>Ga0307477_10000725_pt1 | contig 32768 bp, 36 predicted proteins | sample atmos_gasesECM2C_FD_203316 | JGI IMG/M metagenome (GOLD analysis project Ga0307477, IMG submission 203316) | Hardwood forest soil microbial communities from Morgan-Monroe State Forest, Indiana, United States - atmos_gasesECM2C_515 | ecosystem: Environmental > Terrestrial > Soil > Temperate...
TCCAGCGAATTCGCCCTGTAATGATCACAGTGGGAGCAACGATCCTGGCTCTTTTCCCGCTTGCTCTCGAAGGCGGTCCGCTGTGGCAGCCTCTTTGTTACGCGCAGATCGGTGGACTTGGCGTCGCTACCTTTATCACTCTGCTCTTGGTGCCGGTCCTTTACAGCATATTCGTGCTCGACCTGAAGATCATTCGATGGGAAGCCAATGAGTCCACCATGCATGGCGAACTGCCTGAAGCGGCTAAAGCCATTCCGCAAACAACCTGAAAGCAATGAAAATGACACTCATGCCTCAAGCCTCTGCCGCCGCTCTTCTGTTAGTCCTCACACTCTGTTTGCAGTGTGCTGGGGTTGCGGCGCTCGTTGAGTGGCTACGGGGCGTTACGGCCAAGGGCGGCCAAGGATTTGGTCCGGTTCGCTCGGCCATCCTGGTAGTGGAATCGACGATCGCAATCATTATTCTCCATGGGCTCGTGATCCTTCTGTGGGCGAGTTTCTACCGGTTGCAATGCTTTCCTTCGTGGGAACTCGCCTTTTACTTTTCTTCGAGCAGTTACGCCACCGTAGGGTACGGCGATGTGACCCTTCCCAGCAGGTGGAGGCTCTTAGGGCCTCTTGAGAGCATGGCTGGGGTGCTGATGTGCGGGGTATCCGTTTGCCTTCTGTTCGCGACGATCACACGGCTGATGGACCGCGACCCACGCCACTCTCGAAAACTGGGCTATGCAAACGATCCGGTAGACCAGAAGGGGAATCACCATGCTAGTGAGCAAAACTATGCCTAATACCACCACAGAAACTCCAGATTGGCTTCGCGAGATGGAGACGATCCTCGAAGAACTCAACGAAGGTGTAGTCGTCGTTGATGATCAGCTTCGAGTGATCTTTGCAAACGAAGCGCTTACACGCATGGGACATTTCGAGCGTGGCGAGATTCAAGGCTGCACGCCGGATGCGATTTTCCCCAGGGAAGACCTTCCCTATATCAAACGGCAACACCAATCGGGCCACCGTTACGGCCGACATCGCAATGAGTTTTACTTGCCCCGGAAAGACGGCACCAAAGTCCCAGCGATCTTTAGCGGCCGGGTTATTCAGGGTCCTGACAAACAAGAGTATGTGTTGCTTATCGTGACCGACATCAGCGCGCAAAAGGGTATCGAGGAGCAGCTTCGCGAATCGAATTCACTCCTTCAAAAGCGCCAAGACGAAATGGAGGCCGAACTCGCCCTCGCCGCGCATGTGCAGCAATCCCTTGCGCCGCATAGTCTAATTTGGAAAAACCTCGCTGTGGAGGCGTACTACAACCCAGCCCGCACCATTGGCGGCGACTTTGGCGTAGTCCTACCGCAAGGCGACGATGCTCTCAGCATTGTCCTATCCGACGTTTCCGGACATGGGGTCGGTTCGGCGCTAATGGCTAACCGCATCTATTCTGAAACTCTACATGCACTGGGACGCAAAACCGACCCAGGGACATTGCTGCGGGAGCTTCATCATTTCGTGCATACTCGGATCCCGGTCGACGGGTTTTTCTTCACGATGGCCGCAGCCCGTTTCAGCCACGATGGACGCCGACTAAGCTTTTCAGCCGCCAGCCAGCCGCCGGCAATACTCGTCTCAAACGGCACTCTCCGTCGGCTTGAGTCGCGGAACGGTATCCTCGGTTGCCTCCCCGAAACTACACCGTCCGAGCCATCCATTGAAGTTGAACTATCACCGGGGGATCGCCTCATTTTATACACCGATGGCCTTGTTGAGGTCTTCAACTGCCTCGACGATATGCTTGGCGTCGAAGGTCTGGAAGATTTAGTCCTGCAATCGGCAACGCTGACACTCGCGGATATGCAGAAGACGATCCTCGACGGCGTGGCTGCGTGGAGGCACGGTCCCCTCGCCGACGACGTGTCCCTGGTTATCGCAGAAGTTCGCTAACTGCGGGTTCAAGCTCGCAGTCCTCAAACGTCACTACAAGCACGGGAGCATAAAGATGTTCGCGGTTGCGCGCAAGATTGCGACGCTGGCTCAGGGCCAGGTTCTGAAGGAACGCGAGTCCGACGAAGACACATATAAATCAAGTGAGCTTGCTCTCTGGTGGCAAAATGAACAGCGAAGTCGCTGACGAACAGGGCAGACCGGTGACCCTTCACTCAGGCATGAAGGTAACCGCCTTCGATGAAGTCCAAGATGATGAAGGGAATAGAGATGACCTGATTGCGTCCGGAACAGTCGAGCCCGCGCCAGACTGGCTGCGCGGCAACGGTTCACGCTGGGTCCTGAAGGTTGACGAAAGCGGCGTGCACCACCAATCAGACCTTAGAAAGAATCCATCATAGTGCCATCTGGTCAACGCGCTGACCGGACAAGTCCCGTTATCCGACGCAATGGGAAGGCGCGTCAGCTTGTTTCCGCTGGCCTGGCAGCTTCCCTCACCAGAGCGCCGATCGAAGTGAAGCGCAGTCCCTTCTTGCGCCCCGCTGTAAGAATGTGCGGCAGCGCCTCAATGCTGCGTGATGGGTCTGAAATTCCGTCATGAAGGATCACGATGGTACCGGGAACAAGATTTTTTCCAACCAGCCATTTCATGTACCAAACGGGAGGCCGAATGGGGTCATGAGGATAGGCACAACCCAGAACGCATTTGTACCCGTGCGCTTGAGCAAGCCGGAGTTGATGGGGCCACGCCACGCCACCGGGAGGACGGAATAACTTCGACACCGCACTGATGCCGATTGCTTTTTCGGTCTGTTCTAAGTAAGCGACGAAATCGGCATCAGAGTGGGTTAACGTGGGGCCATTTTTGAAGTAGTGGTTGCCCACCTCGTGTCCGTCAGCTTTGATTTGTGAAACCACCTCGGGGTACCGGATGGCCCGTTCGCCAATCAGGAAGAAGGTTGCCGTTGCGTCGTGCTGCCGAAGAATCTCTAGGACTTGGAGCGTGAAACGCGGGTGCGGGCCATCGTCGAACGAAAGAGCCACTACAGGAAGATCCGTCCGAACACGATAAGTAACATTGGGAGTGATTCGCTCTATCCCGCTCAAGATACCGAGCGGCTCCATCCAGAAGACCACAAGCCCCATCCCCAAAAGAGCGGTGGCAATCAACAGGACAGCCAGCATCTTTTACCTCAATCCAGGCGTCGTGCGCCGGATCGTCTTTAGGGCCATCCATTTTTATAACACCATGTGACGCGCATATCATAAGTGTGCCGAGTTCAACGTAACCGCACGAATTGCTCCATCGCGACGCGCGGCAAAGAAAAAGTCAGGTATCGCCTGATTCACACCGCTCCAACTATAATTGCGCGGATCGCACCTACGGCTGAATTCGCGACGCAGAAAGGCAGTCAGGATGAATGAAAAGCAAAGCACAGTAGCCCGCCTAACTCCCGCGGAGCAGTCACTCAACGACCTTTGGGAGAAGCACCTCGGCAACGAATTCACGACCCGAGACACAAATGCCACACTTGAGACCATGGTGCCCGACGCCTACGTGAACCACATCCCGGTGTTGACCGGAGGTGTGGGCCTAGAACAATTACGAGAATTCTATTCGCAGCACTTCATCCCCAAGATGCCTCCCGATACGGAGATCGTTCCAATCTCCCGAACGATCGGCGCGGAGCGGCTGGGTGGACGAAATGATTTTTCAGTTTACCCACACCATCGAAATGGACTGGATGCTTCCTGGCATTGCTCCTACAGGCAAGCGGGTGGAGTGCCCGCTGGTCGTAATCGTCCACTTTCGCGATGGAAAGCTATCTAATGAGCATATCTACTGGGATCAAGCTTCGGTGCTGGTGCAGCTCGGGCTTCTCGATCCATCCAGCCTGCCCGTCGCCGGCTTAGAAACCGCGAGAAAGTTAGCTAACCCCCGCTTGCCCTCCAACCACTTAATTGAACGGGCTAAGGTTGAGCGCAGATCGTAAGCATTCGGTTACATTCAGTCGAACTGCTCCTCGCCGCCGAGCACCCCAGGGCCAGGGGTTAAGCCAGGCGATCAAATTAGCCTGCGAGGCAAAAAGAACGGTAATGCTAACTTGCCCACAAAGCACCTGATGTCCGATCACGCGACTTCCCGTCCACTCCGTCGGGTGCCGTGCCCAGATTGAAAAGCTCAGTGCGGAAATTCCGACGACCGCAAGTGGTCGAGTATAGAATTCGACCATGATCCAGCGCGCAAAAATGGCGCTATGATTTGTGGCAGGCTGTGTAGCAAACCAGTTGTGCGGGGAGGGCCGTGTGGTTGATTGGGCTCTTGCGATTCTCCTGGGCTTGGGTGGCTTGCTGCCCCAGTCGGCGCAAACTCCAAAAACCGCGAGCTTCTTGCCGTCTGTGTCCATTTCACTTCCTCTGGACATGCTTTCCGAGACAGTTCAGGTTTCATATTTTCTGATTGGTCCCTTCGGAGGGCATGGCGGTTATGCGACGGGGCGCGCTGGCGTGCACTCGTATGAGATTCCCGCGTTGGCGGAAGGCAAAGCGGCAACTGAAATCAGGATCATCGTCTACGCTCCGGGTTGCGAGATTCAAACATTCGTTATTCCACTGGCGGGCGATTCCAGAGTCAGTCAGGAGTTCCCATGTCAACCCGTCGAGACCGTTAAGCTTTCGGGACATATCGTGCCAGACGCATTGGTTAGGGATACCAATGCCGAGTTGGTTGTCACCTACATGGCTTATTGGGCGCATGGCTTCTATGGCATTGCCGATGGGTTTGTTACTGGGTTTCACCTCGCAACTGTCTCTCCAGACGCGAACGGGATGTTTCAAGTCGACCTGCCCTATTTCAGCGTCGACGCTGAAGCTTCTTCGGAACAAAGTGCGAGCTTTCAGCTGATGTTGCGCGACTCCAAGACTGGGAACCACATCGCATCTAATCTGGAGCCTGAAAAGCAGGAGCTTAGGCTCCAAGAGCACGGCTTGCGAATCCGGTCGCAATATCCCGACGACCTCATCTTCACGACGGCTGAGCCTTTCGTGAAACTAACCCCCATCAAAGGCAGAGTTTTCCGCTCGGATTCCGGTAAACCGATTTCCAACAGCTACATCCTGCTCACTAGCGAAACGGACAAGGCGGGGCATTTTGATACGAGAACCGATGAAAAGGGCGAGTATCTTTTTGGAGGCATTCCGGCTGGAAAGTACACGGTGTCTATCTATGCGTGGTTTCCAAAAAGGAGTGAAGTTCCTTGCCAGAATCCCCTCGAACAAAAGTCCGTGGACGGTGGCGACATCACGGTCGAATGGCAGCGGAAGAGTCAGGCATTCATGGAAATCGTCAAACTCAAAGACTTTTCCGTCGAATTTGACCGGGAAAATGTTAAAGACTTCGATTTGGTGGGCAGGTAAAAGACCGCAAGTGCCTGTAAACGCAGCCGTGCCGGCGCGACGCGTGACCGAGCCGCAAAGTCCGGTCGAGGATACGCTGGATCAGTATCGACTCAGCCCGTCAAAGAAATCTTCTTAGAATCGTCGTTACCTGTCCGATTACCTCCGCGTCAATCCCATTCCTGAATTGCTGCGTGGCTAGCCCTCCGCCGGGATAGGCGCCAACGGCGAGATTCCCCTGATGTAGGACACAACAACCGCATAGGTAGCTGCCATCCCGTTTGAGAATAAGGCAGAGTGGCGGTTCGCAAGCGGTCCTGCGTCGGGCGGGATTCTTGACGCGACGGTTGACGACGACAAATGTCGCGTTCATGAGCAGTGGATGGAGAGGAGCTATATCGCCTCCGACCCAAAAGACATCCGAAAGTGAGAAGCTCTTGAGACCGGTAAGGTCGTTGAGTGAGTGTCGCAGGAAAAACGGAACTTCCTCCCATTGATTCGTGAGGGATACCAGGAAGGCGCTGGAGTTTTGGAGGCTTTCTTCTTCGCGTGCAACCTCGGAACTCTGGTTCCTGGGCGCCTGCCGAGGGACCAGTTCGTCCGGAATCGGGTCGCGCCCAGCCTGGTCCAGCGGGAGTCCTGAAGCCCGGAGAAGTTCCTGGAGGCCGACACTGTACAGAATGCACAGCGTGATGATCTTCTGGATGTGCCGGGGTGGAACGGAGAGCGTTTCGTAGTCGGAAAGAGTGCTTGCCGCTGCAAAATAAAGCTCATCGGAGAATGACTCTGCAATCCGCCGGCTCGTGGCGGAAGCCTCCCGGAATGACAGTCCGGCTCGCAGACGGAAACTCTTAAGAAGATCCTTAAGACTGGTTGGAAGGCTTGGGCCGCGCATATGCCGTGCCTTTGGCAAACCGACCAGTGGGTGCGGCATCCTTAACGTGCCATCACCGGTGAGCGAGCGGATTTCGGCGTCCACCACCCCTAAGATGCGGGCCTCTCTCCCGAGCCGCAGCTCCATCTGTGCGCAAGGCCGCTGCGGCGAATACAGCATTATCCTGTTTTTTTCGAGCACCACGAGTCGCGAGCAGGTGAATCCCAATTCATGCTCAACAAGAAACATCCGCCCTTCTACTTTATTCTTGCGTTCAGACTCGAAAACTCCGGAACCTTGTTCATCGATTCTAACGATGCTGCCCGGTGCAAGGTGTGGAAACGCATGCACATCTCCTTCGCCCACTTTGCAATAGAGAAATCTTTTCTTATTTAGCGCGAGTAATTCCGCCGCACGCCTCGGCGCTGTTGAAGCCAGGAACTGTCCCACGGGAGCGATCGGCGGTATCGGCCCCTTGTTGGGCCTATCGGCAAGCCAGGGAATCCAAGCGTGGATGTCGTAGACGGAGGTGTCCAGGAGCGTCGTCCGATGCCTGGAAATCAGCAATTGAAGTCGGGAGATTTGATCCAAGTCGAATCCGAACACAGCCAGCCAGTCGTACAACCGGTAGTTCGTGATGTGGCTGAGAGCGAGCATCTGATGAATGGTTGGGATCAAGGAAGGGTCGGCGACGTCGTAATACAGGTTGTGTGGAACATAGCACCGGGAGGCGCGGCCGAAGATTTCGGCGGACTGCTGAGAGACGCGGTAGAGGGTTAGACCTCTCGTAGTAAGAATTCGCCGTACGTGTTCGGCCCGGTCCATTCGAAGGGACATTCGTCCTTGGCCGTATAGCCAAGTTTCTATCGACGGCGGAAATAATTGCTCCAGTGGCCGCAATTGCGACCACTCCGGAAGTTTTCAGCAGTTCGAATAATGCCTGTGTATGAATAGAGGAAAAGTTACGTATCTGGACATCGATGAGGTAGCAGCGTAGGATTCCCGCCCATGGTCGCACGTAACCCAGCTCCCAGTCCCGGAGAGAAGTTAAAGGAATTGCGTCTGCGCCTGGGACTGACCACTCGCGATGTAGAGGCGAAAAGTCTGCAGATTGTAGAGGACAGGCACAGCCGCGAATATTACCTGTCCCACGCCTGGGTGACGGATATTGAAAACGGCAAATTCACCCCGAGTATCTACAAGTTGCATACGCTCAGTGCCATCTACAATCGCAGAATCACGGAGCTGATGTCTTATTTTGGTTTGCCGCTAGGTGATCTGAGCCGCTATCGCATGACGATCGGAGTGCCGAAAACCCATCTCCTGGAAGGCGGAGCCGACCTCGAGAGCGACAAGGTATCGCTCCCGGTACGGTTTAAACCAGAGTTCAGGTTGGAGAAAACAAACCTTCTTGCACAAGTCGTGGAAAAATGGGATGAGCTCCCGGTCGGTTTCTTGCAACATCTGGATTTGCGTAAATCCGTATACGGCTACATCGGACTGGAAGACTACACGCTCTTCCCTCTCATCCGCCCCGGTTCGCTTGTGGAGATTGACGCCAATCAGCGAAAGATCAGCACTGCGAAAGGGATGACCGAGTTCGACCGACCCATCTACTTTGTGGAAGTCCGTAATGGTTACGTTTGCAGTTGGTGTCAGGAGGACCAGGGTCAGCTGATCATCATTCCTCACCCTCATTCCCACCTGGATATCCGCCGATTTGACTTTCCCTCTCAGGCCGAGATCGTGGGCCGGGTGACGGGTGTGTCCATGAGAATTGCCGGCGAAAAGGAGCCGGACGCCGGCAGCAGCTGACCGGAGCATCCCGCTGGCAACGGGTTTGAAACCAGCGCGCTTGTTTCTCAGAGCTCCTAGACTCTCTTCCGTACGCCGAAAACCCGCCCACACCATCCTCCTTCTGACAGCCCCCACATGGCCCGTCAAGCGGCCACAATCGGGATGGTCCCTGCCAAGAATCTGATAACGCCTGACGACTTATCGAGACCCGTCATCCAAAAGGGACCGTGCGCGTGCGACACCGGGGAACGACGCGGCGGCGGAATCCGCCGACGCGCCGTATTGACGGAAGTGTAGGAAGGTCCTCCGGGTTCCGCCGGAGGGCCTTTTCTTTCGTCCTGCATTCCTGCCAAGAAAAATATTCCGCACTTCCGACGGGCTGGATTGCAGAGGATACGCCTCCTCTGCTGGCGCTTTTCGGTCAGTGGCGATCCAGCACCGGTTTATTCACTAAACCGGTGCTCGTTCCTTTGCCGTTCGGAAGTCGCCGAGAGCACGTCCCCGCTCTCGGTCGTCGACCCGGTCTGTCACCGGGTGTGAGGGGAGTACGCCCATGCCCCTGGGAACCACGTGCGAATGCACGCTCTGCAAGATCGAAGTGCGTCTGTTTTCGGACTTGTCCCATGCGGAAGCGACCTCGTTTCGTGAATTGCTTCCCGCTTCGCCCTCTTTGCACCTGTATTCATCGGTTTCGGGTCTGCTCAGGCATCTGAGGACCTCCCATGCGGACGCTCGGTCCGACCAGTTGCTACGCGAGATCCTCGCGGCTCGCGCGTCTAGCCCCGCCTTCATCGAGAGCTTCCTCGTTCTCGCCTTTCTCCCGATGCTGCACCGCGCCATCCGTCGCGTGGCCAAGCAACATCCGCGGCTCTCGCAGGAAGATGTCACACAACAAACGCTGAGTATCCTGCTGCAATTTCTTCGTTCCAAAGAACTACGCAGCCGGCAAACGCACTTCGCCTTCGCAATTTCACGGGCAGTGAAACGACAGATGTTTGAGTGGGCCAACCGCGAAGGTGGCCGGAATGGAGAAACGAACCACACGACCGGCAAAGATCTAGGGGCGTTGGCCGTGGATGACCCGTTCGAACAGTACGCTCTGCTCCGTCATTTTCTGCATCGATGCACGACGAAGGGGCTTCTCACGGACGCCGAGCTGGACCTCTTGATCCAATTGGAGCTTGATGGAGGAAACGAAAACGGGTCGTCTCCTGCGACCCCGTACTCCTCAAATGCAGTCCGGCAGAGGCTGAAACGGCTTCTCGCCAAGTTGCGTCGTCTCGCCCGCTAACGCTTGAGACGTACACGGTGTGCGGACCCGGAATTCCAGCCGGATTCGCTCATGTACGTGCGCACACTTTCGACGGGAGCGGTCCGAATTTAGATGGAAAGCAAGGAAAGGATGGAACTCCGACCATCAATGAAGATTGGAATGGAGGCCGTACACGTTGCCGCTGATCGAGAGCAACTGCGGAAGGGGTGAGATCCTGTGCCAGCGACGCGAGTGAGCCATCTTCCAACTAAGCCAGTTGATTCCAGTGGCCATTGCCAGTCCGGTGACGTAGTAGGCGGGTGCGGGCAGGTGCGCAAAGGGTCTGGCAAGCGGGTCGGTCTCATACCACCAAGGTAAATTTCTTACTTCCATTGTTTGATGCATGTCGGCCAAGGCCGCGCCATAGACTGAGGCGCTGAAAAGCACGAACCTAGCTTTTGAAAAGCGCACGGGTGATTTGGGCCTTGACTGAAATGGGTCTGCCTCAGCGGGACGCACGGGTGATGTGAGATTCGAATCGGTTCGCTTTGGTTCAGGCAAAAGCGCTGCGAGGATTGGGCTGGAGTCCGGCGGATCGGTTTGCGCACTTGCGACAGGTGCGAGGAAAATGGCTCCGAGTATTGCCAGGCCGCAGACCGTTCGAACATTCATGGGAATTCCTTCTGAGCGATACAAGGCCGATTCTCGTCGGCCAGGTTCCCAAGAAATTCGTGTCGAATCGCAAAACGTAGTGATTAGTTTCGAGCGGCGGCATCCGGCGGTGCTCGGTCCTGCTTCGGTATGATCCTCACTCGACTGTCGAATACCTGATAGTCCGTGAACTGGCCGCGACACCAGTAGATGTGCTTCCCGTGGCGTCCCTCCGTAAAAATGGTTAGTGGGACGAGCCGAGGCCCGTTCGCTTGGAGCCAGCCGTAGGTAAGGACAATTTGATAGTCCTCCCAACCTCGATAAGCCTTCAATTTGTCAGAAAGCTCTAAATTCTCCGACATTCGGAGTATGTTCGTGTCCTCGTCCGTCCAAACTTCCCCGTAACATGCGACGGCGACAATCTTGCTGATTGTGAAGAAGCCATAATCTTCGATAGGTTGAAATGGACAGAGGTTATCCTCGACGCTGGCGTAGTATTGAAAGACCTTCATCCGTCGCCGATTCACAACGACGTCGGGGCCTTGATGAACTCTTAGTCGCCATTCCGATCCCACCATTTTCGGCAGCGTAGACCATTCGTCGGCGCCATTTGTCCAAGCTCTCAGACTCGGGTAAGGTACTTCCACTAATTCGTTTTTGCCCTCGGGATACCTGCGGAATCGCTGCACGCCATCGATTACCCGGATTTCAAACTCGGTATGAGCAGATGGCTCCTTGTCCCCTGATCCCCATTCGAAACTCTGCACAGCAATGAAGTTCCGCATGCTGTCCGCCAGAAGCTGGGCTCTGCTCCGTAACAGATTGACTTCGGCAGGTTCCTCCGGCCGATGCTGTAGCCCATCGATACGCACTGGCACGAATTTTGGATAGTGGTCGGGGTGTGGGGCGAATTTGGGATAAATGTCGGCCGAGAACGGCGAGATGGTGGTGGGGAATATTCTCTGTGCCACGAGGGGCTGCACTTTGCTCACGAAGTCAACCAGGGTTTGAACAGGCACAGCGAGCGCCGTCGTTTCATTGCTCTCGCTCAGAATACCTACGATCTTTTCGGTTTTCCTGTCAACGACGATGCCACCGCTCGCCCCCCTTATGCGAATTGGTTTATCGGAGGACAACTGGTAGTCAAAAGCAAGGAGACCTGATTTGGTCGGGCCTTTGAAGGTGGCGGGAAACCGGGTCAGTTTGCGAATGGGATTGATGATTTCAAAGGGGTAACCGTAGATGTCTACTTCCTGGCCAACTTCCAGCTCATCGAGACTGTACGTAAGACCATGATGTAGGGGCAGCGAGCGCCGTAACTCAAACATGGCAAGGTCTCGATTCTTGGCGTACGGAAGCATGCTCCCGTTCAGGAGGTCGTTCGCGGTAGCACCTTTATCGTCAGGGCCCGTGGCAAAATATCGTTGGATAATCTTTTCTCGTTTGATCTTGCCAGCCCGCGTGGTCATCGCTACGTGATAGTTGGTTCCGATGAAGCGGCACCGAGCATCCAGGCAAAAGCCCGTACCGAAACTAGCGTCTATGTCGAGCTTCGGGCCAGGCTTCCCTGTAATACCAAGCTTGACCGAGGGCGTAATCTTCCACGAGGTAATCGGAACGACGCTCTCGCTAAAATCCTCGGTGTGTTCCCCTGTGGAATCAGGCGTGATTGCCGATGGACTCGGGAAGGGTTTTTGGGCCGCCGCGATGGGCGACAGGCAGAAACACGCGATTAGGATGGGTATGCCTTTGCGCAAAACCACGAGACACCAGTTCGACTGTGAACGAGTCGGTACTCACGATTTGCATGCGCTTATCCACAACGGGAGTACTGTGCGCAAAGGATTTAGCGAGGTTTGAATCAGAGGCCGCACCAAAATGAAACAAATATGCGAGCCATCGCGGGAAATGGCGCCGAAATGGATTCTTGGGCGGCAAAATCGTCCGCCCATTCGTTCCCAGCGACGATGGTGGTCGTTCCCGTTTCTCCCGGCGTGGACAGAATTCGTTATATTCTCAGTTTTCCTTCCGCTAGCAGGGAGCGCATCGTTTGCAGTCCCAACGGCGCGTTGGATTTGGAACTGGAACCAGACCGGATTTGTTCTGTCCCTGAACGCTTCCGCTCATCTGCACCGGTTCGACTTCGGTGTGTCCTTTTAACTTGCTTTCGGATGCGGCGATTCGACATTGTCAGCCCTCCCGGGGTAAGACCTGTACCAGAAGTGGCTCCCATAAAGGCGGCGGTGGCGCAGAATAGAAGGTATTCTGCACAGGGGTATCGCGCCAGTTTGGGAAGACTTCTGGAATGCTTTCTTTCACCTGGCAAAGAAGTTTTCTAACGACTGTTCTTCGAGAATCGAGTTTCTCCAGAAGGCTCCTCAGAGCGAACGTATCGTAGTCGTTCCATTCCGGCGGAATAACTTTGGCGATGTCCCAAAGCAACCGCTTACTGACCTCGGATTCCAGGACCCACAGCCACGGCTCGAACGTCTCGATTCCCTGGACTTGTTCGTAGACGGCTTTGCGAAGGTACATACTCCTTCGCGGTGTATCGGGAAAATTCCATTCTCCGGCATTGAAGCAGAAGCCCTGGTCGATCATCCACGCCTGATGCGGTGCACCGACGTTAGGGCGACGAAAGATGACTTGCCTGCCGTCGGTGTTGCCCGTCCATAAATCAAAGACGAGCATCCCAACAAAATCACGCAGATTCGTCGCGTCCAAGATGTGTTTGTCCGACGCGAAGTCAAGCATGCTCAGATGGTGGGGATCGCCAATGTAGGACGACCCGAACTGAAGCCCAGGCAGGCAAGGGGTACGAGAAAGTGACATCTCTACACACAGGTCCGGCGTGAGCAGGATTAGATCCTCTCGAACGTCAATGACGGCAATCGGTGTTGTGGGGAGCCCCAGGCGCGCCGCTAAACGGGTTCCCAGAAGCTCATTCACGAGAACGCGGCGGTGCTGAGGGTTATTTTGGAATTTGACGACGTAGTAGTTTCCGTCCGAGCACCGCATGAGATGTGACTGGGAGCCACCCCGCATCCGGCGAATGTGCTCGACCGCGTGCAAAGTTTGAACATAAGAGCGGACAATCCTAGTCGCTGTCTCACGCTGGGTGGTCATGATGCCTCGCAGTTGGTCGCCGTAACTCGAAGCAGGAGTGCTTCGCAGCCCTTCTTATTCACTTTTGATGTAAATAAAAAGTCTGCTCATTGTGTAATGCAAATGCAGACATCGCCACGATGGTTGAACATGAGTCCTAGGACATCGCGAATCGGCAGGCCCGGTATCCAAGCCCGTTGAAGCTTCCCAAAACAGAACACCATCCCGGGAACTGTATCAGGATGGGAACTCGCGCATCACTTTTGATTGGCGGATATGCACCGGCGCACTTGCATACCGGAATGATTCTAAGTTCTTTCGAGAGGTCCCTCCCACAGAAAACAGTTGGTCCGTTAAATGCAATCCGTGTGTCGAAGAGCCGGTTTGAATTCGCATGGTGGCGGAGGATTTGTGAACAGAGTGCTCATGACTATCCTGGGCATACTCGTCTCGGCGGCGATCTCCCATGCTCAGTCTTTCGTGGCTCTCGATGAATTGCCGCTGACTCACTTTCCCTCCCTGCAAGCCGCGTCTTCACCACTTCCACCCACACAACAGGGAGAGGAACGAATTTTGCCCGAAGCACCGATACCTGTTCTTCCCAACCTCCAGGACGGCCCAGCGCCCTGTCCCGCAGGCGTCGGAAAGCCCTGCGCCCTCTTGGGGGGACGCCTGTATTTTAGCGACCCGGCACACATGACCGAGCACGACCAAACCCTGTGGAAGGCCATGCGGAATCCAATGTTGCTGGCCGGGGGTCTAATCAATCTCGCCGCGACAGTTGCAGACATCGAAGGAACCCAGGCGTGCCTCCGTGTTCACACCTGCACCGAGGGGAATCCACTGTTCGGCAAGAATCCTAGCCGACCGTTCTCCTATGGCATTGGCGTGCCGTTGACCTTCGCCAATTATTTATTGTGTGCCCAGCTGAAAAAGAGTGGCTCTGGGAACTGGGCGTTTGGGGTCTTGTGGGGCGGAACGACCTTGCACATATATGAGGCTTCTCAGGCTTTTGCCCTGGGGCGTAACGGGCCGAAGGCCGCACCGAATTCTTCGACCGACAAGAGTCTGGGTATCGTCTTCAAGTTTTGAGGTTGCGAAAGTTCATATCGCAGTGCGAATCGAAAATAGAGAAAGAGGAGATTTATATGACAAGGTCGAGTAGGGCACTGTCGCTCGTTTCGACGGGTTGCCTGTTTGCTGCGGGTGCCCTTGCGGCAGATTCCACAAACACGAAACAAACTCAGCCAGTCAACAGACCCGAACAGATTGTGGTCAACGTGCGCAAGGCCGACAAGGGATTCCTTTTTGAGGTCGCATCGTATGAATACAAGAAGAAAGGCGATGCCAACTACGTGCTCGCCGATCTGAAGCTTCAGAAGGGCGGGGACTGCCAAATCATCGCACTTGTCGATGACCGGCTTCCTCTTTCCGCGATTACGGAAATATCGGAGATGGCCATCAATGCCGGCTTCAAAGACATCCGGCCTTTCGTGTCCTGGCACAAGACGGGAAGAATGGCTCAAGTGCAGTTTGGCCCCGCGATCAAGTTCACACAGGACCCGGACAAGATCGACAAAAGAGATGCGGCCCAGAACAAAGGGCGCTGATGCATCCTTTCTTGCGCAGCATTCTCGCAATGGTTCTCTGTTTGACGGCGTGCGTCACCCATGCTTCGGCGCAATCGCCGGTGGCCACCGCGACGGGGCGACCGTTTGATCTCGGGCTGGGATATTCCTACCTACGTCGCTTCGATGGTTCTTCCAGTCAAGTAGGATTGCATGGTGCGAACGCCACCATATCGGTAGCCGTCCATTCTCACGTATCTATTCGAGTTGATTTGGGGTATGCGCGCGCAGCCAATGTGCTCGGAACGGGCCGTCACAGTGATGTATTGACCTACATGGCAGGCCCTGTCTTCTCTCCCACGGCTCGGCGTCATTTCAACACTTACATTCAGGCGCTTGCGGGCGGCGGCAGAGTCACTGGTCCCATTTTCCTGAATGGCGGCGGGTTCCGCGATGGAGGATGGGCGAATAGGTTTTCTTGGGCAGTTGGTGGGGGCGCGGAATACTGGATCACGGATTCGATGACCGTTCGTACCGGCGTAGAGTATCTAAGAACTGGGTATTTCGACGCTGCGCTGTCGATCCGAGGTCAGAACTACATCAGGACAACGGCCACCGTTGCCTATTATTTCGGAAGGCGCTCACGAAGAGGGCAATGATGCCGTTACTCCTTCTCTTCTAGAATTGAACCAGTTTGTTTTGCACCGCATACCGGATCAGTTGCCCAACGGAGTGAAGGCCGAGTTTCATCATGATGCGAGCCCTGTAGGTTTCGACGGTCGTAACGGTTATGCTCATGAGCGGAGCTATTTCCTTGTTACTCTTTCCCTCCGCCAAGTGTCGAACAACTTCACATTCTCTCTTGCCCAGAGCATTTCGAGTGAGGGTTGAACAAGACGGGGACAACGGAGTCTTGCTGCACAGCAACATCGACTCGGGAGATCCTTGGCTTGCCCTCCCATTTTGCTCTCGTCCTTGTTTCCCTTCGCTGGAGTCATTCTCCTCGATGTTTCGGGTCACCTGGCATTCCTTTCTAGCCTCATGCCCGAGACAGAGTGATTCGGGGGGTGGTTTTCCATGAGCATAGGAGGCTCGGACCTCTCTTCTGAAACTTGGTCGCAAGACTTCGAACGGTGTTTCAGCCATGTATGTAAAAGCAAGCGTACTGTTACATACTGGTACACTAATTACAATCCGGTCGTTTCTCTAGAGAGAATCCCTTAAGGGCATTAAGCCGGTGTGTTATGGCTTAACGATTCCCTGGCGAACCGCGTAGAGCACGAGGTCGCTTGCAGAGTGCGTGTTCAGTTTCAGCAGGATTTTAGCTCTGTGAGATTCTACCGTCTTCACGCTGATCCCGAGAGCCGCCGAAATCTCTTTGTTGCTCTTCCCCCTTGCCAGCAATTGGACGATTTCGATCTCCCTTGGTGACAAGGGCTTTGTACCGTCATTTCCGAGCCGAGCTGAGCCAAGGTTTTGTCCGAAACGCTCATTGGGGAAGGCCGGGTGGGCGCGGGGCAGGCGGACGCGCTGCTCAGTGTCCACGCCTCCTGTATTAGACATTTGGGCGGGTGGTCGGAGCTTTTGTGGATTCTTGAGCACCTCTCGCACGCGGTGTTCTACCATCTCAATCGACCCTCTCCACCATTCGACGCTTTCTTTTTCTAATCCATAGGGCTTTCCAAGATACGTGAATTCACTCCTCGTGCGAGGCGTATGGCCCATGAGAGTAAGAATGGAGTTCTCCAGTTTTCTCAGCTCCGTAATTTCAACAACAAGCACCCCGACTTGCTTTACGCGGCCTGTAGAATCGCGAACTGGAAAATAGTTTTCGAGCCAATGCCCCTCCTCGTTTCTGGTGGGCAGCTTAGCGATGATCTCGACGTTCAGTATGCTCTGACCAGTAGAGAGCACGGAACCCAGCATAAGCTCAACAGTTGAGCCAACCGGCCCGATAACGTCGCGCACCGTTTTTCCGGTATGAGCTTCCGCCGGGACTCCATTCATCGCCGCCAAAGCATTGTTGACACTAACGTATCGCAACTGCGAATCGCAGATGGCGATTCCAATCATGGAAGACTCTGAGGAACCGGCGACAGAGGGACCGGTATTTCCAGAGTCGCTGGGAGCAAAATCCTGTTGGTCCAAACCACGAGCGCCGTCGGTCAGACTGGCCTCCGTTTGAGCACGTTCGGGGACTCAGCTCTTCATGATCACAAATTTACAGGTACCTATGAAAACCTCGCATTCGATTTCGCATCCATCCTTTGCCTTGCTCGCCTCACCTTTCTGGCCTAGCGGCGGCGACCAAAGCGGATTCCGTGTACAGTACTTTCGCCCAGCTGCAGTAATTTGTCAATATGATTAACACTGCAAGAGTATACCAAACTTTTATTTTATGTGCTTGACACGTTTACTGTGAGTATGTATAAGTTTGCCCTCGGAAGGGCGTTCCAGCGCATCTCGCCTGCCTCGGAGAGGGAAGCCAGGAGATAAACCCACGGCTGTGGACGCCCTTCTCCAGGAGCCGTTATGCTCTCTCTTGCCCGGCGATTTAGTTCAAGCAGGCATCCCCTTGGTCTAGCGAGTGCCCGGAACAACGCTTCTCGCCAGCCAGGGCTGTGTCTGAGAAATTTCAATATATGCCCCCACTGTCTGGCTCATGGACGGCTCGTCCTGGTTGAAGGACCGAATGAGTGGGGGCCAATCGTTTCTCGCTCAGATGGAATCAATTTTCATCTCGCCCTGGGCGATAGACCGATTGCCTACCCCGCCAAGCAAGCGGCGGCTAAGACCGAGCTGATGTCGGCTGGATTCTGGTACGTTCACGAAGCGAACGGCGCATCGAACGAGGTTGTCGTTGTCATTCTGCGGAGACCCCCTCGGGACGGAGCCTCTCTGCTGCGTCACGTAGAGACGGTCGCTGACAGGCTTTACGAGAAACTCTGCACGTCGAGCCGTCTTGCTTGCCTCTATCAGTTTGATCGCGACTGTCTCCGCGAAGTCCACCACTGATCCCATGAGAGGGCGAATTACACTGGCGTTATCCGGGCAGCAAAACATTCTTCGGTCGAAGGACAATTCAAATGTTTCACTGGCTCGCCAACCGTCTTCCGCAGCAGCTCTGCGATATGCTCGTGCTCCCTGGAGAATTCCGCCCCCGGAGTCCTGCGTCTCAACGTTCAAGCAGGAGAATTACAATGAAAAAGTCAGCTTTGTCTGCATTTCTTTTGCTCTGTATCTGTCTGGCGATCCCGCGTATCGGTGCGACTCAGGATCATGACCGCAAGCCCGATTTGCTCGTCGATGACGACAAGGCTCAATGCCCCACGGCGGCCTTTACATCGATTCAAGACGCCATCAAAGCTGCAAACCCCGGCAGTCTGATCCGCGTTTGTCCCGGCACATACGCAGAGCAGCTCTCCATCACCAAATCATTGAGCATCGAAGGGGATAGTGGCGCCATCGTGCTGCCCAGCAATATGGTGGCAAACACTACCGGTTCTTCCGGTGCTCCAATCGCTGCCGCTATTCTCGTCAAGAATGCTGCGAATGTCGCAGTCGAAGGCCTGATCGTGGACACCACTTCCAACGGAATAACGGAGTGCTCTCCAGATCTCATCGGCATCCTCTACCAGAATTCGTCAGGCCGTATCGAACACAACGCGGTGCGAAATACGAAACTGTCCGCTTCTCTAAACGGCTGTCAGAGCGGTGACGGCATCGTCGTCCAAAGTCTAGGCGGCGAAGCCTCCAACGTCAGCATCGACGACAACAGCGTCCACGACTATCAGAAGAACGGTATCACCGGCAACGAATCGGGCACCGAAGTGACCATCACCGACAACGTTGTCACCGGCCTTGGCCCCACGAACGGTGCCGCGCAAAATGGCATTCAAATCGGATTCGGCGCGAAGGGAGTTGTCATACGGAATACCGTCACTGACAACGTGTGGTCTCCCTGCCTTTCTCTTGCAAACTGCGCCTTTAACGCCACCGGCATACTTGTCTTCGAATCCGATGACGTGCGCATTGAGCACAACTCCGTTGCCACAAACCAGGTCGGCGTCTTCGCTGGGGGAAAGAACGCCAGGGTCGAGTTTAACAACATCTCTAATTCTGTGATTCTTTTTGGAATCGATTTTGCCGGTGACAACCAGCTTGCCAGGAGCAATCGCGTTACCAATAGCGGTCAAGCTGCCGTCCTGATCGAGGGGAACAACAACAGCGTTCAGGGCAACGATCTCACAGAAGCCCCCGTTGGGATTTTGAAGCTGTCCGGCACCGTCGGAAACACTCAGTCGGGCAATTCATTCTATGACATTTTGATTCTCGTGCAGGACCCCGCCTCAGGGAGCATCGTTCACGTTGCCCCGCAGCGATAGGTTGAGCGCTGTGCATGGATTCGCACACGGCATTTAGGAATGGAGAATGCCGCGGACCTTCTCCTACGTCCCTTAACCCTCAACTCGGCCATGAATTCCATCCGAAAGGCGGGCGAAACTCCCGAGAACATCGTCGACGGCCCTCGCTGCCGCCCCTCCAGGTCGCCTCGCACCAGCGCGAGCTTCTCAACCGATGCGTTCGTTCCAATCTGGAGCAGGCCGCTTCTCTAGAGTGATTTCCGTTGTCGTTGATTCCCCGGAAGCCCGTGGGTGACAGGTTCCTAATGCAATCTTGCAAACGGCCCAGCAATTGCACCGGGGAAGGTTCGGCGACGATCTCGGGTTTCTTTCTCTTTTCTAGCCTTATCTTGGTGGCGATGGGATTGTGAGGGAACATTTTATACGGTTGGAAAAGACGATTCATGGCGGTCCCAATTCCTTTTTGGACTTGCGCGCTATTGCTGTTGCCGGCAAGCGTATTTTGCAATCAGATTCCTAAAAAAGCGCCAGATGGGTTGCGTGCGGATCAACTTGGCGAGACGCTTAAGCTGTTCAGGTCCGTCCACCCAAAGGCGGATTGCCGCCGAGTGCATGGGGTGTGGTCTGAAGGCGAACCCAAAGAGAAATGGTTTCTTTGGATCCATTGCAGCCTCTCGAGCGGGGTAACGTTTGGCGGATTTGGGCTACTGAGCGAGTCAGACCCTCGGTATCCTTTTGGTGCCTACGCTATTTTCTACAAGAAGCGGCTTGTCGAAATAACTTACACGCTCTCCAACGCAAACATGGAACCCTTGGTGTCCCTGCTCGCCCAAGAGTGCAGCCAGCATTTGGATTTGACGAAGGATGATCACGGAGTCGTGATGAGGGCTTCTTGCGCCACGAAACAATTTTCGGTCGTCGTACGAACGATCCCCGTTCAAGCGTTGGCTTCCGATAAAGGACGACTCAACGTGACCGGCAACGTCTTGCTGTTTGCGACCTCGGTCACAATCGCAGCAACTGACGAACCTGCCGATTGAAGTTCCGATTGGGCCTTTCGGCAGGAGGCTCGAAGGCGCCGTTCGGGAGCGGCTTTTTAACCTGGCGCGCAACTACTTCTCGGTTTCGATGCGCAGCTGTTTTGGATCTTCCGCGACAATCTCCGGCAACCCCGCGTACGCTGTGATTTTACCGGTGACGCAAATGCGCTTCCCATTGTAATCGTTTTCAGGCTTTCCAAACTTGCTCCGATTGTCTCCCCAAATCACGACGGTGAAGACCTGACTTGGATATGGCTTGTCGAGATTCAGGAATGTTGGCTGCCCCTTCGTCGCATCCGCATACCGTGCACTGACCACCGCCCCGCAGACGGTCGCCGTTTCCCCAAAATGTTCTTTGGCTTCATTCGCGGTTAATCTCTTCTGCGCTTGAGCCGGCGACACGAGAACTGTGCCGATCAACAGCCAGAGCAAGGTCCTGGTCGTTCTCATTCTGGCCTCCGCAACCCGAAGAACTGTCTACTTGCAGACACCGCACTTGCCGCCGTCCTTGGCGCAATGCTTACAATACTTGCAATTCTTGCACGCGTGGCAGGGGTCGGCACCTGTGCAGGTCGCCGCTGAAAAATCGAGAGGAAATTGATGGATGAGAAGCACGGTCAAAATGAGCTGAGCTAGGTTCGCGAGGAACCATTGCTTGTGGAACACCGTCAAGTCCTCCAGATCGTGTTTGTCCCCGGGTATGAAAGCAGCATGGGCGGATTCTTCGCGCAGGTCAACACCGGCGATGTTCCCTGTGTCGTTGATTAGCCCTCCAGCAGCACCGGCTCCCGCTTCGACGGACACCGCCAAAACCTCGCTTCCAGGGCGGTTTATGCTCCAGGATGCCGCCCCGGTAAGCTCGGACCGCACGAGAGACGACCCGTAAGGACAAGTTGCGCGAACTTCTGAAGAACGACTGGAAAGGGAACCGCGGCGGGAGGTTTGTCCGGATGTGCAGACATCCCGTCGTGGACCGCGATTCCGTCCAAATATTCTTACGTTCTTGCGACACATTTTTCTTCGCAAACACTGAATAGGTAGATAGAGGGAAGTTCACGCGAAAACTCCTTTTGCTCTGTGGCGTCAAGACGCAACGGGCGAGGTTTCCGGCGGCAAGCCTAGCGTGTCCTCGGACGAGTGCGCTCCAGCTGCGATCACCAGCATGTATCGGGTCGCGTGGACTTCCTTCGTATCTTTCCGCGGTCCAAATCTGTCTGCGAGGTCTCGAAATGAAAATATGCTGGATTGCAATTCATGGTTGGCGGCATTCCGCTCGAGTCGGGTTGGCATTTCTTCTGAGTCTTTTCCTCGCCACATCGGCCCTCGCTCAGGTAACCGGCACTTCTCCCTGGGAAAACGCCGTGGGTGTTCTCCAGCAAGCGTTCACCAGCACCATCGCGCGCGGGCTTTCGCTCGTCGCGATTGTCGTCTCCGGACTCACGTTCGCCTTCGGCGAAGGCGGCTCGAAGCGTGTCCTTGCCGGCGTTCTCTTCGGCGTAGGCATGGCCATTGCTGCCGCCAAGTTCTTCAGCCTTTCGCGGCAGCCCAAATGCATTCCAATCATCGCCACGCTGAGCATCAGCTCCTTGAAGTCGGCTCTGCCCGGGGAATCCTGGCGCACCCTGCTGCAGACGTTTCGAACCAAGATCTTTCTGTCTCTGTCGGATGACTTCTCCGCGCGCATCGCCAGTGAGCTCTCGGGACGTGAGGACAGACTGAAGGCCAGCTACAACCTGTCGGAGAGCGGACACGACGCGAACGTAAGTTTCCTCACCGGCAAGGCCCTCTCCCACAAGGCAAATATCACAGCATCCAAGAGCTACAGCCCGCATCACGACCTCCGTTTCGACACCAAGACCTTCATGGAGCTGCGTAACGCACAGTCCGTAACCATGGCCTACGACGGCGTGAACGCCATGCCACCGGTGCTTTGCTACCTGAAGCCTTACTACAACGATGCGAACAAATCCTACTTCCGCCAGCTCGCGGACGGAGAGCTCTAATGAATGGATTTGAAACCATCCTGCCGTTTTTGAAACCCATCGAGCACCTGATTCTCGATGAGTCGATCAGCGAGGTCATGGTCAATGGACCCGACCACATCTTCATCGAAAAAGCTGGATTCCTTGAGCCCGTTCAGGGCCTCAGCCTCGGCGAGAAGTCCTTGATGGTCGCGGTCAAGAATATCGCCCGGCACCTGGGCGACGACATTTCGGAATCGAAGCCCATCCTCGATTCGCGGCTCCCGGATGGCAGCCGGGTCGCCGCTGTCATTCCGCCTTGCAGTGTGAACGGTGTCACACTCACCATACGAAAATTCAACGCCCGCCACTTCGGTGTCGAAGACCTCGTTCAGACTGGAACTTTGGAACGCTGGCTGGCCAATCAACTCGAAGGCTACGTTCTCGCTCGAAAAAATATTCTGATCGTCGGTTCCACGGGTTCAGGAAAAACCTCGATGCTCAATGTCCTTGGGAAATTCATTCCCTCCGATGAGCGCGTCCTCCTCATTGAGGACACTTCTGAAATTCACATGTGCCAGGACAACCTGGTCCGCTTTGAAGCACGGCAGGAGCAGAACGGTCTGCCCGCCATCACGATTCGGGATCTCCTCAAAGCCTCCCTTCGTCACCGGCCCGACCGGATCATCCTCGGCGAAATCCGCGGAGGAGAGGCCTTCGACCTCCTGCAGCTTCTCAATACGGGACACTCCGGAAGCCTTTCGACCGTCCATGCGACTTCCGCAAAGCAGGGCCTTGCCCGGTTCACGAGCTGCGTCTTGCAGAGTGGCGTGGACTTGCCCTACCGCGCGATCAAAACCAGCGTTGGTGATTCCGTAAACGTCCTCGTGCACCTCGAACGCCGCCCCGGCCGGCGCTTTGTCTCCGAAGTCGTGGAAATCCATGGCTACGATCCCGACCGGGATGAATACAACTACGGCTTTATTTTCGACAGTCACAGGGAGGTGCTATGAGCCCCGCAGAGAACGCGAGTGTATCTGTTCCGTCCGCAGCGAAGTACAGTCTCGACAATTTCTAGTCGACCGACCGGATCGCCATGCTCGCGCTGAACCGGGACCTCGGCGAAACGATCCAGCGCATTACGAGCGCCCGGAAGGCGTCGAGCCGGGAGTTTCAGGCATGGCTGCGCTAGAAGAACGCCAACGGTTCGGACATCTAAGACATCCCCTTAACCGAAGCGGAGGCAAACGCCGTCGAGGATGGTGGGAACGCTTTCGAAAAGCTCCTCGCACAGCTCCGACTCCGGCAGGTCCCACTCCCCGACAGCTTCAAAACGGACTCGTTCAGATCGAGCCGACAAAGGAAATGAAATGATGCCAGCGGAATGGGTTGACTTCAAAAGCGTGAAAGCGAAAGTCTCCATGGAGACGGTACTTTCGCACTATGACGTTCATCTTCGGTGCGTTGGTGCGGACGAGTTCCGTGGAAGATGCCCTCTCCCTACCCACTCTTCCACCAGAAGCAATGACAGCTTCTCGGTCAGTTTCACTCGGAACGCCTGGTCCTGTCAGTCCGCTTCGTGCATCGCCGCTCGTTCGGGCCGCGTCGGCGGGAACGTCTTCCACTTCGTCGCCGAAATGGAACGCTGCTCGATCCGGGAAGCTGCTCTGCGCCTCGATCGTTCACTCACAGAAAATCTCCTCCCTCTCGCCACACCCGGGGACAAGAAGCCGGTACCCTACACCTCAGAAAATCGGCCTCTATCTTTCACTCTGCGCAACATCGACCACCAACATTCCTACGTCATATCGCGTGGACTAAGTGACGAGACAGCTCGGTATTTCGGTGTTGGCTACTACGACGGCAACGGGTTTCTTCGTGGGCGGGTTGTGATCCCAATCCACAACGAACACGGTGAACTCGTCGCCTACTCGGGTCGCGCCATCGACGAGACGGAGCCCAAATACCGCCTTCCCGCAGGCTTCCGCAAATCTCATGTGCTGTTCAATCTTCACCGCGCCATCCAATCGCGAGACGGCACGCTCATCCTCGTAGAAGGCTTCTTCGACACTTTCAAAATCCATCAGGCCGGGCATCACAATGTGGCCGCCTTGATGGGCTCGAAGCTATCCGGCCGCCAAGCTGAATTGATCGGATCCCACTTCGATCAAGTCATCCTCATGCTTGACGCGGATGAAGCGGGGAAGGCTGCCACCGCTGCGGCTGGGACAGCCCTTTCGTCAATCCTCGGAGTACAGATCGTCGAACTCGCTTCGGGAACACAGCCAGACCAACTGGCTTCAGAAGAAATCAATCAGCTCCTAGGAGGCTTGGATCATGACGTTCCAACTCCAGATCGATAAAAAACTCTTCCCATTCCACATAATCTATATAGGAATGAACCGGCTGAAGAAATCACGCAAGGTTTGCGTTGGAAAGGCCGCAACAAACGGCAAGAAGCTTCCAGCGCACTTAGCAGACTCAAGCGACGTGTGTATTAGCGTAAAGTGATTTTGCGATCGAAACATAGTTTTCTGCTTGCCGACAATCTATTTACGACTTCGCTTTGGCGCAATTGATCTCGGAATGCAGCAATCGTCGCTTCATCTGGCATCATCGCAGGGGAACGATTACATCGAGCGGTCGCTCGGATGAAGCGGTCACGAAGTAACCCACACGGATTCCAAGCGGGGCGGGTGGACTAAGGTTTGCATGACCACACAGTACTGCTCGGTCTTTTCCTGCAAAGCACGCAGCTGCTCCGGGGTCGCTTGCGGCGCACGAATGTCAAATCGAATCTGGAGTCGCTCAAATCCGACGGGCACATCCTTCGCAATTCCCAGCGTCCCTCGGAGGTCCAAGTCTCCTTCTACGGTGACCTCGATGCGCTCCATCTGGATCCCCATCGCCTCAGCCACCATCTGGCACGTAATTTGCGAGCACGCGGACAACGCTCCGAGAAGCAGATCCCCGGAGCATGCCGCGGTACCTGCTCCGCCAACACCCGTATGAGCTTGGGCGTCGTATATGACGCGTCCAATGGCCACCGAGCAGGCGATGGGCGTCTCGGTTTGACCACCTTTCGCTTTGAGCGTAATTTGTGAAGCCGATGGCTCGTTACGATATTTCTCTTTTAGTGGCTTCTGAACAGACTTGAGATCCATGAGATGGCCTCCACACTCGAAACCCGGTCGTGAAAGACAGAGCAGCACCCCACGGAATGGACCCGGACTTATCGCCAAAGCCCAAGCGCCGTCCTCCCGGAGGGGAAGATTACGCCGTCTTGCATGTCCCGTAGCCGCTCACTCGGCAGTGGCAGGGTCGATCAATCGGCGGACGGCAGAGATGCGATTAGCCGGAAAGCCTCCCCGCTTTGCGTGCTCGCGAATGGCTGCCTCGTCTGGAGCGAGATAAACGCAGTAGACCTTGTCGCCGGTGACGTAGCTTTGCAGCCACTGAATCTCAGGGCCCATGCCCCTAAGAACGGCCAACGATTTGCGGGAGATCTCTCGGAGTTCCGCGTCCGTCAGATTTCCGGCTCCTGGAATTTCTCTTTCGATCATAAACTTCGGCATTGGGTGACCTCCGGGATAGGAATGCTAGCAAGCAGGCTGTCTTGCTTGAAATTCAGCTCGGACACAAGGGAGAGGTCGGCCTCAATAGATCATTAATCGCGATTTCCACAGGCATCACCCATCCCTCCAGCCAAGCAGTTTTACTGCCTGTCAGCGTCAATTTTTGCCGCGCCGCCGATAGACTTTGTTCCAGTTTCGTCTGCTCCGCAGCAGTAAGTGGTGCGCCTATCGTTTGTCGCAGCGCCGCTGCTACACCAGCGAGCTTCAATGCACGGGCCGGTTGGGCCTGCTCTGCTGCGGAACAAGCGAAGGATTCCAATAGACGAGCAATTCCACGCCTGTGCCCCAGGTCTTGGAACAGGATCAGGCTCTCCTGATACAGCCCATCGGAAGCTGCAAAGTCTCCTTGTTCTCGAACGAGGTTTCCTAAATCGGCAAGCGATCCGGCGATTCCCCAGCGGTCGCTAAGTTCCCGAAAGCTTGCGAGGCTCTGCTCGTACAATAACCGCGCAGACGGCAAATCGCCCTGGTCACGCAGAATGTCGCCTTGATGGTTAAGAACCCAGGCGACTCCTGTGCTGTCACCCAGTTCGCGGAAAATCGACAGGCACTCTTCGTACAGAGCGTGTGCTTGCGCATAATTTCCCTGGGATTTCACAACGGTTGCAAGATTGCTGACGGCGCGCGCAACGGCCGACTGGTCGCCGAGCTCTTTCCAGAGCAGGAGACTTTCTTCAAAGAGCGAGGTGGACGCCGCAAGATCGCCCTTGTCGCGGGCAATCACGGCCAGTGCGTTCGACGAAACGGCCATGCTCTGCTTGTCTTGCAAGAGCCGAGCGATCTCCAGACTCTCCATAAGGAGTTTTTCGGAGGCCGCGAAGTCCCTCTGGTCTGCAGCCAGAACTCCTGCAGCAAAGAGAGCTCGCATGCGGGCGTTATTTAGCGTGGCGGCCTGTTCGAGTCTGAGCAGTTTTCCTAAACGTTCCCGGCCTTCTGCCAGATACTCGCGTATCTCCCAAAAGCGGAAAAGAGCGATACCCAAACGCAGACCCCATTCGGCATTGTGCGTCTCTGTAAGCCACTCGAGGGCCACGCGAAAATTGTCGTGCTCTGTTTCAAATCGATCGAGCCATTCTTTTAGTTCACTCTCACCGTTTTCTGCAGCCCCTTCTTCCGCCAGCACCAGACAGTACGCAGCATGCGCTTGCCTTGTAGGCGATTCGCCGCTAGCCACTAGTTTTTCCAGGCCGTATTCGCGAATGGTCTCCAGCATGACAAAGCGCGGTTCTTGGTCCCGCTGCTCGATCTGTCGCACCAGGCTCTTGTCCACCATTGATGCCATGCCGTCCAACAAGTCCGATCCCAGATCCTTCTTCGTATCGCATACGGATTCTGCCGCTTCCAGAGTGAATCCACCGGCGAACACGGAGAGTCTGCGGAAAAGCCTTTGCTCTGGTTCGCTCAAAAGGTCGTAACTCCAATCGATGGCTTGTCGGAGCGTTTGTTGCCGGGCGGGCAAATCCCTCGCTCCGCTGGTTAAGAGCTGAAGTCGACTCGCCAATCGGCTCCTCATCGCGGAAGGCGACAGTAATTTTATGCGAGCAGCCGCCAGCTGGATCGCCAGTGGAAGACCATCCAGACGCGCGCAGATTTCCGCCACCGCGGATGCGTTCTCATCGGTAAGAGTGAAGCCAGGCTTGACTGCGAAGGCTCGTTGCACGAACAGAGCGATCGCCGGGAACTGGGAAAGTGTTTCAAGAGAGGGGAGGGCTTTCGCGTCAGGCAGCGCGAGCGGCGGCAGCGGAAATTCATTCTCGTCCTGGACTCTCAGGGCGGCCCGGCTAGTGACCAGGATCTTCAGGCCAGGCGCGATAGCCAAAAGCTCAGAGAGTAGCGGCCCCGCCGCAAGCAGGTGCTCGAAATTGTCGATCAACAGCAGCATGGGCCCGCCGAGGCAACTTCGCAGATAGTCCTTCAAGCTTTCCACGGGAGGGCAACCGCCCGATTCCCGAATCCCCAGGGTTTGCGCGATTACTGAGGGAACCAGAGTTAGGTCGGTGACCGCAGCAAGCGGTACGAAGTAAACGCCTGAGGAAAAGTCATCGGCGATTTCGCGTGCCACCTCCGTGGCGAAGTGCGATTTACCAATACCTCCCGGACCGGTGACGCTGACCAACCGCACGTCCCGCCGCAGTAATAATTGTTTTGCGGCAGCCAACTCTTTTCCTCGTCCAATGAGCAGCGCACTTGACGACGGCAAATTGCTGGGACGACTTTCGGGTAGCCGGGGTTGGAGGTCCGTCAGACGGTCACGGATGGCAACCAGATCGCGCACCAGGTCCCGGGTCGAAAAGTAACGCTTCTCCGGTTCTTTGGCCATGCAACGCTCGACCACCCAGCAAAACGGAGGGGGAACCTCAGGGTTCAAGGACCCAATCGTTCTCGGCTCCTCTTGAATAATTGCCGATAGCGTTTCTGGTACGGTCGCCTTTTGAAATGGGTGCTTTCGAGTTGCCATTTCGTAAAGCACTGTGCCAAAGGAAAACTGATCGGATCGAAAATCGAGCGCATGGCCACAGGCCTGCTCGGGCGACATATATTTGAACGTTCCCACGATCGCCCCAGGTTGCGTTTGGGCGCTTTCGGCCGTGTCGGTAGTTGCATCCTCTTCATTCCTAAGTCCAAGCTTCGCCAGCCCGAAATCGAGAATCTTAACAGCCTCCGGGGAGACCATGAGGTTCTCAGGTTTGAGATCTCTATGAATGATTCCGACCTCATGGGCCTTAGCAAGTCCTTCGGCGACTTGCACAGCGATCTGAATGATCCTCCGTAGCGGCAGCGTTCCGGAAGCTAAGGTTTGGCGCAGCGTCTTTCCCTCAAGATACTCCAACACCAAAAAATCCGTGCCTTCATGGTGCCCGATGTCATGAAGTGCACAGATGTTGGGATGGGAAAGCCTGGCGATGGCACGCGCTTCATGATTCAAGTGCCGCTTCAGTTCGGGCATCTGTGAAAGCCGCTGGGGCAACACCTTGATCGCTACGGTACGGCCCAGGCGGGTATCGCGAGCTCGATAAACTTCGCCCATACCGCCAGCGCTCAACGGCGACGTAATCTCATAGGGTCCGAGCTTTGTACCTGGACCGACATTGGCTCGCCTGTCGTGCGCTGGCGCTACCATCATGAGTGCTCCTGCCTCTACTGGCCTGCGCAGCTCACGTGGTCGTTCCAATCCACGAACGGACCGCGGGGGTTGTCGCGCCAAGCCCAGACGTGGAGTCGAAGAACGCCGGTAGGCCGTAACGGTTTGGGGAATCGACGTACAGCATCAGATGACCCTCCACCTGCTGAGCGGCGTTGGGAGGAAGGGCGCTCGCAAGTAGGATGAACTCGACGCCAACCAGCTTCAGTTCACCGTACTGCGTGGTGGCATTGCGGACCGTCTCGACGAGCTTGTCCTGGTCCGCCTGTCCCTGTGGCGGTGTCTTTTGCTGCGCCAGTGCGAACGAGGCAAGGGCCAGAAGGGTGGGCAAAAGCATCGTCAAATGCGCTAGTTTTTTCATGTTCGGATTCTCCTTGGTCTTGCCGGAAATTGCTCACCGGCGGCCTGCGGGGCACCGTCCGAAGCGTGAGGTCTCGCAAGAACCTCGGTACTGTCGTTGGTACCTGCCAAGGATGCAATCCTCGCAACCTCCATCGTTTCCCAAATTTCTCTCCATTGCTAAAGGATTGCGAATACAGGGGATTGGGTCCGAACCAGGCCTATCAGTGGCCCCTGCGAAGTATGCTAGACTTGCCTAACCTTGGCGGGTGTTGCTATGCCTACCTCTGAACCTAGCCTGCGCCTTTTGCGTTTCGACGATTTCGAGTTGGACGTTCGGGCAGGGGAGCTGCGCAAACGCGGGGTACGACTGCGGCTGCAAGGTCAGCCGCTGCAAGTTTTGGCCGTTCTGCTCAAGCGCGCCGGCGATGTAGTCACTCGCGAGGAGCTGCGGGCGCAGATTTGGACCATCGACACTTTTGTCGATTTCGACCATAGCCTGCACAATGCAATTGCTCGCCTTCGCGAGGTGCTCGGTGACTCCGCCGAGAGGCCTCGCTACATTGAAACGCTGCCGCGCCGCGGATACCGGTTTATCGCGCCGGTGGATGCCGGAGACCTTCCGGCCCCCTCTGGTGCTTCTGACTCCGCGCCGCCCCCCGGCTTACCGGGCCCCCTGCGTCTTGCCAAATCTCACGCCGTGCTGCTCACCACGGTCTTCGCCGTCCTGGTCATAAGCGTTGCCGTCTGGCTGGCGCGCACGGGTGCTGCTCCTGCCAGCGCTGCTCCTCGCTTGAATTCCATTGCCGTTTTGCCTCTCGACAATTTGTCCGGCGACCCGTCAGAGGAATTCTTTGCCGATGGCATGACCGACCAATTGATTACTGATCTCGCCAAAGTCGGCTCGCTGCGTGTCATCTCCAGAACTTCCGTCATGCGATACAAAGGCACGAGAAAGAGCCTGCCCGAAATTGCACGCGAATTGAACGTCGCCGCCATCGTTGAAGGTTCGGTGATCCGTTCGGGTCAACGAGTCCGCGTTACCGCCCAACTCATTCAAGCACCCACGGACCAGCACCTTTGGGCGGAGACATACAACCGCGATCTCGGCGATATCCTGAAGTTACAAGGTGAAGTGGCGGACGCCATCGCAGGGCAAGTCCGCGCACAACTCACTCCAACGCAGCAGGCTCTGATCCGCCGGGCCCACGCGGTGAACCCGGACGCATACGATGCCTATCTCAAAGGACGTATTTACTTTGTCAACGAATTCACCAAACCTGATTCCCTCAAGAAAGCACAACGCTACTTTGAAGAGTCCATCCAGAAAGATCCAAACTTCGCTCTTGCTTATGCGGGGCTCGCAGACACTGACGTCTACTTGGCGTTTGCAGGCTCTTTGCAAAAAGATCAGGCCTACCGGTCTGCCAAAGAAGCATTAGCCAAGGCACTGGAACTGGACGACAGCATCGGCGAAGCCTACGACACCCTCGGCCTACTGAGTTTCACATTCGATTGGGATTGGGAAACTGCCGATCGCGAGTTCAACCGCGCCATCGCTCTGGCGCCTAGTTACAGTTGCGCGCACGAAGATCGCGCCATCTTTCTCGCTTCAGTCGGCAGGCGCTCCGAAGCTCTTGCCGAAATCGCGAAAATCGACCAACTGGACTACGGTTTCAGCGCGGCGCATACCGAGACCGCGACCTACTATAAACTGCTGGATTACCCTAAATTGATTGAATCCAGCAGAAGAGGCCTGCTTTTGGACCCCAAGGATGCATTCCATCACTACTCACTCGGACTTGGTTACGAGGGCGCCGGCAAGCTTCAGGAAGCGATATCCGAGTTTCAGAAGGCGGTTCAGTTCTCCGATGGTTCTCTAGGCCCCACCGTCGCGTTGGCACACGCCTATTCCGCCTTAGGCAAGAAAGCCGAAGCAGAAAAGATCTTTCGTGATTTGGAGCGCAAAGCAAGAGCCACCTCTGCTTCGCCATATACCATGGCCACCATATACGCCGGCCTTGGAGAAAACGACAAAGCTTTCGATCAACTGGACAAGTCTTACTCGGAGAAGTCTTTAGACTTTGCCATTCCCCTCCAGTCGGACGTGCTGCTTGATAGCCTGTATCCTGATCCTCGTTTCCAAAGTCTTCTTCGCCGCATAGGCTTGAAAAACTAGCTACTGGGAGATGGTGCGACGCGGAAATCAGCCACTTTGCGCCCAACTTTGATGGAAGTGTCTGGTACCTGGTATCGGCGCATGATGTCTACGCCATCGACGCCGGTGCGCCGCGCCTCGATGCTTTGTGAAGAATACCGGCCGTCGGACGCGTCGTTAGCCCTCTGACTACGACTCCATCAAGCACGAGCCTCGTAACATTTCAGGACAACAATTTTTGGCTCTGGGATTACCAACTCCCTCAAATGCGCTTGAGGCCTGCACTCGAGTTTTGCTCTACCAAATTGCCAAGGCCAGCCTACCTATTGTTCGGCTTTCAGTAGAGATCGAAGGGCCGGTGAATGCAAGCGTTCGACTCGACTCCTTCACTCTTGCGGTCGCGGATGACTTTGGCCGTCTTCAAGTTTTCGAACTCACCTATGGGGAACGGATTCGAGACATTCGCCTGTAGGGCTGACTGGATCCCTCCGGGACCTCAATAACATATCTCGTGACAAGCTCAGGCTCAACCTAAGATCTATCGAATAAGCAGAATTTGTACCTACGCGTAGTACAATCATGCGATGGAAGTCAAAAACCGGGATATTCTTGGCGGAACTCCTGTGTTTCGCGGAACGCGAGTACCTGTCCAAGTGCTGTTCGACTACCTGAAAGGCGGAGAAAAACTCGAGGACTTTCTAGAGGGATTTCCTACTGTCTCGCGCGAATCGGCCGTCGCTGCGCTCGAAGAAGCAAAACAGCTTTTGCTCGCACGTCCATAACTGCATGTTCTGATCGACGAATGTATCGATGAGCGATTCCGGAATTCTTTGCCCGAACACGATTGCCAAACAGCCCGTTATGCTCCGAATGAATCCGAGCACCGTCATGACGACTCGGTCAGGTACGCGGCGCTTGCGATGCTGGTTATCGCGATTAGTAACGATAAGTCTTAGGCTTGTCTTCAGCAATGCAACGGTTCTTGCTAGCGCGTTTTTCAGGACCGATCAATTCAGCTCGACCTCGATACGTGCTTTGGCCTGTTCTCACCAACTGAGACTCTACTTCCAATTTTGTCCTTCATTCGGGAGTGGTAAGTGGTGACGGTGGAATGGTGCAAAATTGACAGTATCCTTTGCCAAAGACATGTTTCCAAATCAACCTACGCATTATTGCGCTAGACAACTACTCATGCGGATGACATCAAATGATCAAACAGCGATTGAACGAGGTTGCGCGTGCTCTTCTGAGAGAGTTCTGCGCCAAGGATTCTCTGGGTGACTGCCAGACCGTGAGCCAGATTGGTGATAACCGTGATGAAATCATCCGGCTTCAATTTCGAAGTGACTTCAGGAGATCGCAAGAGGTCCCTGACAATCTCACTTCCGTCGCGAAGCTGCTGCCGATGTACTTCAACAAAGCTTTGCCGGATACGTTCGCTTCGAAGAGCGCCGACCTCGAATTCGGCACGGAGCACGATCCAATCATGGTCAGTCATCAAGTCGGCAATGGTGTCCCGCATTTTTTTCAACCGCTTCTTGCTTGAAGG
>Ga0307477_10000726_pt1 | contig 32763 bp, 48 predicted proteins | sample atmos_gasesECM2C_FD_203316 | JGI IMG/M metagenome (GOLD analysis project Ga0307477, IMG submission 203316) | Hardwood forest soil microbial communities from Morgan-Monroe State Forest, Indiana, United States - atmos_gasesECM2C_515 | ecosystem: Environmental > Terrestrial > Soil > Temperate...
CGTGGTTGGCTGAACCACCCCATCCCAAAAGCAAGGGCCGCCGGGATCCCAACTAGCACCGTCATTGCCGCCAAGATGGCGAACATGTACCCCAACTGCCAAAGAAAATACCTCCAGGCCGGGCCTTGCCGTCGGGTCCAACCCTGGCGGATGCGGCACTCCTTTTCCAGCACGCTGTCGAAGAGAATGAATCGCATCACGCTGCTGATGTACATCAGGATCAGGCCAAACACTAACCCGGCTACAACCAGCACCGCGATCAACCCGGCATAGATTGCAGGATCGATGGACCCAAGCCCGGGATCCAGCAAATGGCGCGAAGATCCGGTTTGATGCGGGAAACTGGTGGGAAAATTGAGGCCACCGCCAGAGCCTGCCTCCCCGGCAAGCAAACCGACCACCGCAAGGCGGGTCCACTGCCCAAAGCGAAATGGTTGCACCAGTTGTCGTTTGGTGTGCTGGAAAGCCAGAGTGATCGTATCGACTGCGGAAATCGGCAAAGTGCACCTCGGCGGAAGCGCTTCAGCAGCAAGGTACTGCGAACCGTCGTGCGGATCAAATTAATTCGTGAGCGGGAGGTTTGACACTGGGCGCCACCGCCTCTATTCTTTATTACATGCCTCATCCCGCCATCACCGGCACGATGTGCTGTTGTTGCTGCCGCCTGGTGTGTGGGTAAAGAGTCCGCAAAGATTCTTCCAACCCACCCCAGTGAGCGGGTGGGTTTTATCCTCTATCCGCTTTCTAAAGGTTCATAGTGGGGGCGGGCCAAATTTTGGAATCTTGGGCGAATTAACTTACGAAGGAGAAATTCCATGACGACTGCGACGGCAAATGAAACTTACACTGTGCCCCGGATCAACGACACGGCTCCTGATTTCACTGCAGAAAGCACGCAGGGGACGATCCGTCTCCACGAATGGATCGGCGATGGCTGGGCAATTCTGTTCTCGCATCCCAAAGACTTCACGCCGGTTTGCACCACAGAACTCGGCTACATGGCGAAGCTGCAGCCCGAATTCGCCAAGCGCAATACCAAGATCATCGGTCTGAGCGTCGATCCTGTAACCAACCACAGCAAGTGGGCGGCCGACATCGAGGAGACGCAGGGAGCCAAGGTGAACTATCCCATGATCGGCGACCCGCAGCTCAAAGTGGCCAAGCTGTATGGCATGCTGCCTGGCGATGCCGGCGAAACCAGCGAAGGCCGCACTCCAAACGACAACGCGACCGTGCGCACCGTTTTCGTGATCGGCCCAGACAAGAAGATCAAGCTGCAATTGAGTTATCCCATGAGCACTGGCCGGAACTTCGACGAAATCCTGCGCGTCGTTGACTCCCTGCAACTGACCGCCAAACATCAAGTCTCCACGCCCGTAAACTGGAAGCCGGGCGACGACGTGATCATCAGCGGAGCGGTCTCAAACGAAGAGGCGGCGAAGAAGTATCCTCACGGCTGGAAGACGCTGAAGCCATATCTGCGGGTTGTGGCCCAGCCCAAGTAGTTCGGTGTTTGGAGCGTGAACAGCGCTCCGAAGCGAAAAAGAATCGGCCGGGAACTGCGGCGATCTGTGGATTGGCTCGGGTCTGGTGACTCTGGTCAGTCCGCCCAGCCTCCCAGTCTCTGGCCTTCATTTTTCTGTTGCGATCCGGTGATCGTCCCGGTCTTCAAAGGCGCCCGTTGTTCTGGGTCGCCAGCAGAACCAAGGGGTTGCGAGGGCCGCGGAGAGAACGTTTTGGCCTGGGTCGGCCGGGCTTACCGGCTGGAGGCGCAAATCGTCAGCAAAATGGCGCTTCTTTTCGGCACGACATGGATGGTGAACGCAGTGGTCGTATCAGGACTGCTGTGTTTAATTGTGGGAGCCAATCTTGTCTATAGCGCCCTGCCGCGCATTCCGCTGGCAGTGGCTTATGCCGGCTTGTTCGTTTCGTTGGCGGTGGTGTTTGCCGTTCCCATGGAACAACTGTTCTATGAATCGTGGACACTGCGCGCTGTGGTGGCCACGCTGGCCCTATGCACGCCTGCTTTTTTCGCCGGCATCATCTTCACTTCAAGTTTTGCTCGGGTAGGTTTTCGCGGAAGCGCTCTTGGATCGAACCTGTTCGGTTCGTTGCTCGGAGGTTTGCTTGAGTCGTCGTCGCTATGGTTTGGACTGAAGTCTCTCACGATCCTCGCAGCTCGCTTGTACCTTGCCTCGGCCGTCTTTCTTCGTTCGCCGGCTGGTACAGCCCTTAAAGAGCGTGACGCGCGGGTACCGAGCTTGGCGGCGTCGCGGCCAGGATTGCTCTGAATTTGCTCGTGCTGATACCGAACTGCTCCGAGGTTGAGGAACATACAATAATGCAGCCCGATTCATCAGTGCTTCGGTAATTGGCGTAATCAGGCCTCATCGCAACTTTGCGCCTTTTGTTCGCCAGACGGGCGAAAGGAAGCGCGTCGCTGAAACAGCGTCAGCTCGAAGTCTCGCAGGGGAACTCCGTTGCCCCCACCGCTTATTGCTTTGTCACCTGGATGCTCTTTGCGCCCGTTGTCAGCGTGAACCCCGCTGTGTGAGTCGTGAACGATCCGCTAAGCGAGCCGAACGTCAGGGCGATGTAGGACTGGCCCGACTTCGGGGGACGCTTGGGGTTGACGGTTACGTTGAGGGCGCCAGACAGTGTGGCGCTCGAATTGACATGGAGTGTCGAGCCGAACTGCTCGGTCAGCGCAGCGCTCGACGTCTGGGTGTAGTTGCCCGTCACGGTTAGGCTCCCCTGAGGCGCAACCTTGCCATTGTTCGTCACCGAACTCGCTACGGTTCCGCTTCCGCCGAGCGTTGATCCCGGTTCGACACTGACTGAGGTGGCGCTCAGCGAGCCGCCCATGTTCGTCGTGGCTCCCGACGCTTGTGTGTACGTACCGTTGACCGTCAGTGATCCGCTCACGTCGACGATCCCCTGAGAGGTGAGGTCTTGGGCGACGGTTAGCGAAGCGCCATCAAAGAGCGCGAGCACGGCGGTTGAGCCTACCGAGGTGAGCGTCGCCAAGGCGTTGTGGCCGGAAGCGTCCTCCACGGCGGAGCCCGTGCCGTCCATCGATACCACGGTGCCAAATGCCACGGTGCCCTGCGTCGTGATTTGTGAGATGTCGCTCGGGAATATCAGCACACCACTGGAGACGAGCCAGTTGCCGCCGCTCAGGTTTCCGTTTTGTAGCTGGACTGGGTTGTCTGTGAGTCGTAGCGTCCCCCCGGCGCCAACGGACACGGTGCCGGCGGCGTTCGAGAGCGCGGGGCTTGTGATGGAGCTGTTGTCGTACGAGTCGATCCCGCCCGGAGACGGGAGGTCGATCGACCCTGCGGACAACGTGGTCCCAAACAGAGTGATGCCTCCCTGGTTGATCAGCGAGGTCGCAATCGAGACCTTCCCTGATCCGAACAGGAGCGACCCACCCTCGGCTACCTGAATCGAATGAACAGAGATCGACGGCGTTGCGGTTGCGTCAGCGGTCGTGAGGGTCGGGATGCAGACGTCGCTCGTCGGGCCTGGTACCTTGCGCGGGCTCCAGTTGCCGGCCATGCTCCACGAGCATGATTGTACTGAACAAGCATTCCCGGTCCAGGTGACGCTGCAGGACTGCGCCTGAGCGAGGATGTTGCCGTCGTAAATGATGGCAGCCAGCAAGGCGGCCGCGCGCAAGAACTGCCTTGTGCAGTGGATCTTCATAGCTTTCTCCTGAGCGGTCTTGTTTTGGGAAGTATTTAGCCTTGGGCAGGGTCGAGGCTAGCGCGCGTATTATGGGCAGAGTCGGACCAAGACGTGTCTGCGAATGGTCAAAGATTTGTAAAACCTTGGTAAAAGTCTGGCCCGTCTTGCCGCTTCAAGAACCCGTCATTTCTCACTCAACAGAGAGGATTCTTGAAGCGAACGGGGATGTAGTCATCAGAGACGAATCAGGTGAGCACAAAGCCGGTTCGATAACTCTAAACATTCAGGACGGACGGGCTATCCGATCCATCGGGAACGTTGATGTAAGCATGCCATTTCGCTCATTCAGGGATTTTGAGCACTTAACCGAGATGTTATGCCAACCGGAGATCAACGGATCAACGTCCGCGCGACTTGGCTGGTTCAACCCATACGACAAAGCTCAGCCTATCTCCCTCATAGTCTCCCGTGATCTCCCAACAGCCGGGAGTGGGCACATAGACGCCGGTCAGCATTGCTCCTTTGTCTGAATCCATGATGACATTGGTGGCTGGCTGCTGCGGCGTAGTAAGTGCCGGAGCAGGCCCATCCAGGCGTCTGCCAGTGACTCTTAACTTTGGGATAGGTTCGGTGCGCCAGCTATAACCCACCCGATACCAAAAGATTTTTGTGGTCAGGTCCAGTTCGTGACCAGGCCTGTGTGGCCTCCACTCCCAAACCCAATGCTCATCAATCACAGTCCAAAGTTTTTCTGAGCCGATGTAAAAGAGATTCTCTGGCAATTTTTCAGGGCGATAATCAGCGGGCGGTACGAACTCCGTCGCCGGACGAGGTGTCAGTGAGCAGGAAGCGGGGACAGATTCGGTTTGGGGTAGTGTTGGGTGAGACGACGCCAGTTGTCCGTTGGCCGTCAAAGCCGCCAATGCCGTGAGGATTAGTCGCAACGCGAGCATTGCAGGATCGCCCTTTCCTTGATTTTACGCCTACAGTTCGTGTTGTGTCGGTTCAGAGGACGGTCGTGGCAACAATGTGTTTAGCAAGATGATGTGCTCCTTGCAGTTTTCCTAATATGATATGCTCCTCGCGATTTTCCCGATAAGGAGAGACAAGGAGATTCAGGTGTTGAAGATTTTCTGGGCTGGCTTCCTCTTTTCGATTGCGGTGCGGGCTCACTCGCAGATCGTCCCCAGGCCAGCCGACGCAGCGCAGTCGCACCTCACAATCACAGATTTCGGACTCGTCTACCCGCTTTCGAACGATTGGGTCCGAGCCACGGAGATGTTACGTCGGAAGGCTGAATCCTCCTCCAACCCCGCGCCGAATTTCGACGTTCTACTGGCTGCGGTGTACGTTCCAAAATCGAGTCTGTCGGAGACCAGTCCTTTCTTTTCCCTGCGCGCTTATCGGCAGCCTGCGACCGATTGCAAGAAGAGCCTCGAAGCCATGATTGCCCACGCTCAGGAGAAGAAGGACCAGCCTGAAGGCGGCGTCGAAGAGTTCTCGATAGCGGGCCGCGACTACTTCCGTGTCAATTTGGCTCGCGGTGTTGGAGGGCGTCATCAGTGCATCATCTGCACGACGGCCAACGGCCATTTGCTGGTCTGGAATGCGGGTGCGCCAAAAGAGAAAGGACTAGACGTGATTGTGGCTACGCTCAACTCAATCACGCCTTTGCCTCAGCAAAGTGCGACGGGATCCGCGCAATCGAACGGGCCGAAAGAGGGCGCAGCAGAAGGGGAACCCTCAAAGCCGAATGCAACACAGCCCGAGAAAAGTGAAAGCTTCGAGCGGGGTTACGTCAGGCCTCTTGATTAAGAAGGTCAATCCCACCTATGCGGCCGACGCCCGCGCTGCATACATTCAGGGCACGGTTCTGCTGCAAGCAGAGATCAGCAAGACCGGCGACATTACGGGTCTTGGCTGGTCGACGGCCCAATCGAATTGGCGGGTTCTGCGGTGGCCGCCGTGCGTCAATGGAAGTACAAGCCTTACCTGCTGATGGGACAACCTGTCGCTGTCTCTACGCAGATACAGGTCAACTATCAGCTTCGACCGTGAATCCCCATCTTCTGATTCGTGCAGTTTTTGCTAACAGACTCTATTGCTGGGCGGAATCTTGCTAGGATCTGCCGCACACAACAGAGCCTTCCTCCTTCCTGCTAAATGTCAGCTGTAGATAGAAGAGTAGCTCTCTTCAGCCTTTGGTTACCGAGGATTGGCCAGCAAAACGCTCAAATCCCCCGCCCGCTCGCGCCTCCTGCGATAGTCATCCCAGGAGGGAAAATTGTTGTCAATCAGATCACGCACGAACTTCCTCATCCTCCCGAACCTCCGTCCGATCTGCTCCTCCGTGAGGCTCGTGTCGACGCGAGGTCGCTCACCCGGCCTGCAGGTCTTGGAGCGGTGTTTCTCGTCGAGCTTGCAGAGGAACTCGGTCCTCTGTCTTCGGTCGCCGCCGTAGTACCTTATATAGAAGCTTGAGCCGCGGAGCCGGATCGAGCCCCGCTGGTGCTTGCGGTTTCTCTCGTTCGACATGCGCGAATTTTATCGAGCACGGGACGAGAACGGGGCCCCGAATTTCGCTGGACCCCGCGTCATATAAGCGGTTGGAACGGAATAGCTTTTCTTCACTGCGGAAGCGCATGCGGTCCGGTGATCGTCCCGGTCTTCAAAGCGGTCTAGACGGGGCGGACTGTTGTGGAATCAGCGGGTTGCAAATCTCCAAACGGCTATAAGTGGCTTCAAACGGCACTCAGCGGGCGGAAAATGCAACGAGTATGCAACGAGAAATCGGGGCGAACCGTGACAGTCAATGTGACCGTTCAGTTCGCCCCGTCTTCACTACAGTTTTCGAGTGTTTCAGCCCGAATGACATCACTGCTTCAAAGGTCTGCTTCGCATTCCCGATCCGGCGATCTGGGAGAGCGCACACGAAGTCTCTGTCGATTGAGCAGACAAAACGTTGGGCGTGAGCGATGGTGATCGCATTCACAATTGCGACCATGCGTTCGTTGGCTCGTTGCGCCGTGGGCCTGTCTTCGCTCCGATGAAACACGACAGCGACGTTGTGAGCTAGAGGCATGAAGATGCTGCCATCGAGGAGAGTGACTTTAGGTATTTCAACGCTCAGCGGGTCTTCGAGAGGATTGTCGGCGGACAGCGAGTATCGCAGGCCAACAGGATAGTCCGAGCACACAAACGAGTTGCCGTCTGCATACCAGAGCGTGTAGTGCATCCCGTCGAGAGCGTCCAGAATCGCCTCTGCCATGCGAAACATTCCCACTGCCGATTGATTCGGGCCGACGTAAGGGAAAACGTGACCACCTTCAACGGCTTCACGGAGCCTTTGCTGTGTGGCTGGGTCTGAATCAACTTCGATAGCGTGCTTCGCTGCTATCGCCGTGACCTTCCGAAAAAAGGTCTCCGAGCGAACCATCTCTTCCATAAAGACACGGGCGCTATCGACGACCAAAGCGTCGTAGTTCTTTCTCGATTGCGGGAGTCGGGCAGCTTGCACGCAGAAAAACATCATCAGGGCGTCCTTGTCAGATTCCGTGAGTGAACGGCCCGGATTTTCGGAGAGAGTCTTAAAGAGGGAGCACGCAGGGCTTTCGATCTTCTGGAAAATAGTTTCGAGATGATCGGGCGCTAGACCTTCGAGATTGATCGTGTGATAGTGACGCTCAAAGCCATCACTGTTCGGCGTCCCCTGTCGAACCGTGCCGTCGAGAGAATAGATGAAGAAGGGCGAATCACGCTTTCCCTGCGACGTAAAACGGGCAAGATAACAGGCTGGGACGTAATGCTGACGAACAGTGGGCTTCGCAACAGCCGCCCGCTTCTCCATGATGTACGATTCTACGCTTGGATTATGCTGCGTCCGAACGACGCAACCGCTTCACTCTGTCAGTGCTGGTGGTTTCTTGTACGCCTCTAGTTGCCACTGTCCATCGTAACTCATGTGCCCTTCGAATCCGGGTATCCCCCGCATGTGAGCAATCTTGGCGACTTGAAGTAGGGTCCGATGGATGTGGGCACGCAGCATTTCAAGGCCAGCAAAATATAGCTCACGACTTTGGGCCGTTCGGTAGAACTCTGGTACTTTGTGGTCAACTTCGCTGTCCTTGCTCAGCCGTTGTTGAAACGTTAAGAACTGCCGGATGGAATCACGGATCGAGTCCAGAAGGACGTACAGTGCCGTGTCAGTCTTCTCCGACAGTTCGACTTGCTTGTCCACGATAATTTGCCGGATTTCCTGAAGAGAGGTCAGGGCGTTGTCTATGCAGTTGTCACAGCACTCAGCAGATGTCAGGACACGTCGGTCAGCCAAGCGAATGACTACTTCCCTTGCGACCTTGCGTTCTATCTTGTCAGGCTTGATTGATACTTCGATGAACGGCAGACTGATGGTCACCTTGCCATCGACGGTGACGGGCAGCCTTCGCAAGCGTTTGATGATGTCACCAATATCGAACTTGAACGGTGGTTTTAGTTCACGATGCACGCTTACCGCCGTTTCTCCGGGCTTCGAGCGATTCAGAAAAAGCCGGATTGAAATTTCTTACAGAACACTGAGATGCCCATCCCTAAAACAATACGCAACAAAGCGGCGACCAAAGCGGCGACGATTGCGACTGCGAGTCCGATCTTCTCGGCAACATGAACCGCAATTCCGCCGATAAGCAAGTGAACGTTGTTCTTGAGCGAATCGATGTGCTTTCGATACCGAGCGGTTCTCTTGCAGAGAGCGGTGTGAATTTCATCCCAGATCAACTCTTCCAATGATCGAACCGTTTTGTCGGCTTTCGATTGAGCGGGCCTTTCTACGTGTGGATTCCTTCTACGTTGGTGCTCGAACGGTGTATTCCAGTCGTCTGCACGTTGGAGCACGAGACGGTCAGCCTTAGACTCGACGAAAGGCTGTGCGCTTTCGATATAGCGACTGACGAGTTCTGCTGTGAGTTGCGTCACTGGTAGTACGTCAATGCAGCATCGACGAGGACGTTTCTCTGAGTGAGCAGGGACGACTTGTTGCTGAAGACGAGGTAGTAAGTCCCTGCGTCTGCGGGGAGATTGACGTTGAGAGTCCCGACGGTGACTTCCCCGCTGTTATAGAACGTCTTTGCATTGTGTCCGTTTTGCCAGTTGACGAAGTCATTCTCCGGCATCACAAAGACTTCGATGTCGTTGCTCAAACCCCCGCTTGCGGTAAAGTTCCCATGAAGCAGGACGCTAGTCGCCCCAGCCGGGACGATGAGCTTGAAATAAGAGGAACTGAGTGCGTTGATGTGCAGGGTGGGATTGTTGATAGTCAGCGTGCGTTGTTGCTTGACGATTCTGTCAATCGGATTCGCAGCCGGGTTGGGATTGGCTCGTTGACTGGCGTTGTATCCGTAAATCACGGAGATGATGAGCAGGACTCCCGCAATTGCGTAGGGAGTGCGGACGAGTTTGCGTTTCGGTTTAGTCGCTTGCGGCTTTGTTTCTGGAATCCTGGCGGGGGCAACGGCGGCTCCGGCTCCTGACGCTGATGCGCCGACGGCTAGACCTCGACCGCACTTACGGCAGAACTGCGAATCTTCAGGTGTTTCGGTACCACACTTAGAGCAGAACACAGACTCCTCCTCCCCCCTCAGCCGCAAAGGTAGTTCGGCGTTCGCAGCGTGTCAACTAACTGTCGGGGTTCTTGTTCACGAAGGTAACTAGCAGCAAGCCGGGTCGTTTGTAATCTTCTTTCCACTTATTCGGGGAGCGAAGATGTGACCCTTGGGGTCCGAGTGATGCTGTACGGCTCCCATGTTGAGGCAAGGTCCGTTCGAGCGGAACCTGCCTGTTGATGATTCGATGGAGGAGCGAATCGGAAGGAAAGACTCCGATGATTCGATTCCAAAGAATCTACGCCGTCACTGTTGGCGGTGTCACCACGGTTGTCGTGACAATCGTCACGGGCAATCGCTAAAACCCAACCCCACTTCTAGTTGACGCTAGGAGTGGGCTTATTTGACCCACGGGCTAAAATCAATTCCGCCTGAAATCTCTTTCGGCGTCGATGACAAATCTCCCACAAAAACAGGAGTGATCCGCTCACGGTGCGGGATTGCGTCAGGGCTTCCGACAATGCTTCTTGGCTGGCTCCGCAGATTTTCCTCTGCCTCACCGAAGGCAACCGCAGATGAACTTGAAGGCCGTATCCACGACTTGCGTGTCGATTCCTTTGCCTCTCGCAGTTTATCCTCAGCACTTCGAGTGTCCGGGATATATCGCTGCTCGTCGGAGTCTCGGGCGACTGTCTTGTGAGCTTCACCGTCACGCAGTGCGAGAGCGGCTTTGGCGAACATGACAATCGGTCCTTCACACTGTGCCACTGAAATCACATGACGCAACTGTTCGTCAGTCTTGTAAGTCATCAACATCTGACCGTATTGTTGATAGGAGAAACCAAGGAGCGGGACGAACATCTCCGCTGCTTCTCTGGGACAAGACTGAATGACCCGGATCGCCATCATTGCCCGCTCATGTTCAGTTCCGAAGCTGGCTGCAATGGCTTTGAGTAGATTTGTCAGCCGAGCGTTCTCCCCACGGACGGCGGCGTGCTCGGGGTCTAATACTTCGACCTTCTCCGGGAGAGGGCGGACCTGCAAAGCAGCGTTCTGCTTTTCGAGTTCAGCGATGCGACGGTCGTCTGCCTCATGCTGCTGTTCGAGTTCCTTGATTCTTTGGTCCTGCTCAATCTCACGTTCTTCGGCTTCGAGACTCAAAAGGGTCTTGATCGCAGATGCCTTCTCGCAGAGGATGTCAGCCTGCTTCGATGGCTTGTCAGCGAGTGCCGGAAAGAGAGTGTCTATCTGGGCGATTGTTGCCTGTAAATCACGACGGGTCTTCGACGATTTGCGACGTGTTGCGGTTGGTGTCACGATTGTTGTTTGGGATTCCATTACTCCTCCATCGTCTCCGCTCGACGCTCGATCCCTGCAATGATTGCCTTCGCCAAAGTCTGCGATTTGGCCTGAATTTCGGAGTCATCACGGATCGCCCGCACCCTGGCGGCGTCCTGCTCAATCGCCGCAAGGCGTCGGTCCATTCCTGCTTGATCGCTGAACCTCTCTCTCATGAGAGCGACAGCGGCCCGTTCTTGACCGGAAGGCAAGATCGGAGTCACCGTGACGGCTAAGTTCGGGTCGGGTTCGTTGCTCATAATGTGTTATCTCCTCCGGGTAATAAGTGCTACCACCATGATCCAGATTGTGCAAAGAACGGCGATTGTCATCGCTGTTCTCGCTTGAGTTCGTCTCTGCGTTCAGAAACCAGCCGGGTCAATTCCTCGGACGTTCGCCCGCAGAAAATTTCTGTGCGAGTGCGTCCAGCGTGTGTATATAAAATTGTTTGCTCGAAACCCGTCGGCGTCACCGTGACGGGCGACTGCGTGATCTTCATGCGGCAGCGACTCTATTCGACCAAACCGTAGAACCCGACAGCCGACGATGGCGTGTTGTTCGCAGCGGGATCGAAGGTCGCAATGCCTACTCGACCGCCTGCGAACTGTCTCGCTGCTTGTGCTTGGATCGTGACGTTGATCGTTCCACGGACACCTGACTGGCTCCCGTCTGCCCGAAGGACCGTCGCAGAGACTTGAATCAGGGAGCCGATTTGTCCCGTCGAGACCCCGCCGTTGGAGTCGAAAGATGACGCATCAGCGTTCGTCTGGCGTGTGATATTACCGGACTGGTCAATCGTCGCTATATTCTTGGCACACGACAACTCCCAGAAGACGGGTGGCTGTGGATTGAGTGGGACGCCACGGTAATAAACTGTGGCAGTAATCTGTGGGAGGGTGGTCGGAATGACGGATGGCACCAACAACCCTTGTGCAGCCGTCGTGACGCCTTCGTTCAGACCACCGACAGGTGCCCCCAGCAAAACACGGGAAGCGTTATCGTCGCCAGTCGTAAGAACGACTGAATCATAAAGAGGCTCTGACATAAATTTTCCTTTCATTCGAGCAAATACCATCGACATGACACGGTCAACCTGTTCGACCGAGGCGTGTCACTTTGGTGCTCTGTACATCCCGACTTGGCGGACTAGACTACCGTTGCTCACTCACCGCTTTTTGGGAGGAGGCTCCGGGTGGAGGAGACGGAGTGAGGCTGGTCTGTAAGTGGGCGGAAAGAGGCTCTATGACTCTCAACGTCATCAGGCTGGCAATCGAAGTCGGATTGTTCTTGTTAGAGACCGTGAATCTCTATCTACGCTTCAAACGCTAACCTCAACCAACCCTGCACGGTCGCCTCCGTGCGGGGCGTTCTCTTTCCGCCCTACATGCCCCATAATCACTCGGCTTCTGGGACACCCTTGATGACTCCCATTGCCTTCTTTGCACCCGGAACCAGTTCCTTCATCACCTGAAAGAGCAGGTACGCTTGAACGGGATTCTTGGCTGCCCACGCCCCTATCGCCTTTACGCCTTCAATCGTGTGAGTCAAGACTGCGGGCACCGCCTCAGCAACTTCTCCTGGTATGGCGAGTGCTGCTGGGCCGACCGCTCCAATCGTCGCAGCGGCACCGAGGGTCTCAGTCGTCTTCTTGGGCATCGTCGCCGCCTCTGCATCGAGTGCGGCTTTCTGCTGTTTGGACGTCAACGAATTGTGATAGGCGACAGCCCGCTTCAACGTGTCAGCGAAACTCTCACCATCCTTCGGGACAATGACCTTCTGACCCACGTCGTTCACTATCTCGCCCGTCTTTCGAGGATCGTTCTCAACGGCGCTCGGGGTCGTCTGCTCGTCGTTCGTCAGTTCGGACAGCGAAAACGAGTTCGGGTCTTTTGGCGATGACGGGCTTGCGTTGACGACACCGTTCGGCTGCTGGGAGGGTGTTGCCGCTTGAGTTGGAGCCACTGGCTGGGATGCCGGAGTTGCTGCCTGCGGTTGTGGTTGGGTCGGTTGTGATGGATCGTCCATCAGCGTTTTTAGTGAAAATGACATTTGTTCATCCTTGTGAATCTTGAAGAGTGGGGGCAGGTCGCACTTTGTCCTTACCCCACACGCAGTCATTGAAGACTGCCGAGGAAACTGTCTGCGCCGACGCTTTTCAGCGAAGCGGTCTAGCCCTGAAGACGCTGGAGTCGATTCTTCAACTGCCTCTTATCGTCGAAACTCATAGTTGCGAGATTGAGATTTTCTAAATCCAACGATGCCTGCTCTCGGGGTGTCAACATGTGATTAGGGAAGACACCGACTGAAACGGCAGAACGTCTGGCCGCATCCCAACTGGAAAGAATCATCGGGTTCGCACCCTGGCCAAACCAATCCATGACGTACTTGTGTTGGGCAGCGGTTGGAACGAAGCCGTAGTCGGAATACAAGTGTTCGTACCAGCGGTCTGCGATGGGCTGGATTTCCGCCGCCATCAGATTGGTGACAAGGTGACGTGCTCGACGTTCGGATTCTGTTCCAGCGCCGATGTTGATTTTTTCCAAATCACCAATAGTTGGCTTCGGTGCTTCTTCGACGACGGGCTTCGGCGCAGTGACATCCTCGTCGGTAAAGACATTGAGGCCGCTCTCGCTCATGTGCTCGTACAACTTGCGCCAGTTTGCGGCAACTCGCCAATCGACAGTGAGGTTAAGACGGGAAACGGCTACCATCTTGTCTCGCCCCGACTCACGCAGAGTGACGCCACCCCGTGCCAACTCCACGATTATTGTATGGAGCGCACTTTTGACCTGGCTGCGGATTTCATCGACTGAACCTGTGATGTGCTCTGGCACCTGTGTCGTCATCGCAGCCAACTCTTCGCTCGGGATTTTGAACAAAGCATCCCGCTGGGCTGCACGTAACTGAAGCACGGTGTCGTTGAGTTCTTCAACCAACTGCTGGGTCTTTGCTTCGCTCTGCTGTTTCTGCTCACGGTTATCACGACGGCGTAACTCGGCTATGCTTAAGTTCCCCGAGGGGTCGCCTTTTTGAACGACCTCACCCGACGGGACATTGCTGAATGTCGGGGAAATCAATCTCTTGCGTTTCTTGTTGGTCATTGTTCAGCTCCTCCATTCTCAATTCTCAATCGCAACCACTCCATCACCCAAGCCTCGGGTGAAAACTTGTCACTGCCTAAGCCCAAACCAAGGGCATCCATTTTTTCACTGACCGCCCTGCGTTCCTCAGCGGTCGCTCCGTGCGGTGCGAAGGCAAGATCGACCATCACAGCGTCACTGTCCATCTTGCGGAGGAACTGTGCCCGCCGATCATCGAGTTCCCGCTTCTTCTTCTCCGCTTCAACCTTTTGTCGCTCGGCCTCACGTTTTCTGCGACCTTCTTCTGCCAACGCCTGCACACGCAGAGTTTCCTGTCTGCACGACTCGTCCCATTCTCTCTTTCGCTTCTCTTCCGGCGTCTCCCGGCGAATCGGTCGAGCGGGATTCGCACGCTGTGGGTCACTCCGCTCGGGCGTAACTCGGGTAAATCTTCCCGTGGGGAAGTTTGCGGTGCCTGACATTCCACTAGACATTTTTCCTCCTATGCTGCTACTGCTCGTTCGATCTTGCCTTCGGCGCAAGCCTTGGCGACTTCGTAGGCGATAATCTCATCAGCACTGCGATGAAAAACTTCACGCTTGCAGCCGCATTCTAGGCTGACCGTTTTCGCCAAAGGCTGAAAGTCCAGAACCCTCTGCAAACCGTGGTCGGCGCACAGCAGTTTCGTCTTGCTACGCCGGAGTGCCTCATGGGATTTCCATCGGACGAGCCACTTAGTCACGGCTGTGTATGTCGTATCGTTCATGTGCGACTCCCGTTCTATGCCTTCGGCGGGTCGGGACGGCGTGCCGAAGCAACGCATCAATGTCCCGGCTCCCGCCCAAACCACGAAAACCAATAGCTAGAGCCGTGCGCCTCAACCGGACATGGTTTTCCCCATCCCCGGCAAGTTCGTCGAAATTCTCCTTACAATTACGGGGTAGACGGGGCGATTAAGCGGCCTTTGACACTACCAACCGTTGTCCGCTGGCTACAGCCGCCCGTTTCTGGGCGGGTGACCGCTCGGATGGGTCTAGATTGAGGCTCCGACAACACGCCCTGCCTTGAGGGTTGGAGCCGTCCAGAGCAATCCGCTGTTGGACCAAACCCCACCACTCCGATGCCGCTGGGCAGGCGTCCCGCATCCACGGGCGAAGCTCCTTGTCCGGGTTCTGGCGTTCGATGCGGGCAAGTTCCCGTGTGACATGCGCTTTTGCTTCAGTAAAGTTCATCGTCCTCCTTCTCACCTAATAGCCGCTCAAACGGGTCACGGTGCAACATTTCTTTTTTATCCCCATCGTGTTCCCCATGCGCTTTTCGGGGCGAGCCACTTCCGTCTAATCGCCGCTGCTTCATCCGTGGGGCGGACTTCGGCACCTCCTAGCCCTGCCTCAACCCGCTCGTCCGACGTCAGAGGATCGAAGGACCCGCAATCCATAACCCGACCGTTGACCCCCGTCCGTTTTCCGAGGTCTGCGTTCGGTTGAATCCGGAGAGTCGTCTTGATGTCACCTTGCGGCGTCGACTTCGTCTGCAAGAACGCATCCTCGAAATCTTTCTGGGATCGGTCACTGTTGACGACGTAAAGGTTCGGAACAACAAGTTCCTCGCTCCAAGCAGACGGTAGACGATTCCCCTTGGCAATAGTCAAGCCGTCAACAGTGACAGGTTCGACAGTGACCCGAATCTTCGCCGTCGTAAAATTGAGGAAGTCACCGTCGACCGCCTCGACTTCATCATTCCGCTGTGCGTCGATGAAGAGACGATGAACTGGTTTCTCTCGCCCGTCTTCATATTTGACGAGCATGAAGCGTGGCGCTGGTTCGTATGTCTGACGACGTGACTCTTCGAGTCCTTCAATTTCACGTTCAAACGCCTGCCTCTGCTGAGCCGTCAGGAAAGGCATTCTCGTCCTGAGTCGTCGCTTCAATCGACGAATCTGCGTAGCCTCATAAGATTCCAGAGCGGGGAGCCGCTTGAGGCAGACGGGATACAGGGACAAGGCCCATTCAAGACGGGACACGGGGACCCGCCAGACTGCGTGCTCCGTCTCATTTGCGACAACGATGAGTGCAACGTCTCCATTGACGACATAGTGAAATCCGTCTCTCACCTTCGTGATTTCGAGCGGGCAACGCCTGTCTTGCATCCATGAGAGCAAGTTGTGATAGCCGTTCCGAGCACACTGAAGGCGAAGCCACTGCCAAAAAGTCTTCTTGGATTTGCTGTTGCAACGCTTCAGCAACGGCTGGAGGTAGTCACGAGCCTCGGGACGGACAATCTCCGGGCAGAGGTCAATTGCTTCGTCGAGCCAGCGTTGCTTTTCAGTCCGTGTGTCATCCACGTCCACCTCGATTCTGGTTAGAGTCAGCAACAAAACGCCGCTGCGTTGCCATCTTGTCAATCCAGTCCATCAAGTCACTCCGACGAATCCGTTTTGCCTTCGCATGAAGATTGAATGCAGGGAAGGGAATGTCCATCCGCTCCTGTGATCGTGTCCGGCACAACTCGAAGACCTGTTTTGTGGTCAATTTCAAAATCTGTGCCGCTTCTTCCATTGTGAGTATCGAATCGTCCATCATGCTGACCTCACTGCCTGCCACTTCAGCAACGCCCGCTTGTTCCTTGCAGCCAACTTCTGTTCGGCGTCGGTCTGCCAGAAAGCGTTCCCCGGTTCATAATTTCCCATGTCGAGAATGCGACCGAGCGTCGTTCCTTCGGGGCGTTCGCCCATCGACCCGATGAATCCCTCGAACGTTATCCACTCCGGCGCAACCATGACGCCCGATCCTCCGTAGCAAGGAAAACTCGAATGCGACGGAAAAGTACAACGGCTAATCATGTTCCGCCACGACCGATACGTCGGAGATGTCGCATATTGAGCACAATGCCCATGCGTGAGCACCGCCTTCCTCGCTGAATCGACGAACGCACCCCCGTACATCTTTCCGAGTTCAGCGGTCATATCGTTTCGGAGACAGCCACAACTCTGCGTCCTACCGCCCCGAAGTTTCGACGTACAAACGGTTACTTCATTTCCGCAGACACAGCGGCAACGCCACAGTGCATCTTGACGTTTACTTCGTCCAACATCTTTGCGAACTGTCAATCGTCCAAACGTTTGTCCTTCTAGATTGATGATCGGACGCCCCATTGCTCCCCCCTCTCCAAGTCAACACGTTCGAGTGTTCTGACTTTTTCAGTTAATTCGGCAATCTGCCTACGCATCGCCTTTACTCCCAGCGGACTTAAGTCGAATCGCCTTCGATATTCCTTTTGTCGAAGGTCAAGTTCTGCCTGCTTCAAGCGATTCGCCTCTTCGAGCGCCTTGGTCTTTACTTCCGCTCGTGCGGCATCCTCAGCGGCAACGAAAACTCGGAGCAATCTGTAGAGATACCTCAACGTCCGCTCCCTCGGTTTTGTCTTCACCGTCTCCTGCCCGATGAGTACCCGACAGTCGGCTGCGTTCTGCGGGGCGGGCGGAAGTGGCGGACGCCCAGCCTTTCGTTTTAGGTCGGTCATCGTCGTACTCCCTCAAACTCTTCGCTCAACCGTTGCCTGTTGAGAGCGTTGCTCGTGTTTCGTTCGGTCTGTGTGAGCATCACTTTTGATGCAAAGCGAATCTTGTAATCAAGCGTCATCGTCTTTCCGAGACTCAAGTCCTTCGCCGCTGTCTTGAGAATCCCCTGACGGACGACTTCAGGCGTATGCAGTGCCGCCCAGACCGTGAACTGCTCATCAGCGGGCGGTGTGCCCAGCATCGTCGCCCAAAGATTTCTTAATTGAGACATGGGACCTCCAATCGGGCGGACAAGTCTGCGACGACTTGCTCCAGCCTCGGTACTTCATTTCTCCAGTGCGGATTGTTCGGATATTGCACGGCATATTCCTTCGCCGTGAGCAGATCGTGACGGCTCTCCTCCAGTTCCGCAGTCAACTCATCCTTCGACGCCTCTCTCGGCTGTTTACCCTTGATGAAGAGGAGATTCGCAGTCTTCGTCGCTCCACCGAGTTGCGGAACGATGACTCCATCGTCGATCAACGCTTTCAGCATGTCATTCGCCGACTTCGTCTTCCCGCCGACCTTTTCGCAGACTGCCCTCTGCGTCAGCCCCGGATTCGTAGCGACGATTTCAATGCAGCGATTGCGGAGTTCGGAATGAGTCAGCGATAGGGAGAATCTTTTGGCGTCTGCTTTCTCGTCTGCCAGCGTTTGTCCGAGCGTCGATGATTGAGTCGCTTCGTCGAAGGCGAGATACGTCGGCTCAATCGGAAAGCCCTTCCTCGTTTGTGCGGAGACAACCCGCCGACCGTCACTGTCACCGACCTGACGTAAATAGATTTTGCAGTCGGTCTTGCCTGCAATGACCGTCGCTCCGAGAATCTTCGTCAATGATGATCCACGCTGGTCGTCACTCTTCTTGAAGTGGTGAATGGCGACGAAGGAGACACGGTCCTTGTGCTTGGAGACGACATCTCGGTCAAACCCTTCAAACGCACGGCGGGCAGAGGGGTTGTCGCTCAAGTCGTCCATCTGAAGGAAGTCGTCGAGCGTTTCAATAATGACGAGCTTGATGCCACCGTCATCCGTGAGAACCTTGTCTAGTTCTCTGAGATGGTTGTCGCCTGCAGATGGATGAAGGATGACAATCGGATCGTCCTGTGTCATGCCGCTCTTGGTGAAATCTTCAGCGGCGTCTTCCGTCGTCTCCTCGCTCTGCCAATAAGCGACTTTCGATTTCATCGTCTCCCGTCCGAGGAATGGCTTTCCTTGGGAGACAGCGACGGCGAGTTGACGAGCGAATGTGCTCTTTCCTGCGTGCGGCGAACCGCAGAGGAGACTGATGCGTTGACGATTGGTGCGGAGTAGCTGTTCGACGATCCAGACGCTATGGTCTGGTAATGAAGCAGAGTGCTTCAGGTCTTGTGGAGTGAGAATCTTCATATTTCCTTTCGTAAGGTCTTGCTGGGCGTCACCGTGCCGACGGCTTAACGACTTGCTGCTGTCGCAAAGGCGAGGTTCTGTTGGTGCATCCGGTAGGATTGGCGAACGAGCCAATGACGGCTGGTCATAGGCACGACCTCGTGCGTAGTCAATCTCCCGTCGGAGGGCTGCACGGGGCGAGTCTTTTGAGGTGACTTCTTGCGGGCAATCTCAACGAGCATTGCTGCGGTCAAAATCTTCATAGTTCCCCCTTCGCTCAATGAGCGGGAGAACGCCTGTCAAAATCTTTGGGAGTCGCTGTGGAGTGACCCAAGGGAATGCAGGAGTTCTCGGTTCCCTTGGTTCCTACTTAACGAGTGCGCTGTGGGACAGCCTCGCCGCCTATCTTACTGTCACGATCTGCTCACGGATTCGAGCCGACCGAGTCAATCTCTGACTGTTTTAATATTACCGCATCGGCGAAATTTTGTCAATAGCTCACATGCGTTTCGCCCGCTGTTTATGCGGTTCCGGCGCACTTTGCATGACAAAGAGGACGGACGATATATACACCGACAAGATGGCTTGTCAGTATATATATAGACGCTTCCCAAGGCGTGGATTAGTGAAGCGTTTCCCGACCCCCTGTACAAGAAAAGTCTGAGAAACAAGGAAACGCTTCCGAGGGAGTGCTTCCCATTGGGAAACAATCCTTTGCTTTCATATATATAAGAAAGAATAGAAACACACTCCCTGGCTCATTGAGTGAAGCGTTTCCTCGTTTCTCATGCACAGTGTTTGGGAAATGCTTCAGGTCTTAGAACGGGAAATGCTTTCATGGACCTGCCAGCTAATCCAGCGGCGGGGAAGCGGTCGAGGATGGGACCCAGCGAGGATTAGCGCCGACGTACGTCACGGATGGGTCCCGTAGATGGGACCCATGACAGCGGCCTGCGTATTAGAACGCTGGAAAGGGGGGACCCCATGAAAGGGCGTCTGCGAAGCGTCGGGACTATGCCAAGCGACCACACAGGCGAGACACGCCGGAGGGTGAGGCACCCGCCGACCTCGGGAAGCATGCTTCGGGAGGCTCATTTTAAGGGGACCCGTGGCCTGATTCTCTCATTGCCCCCTTTTCCATCGCCGTCAGCCTCGTTCGCCAGATCGGACGCATCCGAGCGGGGCCGTGAGCGTCTAAAACGGCATTCCGGGAGCGATCCGGCGGGCTTCCTGACCGTGTTTCAGGCATTGTTGCAGGGTTCATTTCGACCGTGGGACCATGCAACGACCGTGCAACAGCGTCAGAAAGCCATTGAAAACAAAGGGCTAGAAATTGCGGCACCGTCTCTGAGACCGGGAGGAGCGTGTCATAGTCGGGAGTGTCCGGCGTCAAACGGCTTCAGGCGGTCTCAGCGTCAACGATTCGGCGGGCGTAGTCAACGGACACAGCAGACGCCGTCGCTTGTCTATTTATAAACTGATCGGCTCTGCCGTCTCGGTCTCGCCCTTCGGTCGCCAGACCTACTTCGCTCGATGCGGGGCGGAGATGTCATCCGCTGTCTGTTTATAAACCCAGCGGTCTGCGGGTATGCCAGCTTTTGAGTTGGGGTCGATACTTCTGGACGCCCTGGAGAAGTGGTCATTGAGCAGGCTCCTGACTCTTGCGGGGTTGGTGCCCGATTTCTTCGACAACTCCGCTGTTCCGATGCCTGCGTGTCCAGCGTCTTTCACTATCTGTTCTAACCGCTCCAAGTCGGGGCGATCCTTCTCGCTCACTTGCGTCTTGCCCATCACGGTTTCCTCCTCAGGGCATTGTACTCAGCGGAGAGCGTCGAAGAATTTCTGGATGGTCTCACAGTGCCATTTGGCATTGATCTAGTTCGTGGTTATCATGACCCTGCTCGGTGCGTGGCCCTAACCCAGGGGGGGAATTGTGAACTGGAAAGATTGGATTAAAGAGGTCTCGACAAAAGTCGTTGCAGGCGTCGTCGTCCTGGCATTGGGATCAGTTGCGGTCTCAATCTGGCCACCACTTAGGCAGTGGACGGTTGGACACCAGAACGTCGTCTATGCTTTTCTAGCGTTGTTAGTTGGCATCTCCATTGGATACTTCTTCAATACCCTGCGAAAACCCACGACAGTGTCTTATTCAAAATCCGGCGGAGTTAGGTTGGATCGGGTCGCAAACCTCTTCTGGTTGGGGAGTGATCTTCAGTGGGCAAGACAATGGGCGAACCGTGGAGTCCGAGATAAAATACTCCACGGTCTGAGGCAGGCGTACCACCACACATCGGAACTCGGGTTGAGCACTACTCCTGCGGGGCAGCAACTTCTTGCTCACAAGACTTCGGTCGAGCAAATGCCACAACAGTTAAACGACTCAGAAAAGAGTTGGGTCGCTGGCCAAATTGATTCCGACTTGACCTCCTTCAACAATCTCATGGTGCAACATCAGCCCGATTTTCGTCCCGATCCGTATCACAGTTAGACCATGACACAGGCAGAGTGGTCACAGAACCTCACGGCATTCGTCGAAGAGTGGGGCCGAAAACGGGAGCCCGAAACGGACCATGACTATCTCGGTGACGGGCAGTTCCCGAATTTCGTTTTGACGAGCAAGGCTAAGTCCTGGGACGACTGTCTCCGTTGGATCGCTGGGCTGAAAGGGAGTTGGTATTTCCGCGGGCAGCGAGAAGCGGCTTGGGGTCTAGACACATCCCTCGACAGGGGCGTTTGGCGTGGGACGAATTCTGGATACACGCATCTTGATCGTAAGGCTGCGATGAAAGAGTTGCTGTTCCGCTTCAAGCAAGATGCCCACAACTATTTGACCCACGTCCCGGCTCCTCTCGACATAGCGAGTTGGTACGCACTGATGCAGCACTTCGGTGCGCCGACTCCGTTGCAGGATTGGACCGAATCACCTTACGTCGGCCTGTACTTCGCACTCGAAGAGAAGGCATCAGCGAGACGAAAACGAGAGCGTGAGGCGCACTCGGCTATTTGGGCCATTGATGCTGACTGGCTTGAGACAAAGAAGAAAGAGTCGTTGAAGGCTGATGTTTTCTCCCACGATGATCTGCTCAACAACGAGGCCCCGCTCATAATCAAGATCAACCCTTTGATGTCGAATCCGAGACTCTTCGCCCAGCAAGGTCTGTTCCTATGCAGGCTCTTTGCTCAGGCATCGTTCGCAGACTTGCTGATGACAATGATGATCCATCCCAAATTGACCGACACACCTGTCATCAGAAAACTCGAAATCGGGAGCAGCCTTCGCATCGAGTTCCTGAAGAATCTACGGACGATGAACATTCACCGAGCGTCTCTGTTCCCCGGACTCGATGGACTCGGAGCCTTGTTGAAACTCGATTTAGAGTTGAAGGATAGAGACTGATGCAGCCGCTCTCCGCTCTAACGACTGCAACGCCTGAATGGGCCAGAACCCTCATCATTGCACTCGTGACATCCGTTTTCACTTCTCTAGCCGTTGTCCTGCTTGTCGAACCTGTCAAAGTGTGGACGCAGCGATGGTTCAAGAAACGTGAACTGCGTCGGTGGCTCTACTACGAAATGGTCCAGAACTACGCTGCGTTGCAATCGCAAGTCATGTTCGCAGAGAAAGACCCGACGATGAAGGCCGGAATCGGCGACAGATTCGCTATGAGTTTCAAGAAGTCGAGTTATCAGATGGCGCAGTCGGACCCGGCGACTTACTACAGCCTCGGACACAAAGAGGGATACTGGATTGACCTCATCTATCGGGACGCCGAGCACATCATCAATGGACGATTCACAGACGACGACCAACACCTTCGAGCAGCCTCTTTCTCGGCACATACGTTTCTGAGTTGCATTAAGAATCGGAACTTGGACAAGGTACTCTTATTCCGGGTCACTCCGTCATCGTGGCGTGACGACATTAGACGCCGTGCGGCTGAAACTGAGTACGTTGACATCGCACCGCCGAACTTGCTCGAACGGATGCGAAGACGATTCGATTGAGAGAACTAGCGAAGGCAAGACTCATGGGCTGGACTCGTTGGCGGCTGTTGGCTCGTGGAAAAGAGTGGTTCGATCATCTCTTTGACTACGACGGACCGAGTTGCTATGAACTCGGAACTGGCGGCTCCCGTGGGGGTGACATTCAGCCGCATTACATTGGAGAGACGATCAACGAGCGGGCGAGAATGGCACAATACGCCAGTCACGGCTCTCATCTGGCGAAGACCATCGACTGGCATTTGAAACAGGGCTGGTGCCTTTACTATCGGGGATACCAAATCGGCTCGAAGGCAGAAGCCGTTGCCATGCAGAACCGAATGCTTGCTCGATTCCGCTATGACTGGAATGACAAACTCAACCGTGGCGACTGAGGAGGGTCGATGCGAAAGTTGAAAGCGAAGTGCTCCAAAAAACCCTCCCTCACTTTAGCGAGAGGAAGACAGTGGGAAAAGAAGAAAATGGCGTACATTCTTCTCGCAGACAAAACTTATAAGACAACTTCGGGCTTGAGGTCTCGGATCATCTACATTGGAACAACTGCAAAAGGAGCGGGCAGGCCAGCGGCTTCTGCTGTGAACAAGGCGAGTCAGATTTTCTACAAAGACCGAGGCGTCAGGACGATTGATGTCTTCATAGTCACATGCTCAGGTCGCCAGAACATGCAGACGTGGAAGGTTCTCGAAGCGGCCCTGATTCATACCTTCTGGAACATCTATCACCAGATTCCGAAGAACAACAAGAAGAAGCCTGCCTACGTGGACGGCGTCTTCGGGCACCGAGCACTTGAGAAAATCATTCGCAGTCTCCCGACGTGAAATCGTTGGCTGAGGGGGAACATGGGCAAACTAGAAGTTCATCAACTGGCGCAGGAAGAAGTCTATTTGGACATCGTGAGGATTGCTGAGCAGTATCGTCTCCGTGCGGATGGATCGTCGATAGAGGAAGGCTCGGTGTGTAGCCTTCGATGCAGCGGTCGAGAAATTCTCGTCGTTGCTCGTGGTTCAGCAGTCACGGAAAGACATATTTTTCTGGATGAACGGAGCCGTAACAAGTTAGGCGTCGATCTTGCCCGTACCTATGAATTTGAAATGACAACGCTGGGGTTCTTGGGGAAGTTGCGTTGGGCATTGCAAGCCAGCGATGTGCGATACAGTTTTCCCGCTCTCGTCTCTGTTGTCTCCCTCTCTTTGGGGCTTCTGAGTGTGCTGTTGGGCATTCTCAGCCTAGTCCTTGTTGTCTGCCACTGAAAGTATGGAGTCCTTGGAGGTAAGCATGACACCGTTCGACAAGGCTCGTACCGTGACGGCTCTGGCAATTTTCTCGTTGGTTCCTGTCGTCGCTCTGTACGTCGGTTATCGTGGCTCACTCCTCGCCCGCACAGAGACGTTCAAAAGGAACGGGAGCGCAGTTCTGTGGCTCATTGGTTTGTGGATACTGCTGCTTTGGATAATGAGAGATGTCTGGTACTACGGCATCTTCGGGGCTGCTTTTGACCTGCGAGTCTGGCTCTTGGGCATTGCGATTTACTTGTTGTATCGACGGCTCGGTCGAATTAAGGAAGGACAGCAGTCTGGGAGTGTTAGCGGGGCTGATCTTTCCTCCAAAGGGCATTGACTGCGAAAGTGACCGCATCCCGTGACGGTCGGTTCCACAAATCAGGATGCTCATCGACGATCTTGCAGACTTCTCCAAACGCCTGCTCATAATTCAACACAGGCATTTGATAGACCTTCTTCCCGTCAACCGTCTCGTCGGCTTTCAGATCAATGATGGCTCCCGTGTAGGCGACAGCGAAAACTCGGGACTCCCGGCTGTCAGTGTGGCAGGCGTCGTGGATCGTCCCGGCGAATGCGAATGTCGAAGATAGGAGCGTGAACAGTAGAACAATCTTCGTCTTCATCATCCCTCACTTCCCAGCAGCGTCAGCGTTCTTGTCCGCTGCGAGTCCCAGCGCCTTCAAGCCGTCACCGAGTGCGTTCTGCGTCTGCTTCTTGTAGAACTGAAGTGTCGTGCTCATGTGCTTGTGGCGAAGAAGTTCTTGAGCAGCAGCGTAGTTCCCGCCTGTGAGACCGATGATTGCTGTTGCTGCTCCCCGACGGCCTGCATAGAGACCCTTCCAGACTATGTTTTCCTTTTCGAGAACGGGACGGATGGTCCGCCGGACAACGTCCTTCAACTCCTGCGGGTTGCCTCGCTCATTAGCGAAGACCCATCCCTCACTCGGATTGCCTTTCTTCTGACGCCACAGAGCAAGCGGGACGAGAACCTGCGGTAGTAGTGGGAGTGTTGCGACGGACTCAGGCGTTTTGCATGTGACGACTTTGCTGCGAACACAAGCCCGCCGGATGTGCACGGACTCGCTGTCAAAATCTTCCCATTTGAGACCTGCAATCTCGCTCGGTCGAAGACCTGCGAAGAAGGACAGGGCAATCATCAACTGGCACTCGACGTAATCGACGAGTGCGGAGATGATGTTCTCCGCTTCTTCGAGCGTGTAATGCGAAGTCGGTTTGGGAGCACGGACCTTGCCGAGAATCTTGACATCGTGCCACGGGTTGCTTTCCAGCCGCCCCTCGTTGACTGCGTGCGTGAAGATTCCCGAGGCGAGACTGCGAATGTGATTCAATGTCCGCCGTCCCTGAGTCTTGGTCAGGCTGAGGAGAAGGGCGGAGCCGACGTGCGTCCGGTATCCCTGCAACGTCGCTCCCTCGAAGTGCGCCTTGAGATGTTGATTCCAAATTTGCTTGTAGCCCGAGGTCGTGCTGGGCTTCATGTTCTCGGTCACAAAGGGAAGGTATCGCTGCTCCCAGAAGTCGGTGACTTTCATGTCGGCTTCAGAGACCTGCGAGACGTTGATCGTCCGCATGAAGTCGTCACGTTTGAGTTTCACGGCCTTGCAGGTCCGTGAGAAATACTTGTTGTCCTTCCGGCAGAGCAGATGCGATTTTTGGACTCGCTTCGGTTGACCGTCTACAATCTCTGTGACGTAGTAGCGGACGTGGAATGCGCCCGATGCCGACTCGAAAATGTATCCCGTTTGATGCCTGCCCATCGTCCCTCCAGAGGGGAGTTTGCAGGCTCAAGAATCGCATTCGTGCAACGATTATGCAATGGTACGAAAGTGTTGTCTGTAACTTGTTGATAAACAATATGGAAGCGCATGCGGTCCGGTGATCGTCCCGGTCTTCAAAACCGGCGGGTGGCAGGCAATCCTGTCACCGATGGGTTCGACTCCCATCCGCTTCCGCCATTTACATTCAATAGGTTAGGGCATTCACGGTTAGAGTGTCAAAGTGAGATCTAGGGTTAAGAAAAGCTTGCTGTGATAAAAATGTGATAGAAATCTGCGCGATCTCTGACCTTCTGAGGCATCGCGGTGCTTGATAGCGGTCAGTTGATGGAACCTGATCCCTCACGCTGGTCTTTGCGAGTTCTGTCCATGGACTCGATTAACGCTCTGGTGTTTTCGTCAAGCGGGCGTACATAGGTCGGTAGGATTTGAGTGTTGTCATGGCCGAGCAGATGGGCAACTGTCAAATCAGTGGCGTGGCACACATTTGCGCGGCTTGCGAATGTTGCTCTGAGATCATAAATACGTCGGTCCGCTAGTCCAGCTTTCCTCGCGGCAGTCCGCCAAGCAGTCTTGTAATCCACGAAGTGAACGGTCGGGTTTCGCGGGCTGGGGAAAACAAAGGCTGAATGCTCCGGACCTGACAGTTCACGCCAACGTATTAGTGCGTCACGACAGTGATTTGTCAACCACACTGGGCGTATTCCGGCCGCACTTTTCGAATCACGTATACGAATGCACGCGGGCTCCGAGTCGAACGATACGTCGGTCCACTTTAGAGGCAGGGCTTCTTTCTTGACCCTCAGCCCGGTATCTGCAAGCAGTGTAATCAGCATCCGCAACAGGGGTGGCGCGAAATGCTTTACCCGATCTTCTTCGTCATAAGAAAGCGGTCTGGCCCGGCGCCGGTCACGCCTTTCGTTGGCTCGCCGGAATGTCTATGGGGGTCGCGCTAGCCATGACCGCCGGATACGACACATCGTGGTTGCCGGGCATCAGCACAACACGCTCACGGTTTTCGTTGAAGAACGCATCGGCCAAGGAGATCAGAAATCCGACCGCTTGGCTGTATTGGCGCTCAAGCTCAGCTGCAGGATCGGGGTGTCTGGGACTGACTCCATAGATGAGGTCACCACTCACAACGCATAGTGATGGAGGCAAAATTGGCGGGACTTGATCCTTGTAGCGTTCAATGTCCTGGATGAGTGACTCCAGGAGCGGGCCGTTGGACAGCTCATCCTTGAGATCGCGATGCAGGTCCGAAATGTGAAGTATGGAGAATCGCATCTTGCCTTATCGAATTGCCTGCCCCAAGTTGCGGATTCTAAACGGTAAGGCGTTGGTACGCGGGCTTGCGCAGCCTTGGCACTATACCGTCGGCGGAACAACCTGCGAAGCGGTGTCTAACTAGTCGTCCGTGTCGCCATCCTCGCCCAGGTTTCTGGGGCGAGCCCAAGGTCGCCCCTTTGGCTGTGAAGGCTTCGCTATATTGCTGCATTGATTGCTCGTCAATGCTGACCTACAATCGTTCCGTTCTTTACTCTCGCTGGACGGCATTCTAACAATCTTATGAGTTCGAGAGACTTCTTCGACCGGTTCCAGGTGCGGGCATCAGCAACAATTCAACAGGCAAAGCCGCTGAGGATGCCGACGCGCAGAATCCGGCCTCAAGCAGGGATAGACGACCCTCTGAGCGGGGCTTACCTTACCAGAGTCGGCCGCAAAGTCAAGTCCGTTGCGCGGTGTCTGTGTGAGTATATGTACGTCCGAAGTAATCGGCTAGGCGGTTGTATGTAGCCATTCGGTCAAACCGATAAAATCATCGGCGATTTGCCAAACGCTGGAATCCAACGACTTCGACCATTCGACGAAATCAAGCAGAAACAGCTCCATCTTCTTACGTTGCCGAGAAGCCGACGATGGTAGGGCCATTGCTCGATCAATGAGAATCAATTGCAACGGTCCATGGCCGTGCATCACCGATACCCTCAATTGCCGCGAGTGCTTCACCGCGGCTGGTGTAGATCGGAGGAAGAACCTGAAACAGACCCAAGTAATTCTTGGCAAGACCTTCCACCGAAATCACTGCTTTGCCATCCCCCTTCCCACCTTCTACGAGAGGCAGGAGAGCATTGGCAACGGAACTATCGATTTCGCTAGTGCGCCGTAGATCGATCAGAACCTTTCGAGGAGTTGGAATGGAGGCCCAAATCCTGCTTAGTGTTGGGAAGGAAAACAGGTCGAGGCGCCCCACGATGCTGACGGTAAACGCTGCCCCGCAAGAAACCTCAACATATTCGGCCCGGTACGTCTGCATCAGAAGACGCATAACTAGAAGCTGTCGCTGCGGGGGTTGCGAGTAGGAAACACTAAATTGTGAGTCGCATTTGCCGCAAGAGTGGACTTGCGAATCGTCTTTTCGGCAAAACTGAGGTTTAGCGAGAGATCGACACACCGGGCAGTAGCAGTGCAGCAGAGGGGCTTGGAAGGACCGAATTGCGCTCGCCTCATCGTCAAATACTTCGTAGACGGTGAAGAGTCTTGTGACTTGGAATAAGTCATGAATTTTGCGGGTCAGATTTACGAATTTCAAGATTGCGTTCGCGTTTCGAGCAGCGGTATATGCGGAGACGAGTGTACCGTTGCCACCACTGTCAATGTATCTCACTTTCGCCATGTTTAATAAAATCTTCTTCTTATTGTCTTCGAGTAGTGATCGAATGATATCGCGCAGCGCGGTACTCTCCTGTCCCAATGTGATGGATCCATCCAAATCCACGATGATCACATCATCCGCCGAGCGTGTCGATATTGTGAGAAGCATTTGAGTGGAGTTCCTTCACTTTCCTCGTCCGAAACCTTGGCCTGCGTACGATGAGATTTATAGATTGCGTCATTTAACGAGCCGGTTACCAATCTTTTTGCACTTTCCAGATCGCTAACTTCAGCTCGCGTCCTACAATATCTCCGAAGTGCAGAAGGATTTGAGTGGTTGAGACTCACCGCGCTGCTTAAATGACAGTAATGGCAATCACGCTTACGTCATCTCCGGCATCCTCATCGCGCGCATGCCGTTTCCAGTCGTCTAACATGGCTTCCCCGATCGCTCGTGCTCCCTCTTTGACGTGTGTCTGAATGATCCCGGTGAAACGGTAGCCATATGGATCTCCGGCCATTACATGGTCTTCTGTCAAACCGTCCGTTATCAGGACGAACGCGTCTCCCGGACTAATCCTCAATCCATACTCCTCGTACAGTTCGGGTTTGGCAGACTCGCTGAACGAACCGTGGAGAAGTTCTCCGCGGAGCGGCAGGATGTCACACTTTCCTGTTCGGGCGGAGTAATGAACGGGATAGGGGTGACCGGCATTTGCGATATGCATTATGCCAGAGGTAGGAGTGATTTCGACACACTGCATCGATACCCTCTCAAAATAGTCGTAGCCGCAAATGATCGAGTTCAACTCGGTTAGGATCTTCGGGAGGTTGACTGGGTTGGCCTGCTCCGCAAGTTTGTGGAACAGGTTGCCAAGGAAGCGGGCAACGAACGCGCTCTTAAGGCCAATGCCAGGCGCGTCTCCTATTGCTAGAACGAGGCGGCCAGGCATTGGAACGATCTCGAAAAAGTCAGCTGCTACCTCGGCCTTTGGAAGTACTCCGACGTAAACGTCCAGCCCGGGAAAAGCGGGAATCTCTGGCTCGATAAGTCGCGTTCGAAACGCTTCCGGGCCTGGACGATAGGGTTGAACAACCCTGGCAGCATTTTGGACGATGTCTCCGCCAATGATCGCTCGGAGACTCTCCACGAGCGACACACATCGCTCGACTAACGCCGGATCCTCCATCTTCAGTAAGGCGCGAGTCCAAAGTTCGATGTCTTCTAACACCGCGTAACCCAGGCGCCGCACTTTCTCCTCAAGGAACCGTTCGTCGATGATCCTGCTCAGCGCTTCGGGGCTGCCAGATTCGAACAAATGATAGGCAAGAGAACCTAAGCGATAGTCGTTGACACGGTTCTGTGGGAGCTGCAACCACTCCGCTATCATCCGGTGGGACGTCCGCAGTTCATCCTCATACAAGATGTTTCGGGTCACGAATTCATGGAACCGCGCATGGTAGAAGGTATATGCGCCCTCGAGCTCGAGCAGGAAGGGCTGAACAGGTCGAATACCACGCTCGAAAATCTCGCGCTGTTGTTTGTTCGCGATTTGCCCCAATTGACGAAGCGACAGCGACGTGCGAGCGGCCGATAGCAGCCCCAAAACCTCGCTGAGGATCTCATTTTCCCCAATGTCACGGGTTGCATTCCGAAAGAAACCTTCAATGCTGGGTGGCAGCGATTGCAAGTTGTAGGCTGGGTTGATCCGTAGTTGATCCGCCACGGCACGCAGATAAAGTGGATTTCCTTGCGAGGCTTCTGCGATGCGCTCTGCTTCGGAGGTTGCAATACCAGGGCTGGTTGATCGCAGAATGTCCTCCATTTCCGACGCCTCGAGGGGCCCGAGTTCATAAATCTGCTGCTGGAAAGGAACCCGGCGTTCTAGCAATCGGTTTAAGCGATCGGTTGGCCGCGAAGTCACGACAAAAAAGACGCCCTTCGGCAGCGTGTCGGTGACAAGGAAAGGGGGATCGTTGCTCGAGTCCGCGGGGAGTTCGTCGAGCGCGTCGATGACGATCACAACTCTCTTCTTATTTTCAACCGCGACCGGCAAGAGTTCCTCAAATGCCTTTGTCAGCTCAGAGAGTGATTCCGGCTGCGTTTCTTGTGCGCCAGACACTTGGAGAAGCTGCGAGGCCAGAGAGCGAAGAATGAGCCGCGAATCTGCCCGACCGCCCGTGCGGCTGATGAAGTGATGAGGGAGTCCCAGTTCTTTCACCAGATGACACGAAAATGCCGTTTTTCCCTGACCGGGTCCTCCGCGCACGACGAAGTAACCGCGCTCGTGGCTTTCCAGAAAATCTTGAAGTGTATTTCTCGCATGTGCACGGCCCACGAAGGTGCGCGCATATTCTTCGATCATTCTTTCTTGCACACTGAAGTAATTAGCAGCAGCGCGCTTTGATGCGGGTGTTCTAAGCGGTGTCAGCGCTACAGAAGGCGAGCTGACAGGGAAGGTTTCCCTGAGAAAATTGGTGAGATGGATTCTGACGAGTTTTTCAAATTGTGAGGTTCCCTTATAAAGCCACCAAAGCCCTTCTTTCGGATACACTTTCCGGAATTCGAGCACATGGCCCCACTGATCAGTCTCTTCCTTCGACTGGGGAGAGTAAGGCTTTTGATTGAAATAGACCATGACTTGCGGTGACCGCTTCGTCTTCCATGCCTCGTACGCAATCTGTAATTCATGCACAGTTCCTGAGCCGGAATCCCTGGTTGGAGTGCCAAAACGCTTCCAGAAGATGCCGATCAGGACATCGCAATCTTCGATTCGAAGCACCGGATCAATTAAGCCTTGAGGCCCGTCCGGATGAAAGCCCGGATAAGCATCCGTTTCCCAGCCCATCACCTCCAGACGGAGGCCGCGATCAACGCAAACCGATTTGTTGAGTTCTTGGACGACTGCTGGAATAGTGTCCCGCTCAGACTTGACGTCTGCAGATGATGCGACGACCAATCGAAGAATGCGGGCCCCGTTGCCCATTTGGTTCTGACACTAACACCGTACGTGTCGAAATTCCAGTTAGAGATCCCATGAACGACTACGTCTCAATGTGGGTTCCCTTCAGAGCAGTACTATACTGACCGAGATGTGCATTCCTGGGAACCTAAGAAGTAAGAAGGTGGTACGGATGCCAAGGCGAGCTCTCAAGCAAAACGCTTCTCCGCAGCCGATTGAAGTCATTTCTGCCTCCAAGCACTGGGTGGAGCTGCTTATTCCCTGCACTCGTGAGGCCGCTGAACGCGTTCACTCGTTTCTAACGAACCTGGAAGTCGATCTCCCGAACGACCTGCGCGATGCGATCGGATCGGCATTCAGGGAACTATTACTCAACGCCGTCGAGTGGGGAGGAAAACTGGATCCGAAACGCAAAGTGCGAATTGCCTATGTACGCTCCTCGCGAATTCTTCTGTATCGCCTGGCAGATCCAGGCTCAGGTTTCCACTTTGAAGGCCTGGCCCACGCTGCAATAGGTCAACCGACGGATGAACCGGTTGCACATGTCTCCGTCCGCGATCAACTCGGGATGCGCCCCGGCGGATTCGGCATCGTCATATCTCGCAGCACGGCGGATGAACTCCTTTACAACGAAGCGCAAAACGAGGTGATCTTCATTAAGTATCTCACTGCACGCCCCGCTGTTTCTCTGACGGCGGAAAGTTCTTCGTGACACGCGCTTGCCGTCAGGGCGACCTAGGCTTGAATTTGCTTTGCAGCCCACAGTGGTCGCGCATTATAGACCGGAGCCTGCCCGCCTCTGTTATTCAAAGACTTGGCCCGCGAGCGCCATTGTCACGGGCCGTCAACCACGAGGTTCGCAGGATCCCATCCTTCCCTTTCCGTTCGCCAACCTTGAGTGGCCAAGCGGCACAAGGAAGGCAGCGAATACAGTGCGGGCGATCGATCCGCGGTATTTGAAGCGCTGGGTCACGGTTGTGATTGACGGCAAGACTATACGTTTGGCCGCGATCGAGGCGGTCGGAACTCCGTATGAGAAGGTCTTGATCGGTACCGTTGGCGGTGGCCGCTGAAGACGACCCTCTGCCGCCAGATGGGCCCGGGAGGATTGCAGGCACTGCTGCTGGTCAGAGATCCTTCCCGATCAACTGTTGCAAACCGGCACGGTAGCCGCGGCTGCAGGATAACTCCTTGCCATTCTTCAGTACTACAATGTACTCGCCACTGTTGCAAGGATGCAGTTCCTTAATCTTCCCAACATTTACAATCACCGAACGGTGGATGCGAACGAATTGCGCGGGATCGAGCCTCTCGGAGACCCGGCCAATCCGCTCTCGCAACAAGTAGGATTCCTTGCCAACGTTCAACTTTACGTAATTCGCCGCCGCTTCGACCCACTCTATCTCCTCGAGGTCCAGAAACACGACCCGGCCTCCAGCCTTAA
>Ga0307477_10000727_pt1 | contig 32756 bp, 26 predicted proteins | sample atmos_gasesECM2C_FD_203316 | JGI IMG/M metagenome (GOLD analysis project Ga0307477, IMG submission 203316) | Hardwood forest soil microbial communities from Morgan-Monroe State Forest, Indiana, United States - atmos_gasesECM2C_515 | ecosystem: Environmental > Terrestrial > Soil > Temperate...
TTAAACCAAAGGCAGATAACGCCATGCTTTTCCAGATCAAGAACGGCAAAGCCGTTCGCTTTGCGCGCCAATCAACCTGGGCGCTCCGTGAACTGGAACTAGAGAGGTACCTAATAGCCAGGAACGATGCAGACTCGAAGGCTACGCTCCTTAACGGAAGTATGTTTGGCGAAGCGGATCAGCTATTACTTTTGAAAAATCAGGTTCGCACGAAGCATGGAAAACGTGCAGATATTGTTGCACTGGATCGAATGGGAAACGTAGTCATAATCGAACTAAAGCGAGACGAAGGTAAGCTGGGTGTCGAAACACAAGCGCTGCAATACCTCGCTGACATATCCGCTTACAAAGGCAGAAACTTAATTACTAGGTTCAAGAGCAGAGAAGAGGACATCAAGAGCTTTCTCGGTGCGGATGCATTTCTGGATGAATTGAATCGCCACAGTCGAATCATTCTGATGGCAAGAGCCTTTGATCGTTCAATTTTTTCCATCGGAGAGTGGCTGGCATCCGCAGGAGTCGCATTTCGTTGTATCGAGTATATGCCCATCGAGATTGGCCTCCAGCGCTTTTTAACCTTTTCTGTCATTTTTGACCGTAGTCGAGAATCCTTATACCCCCTCCGATTTGATTCAGGCCCTCGCAATCCGCAGTGTTTTTGGCACAACATCGGCGACCGTGGCTTTAAAGACAAAAACAAGTGGTGGCAACATCTTGTTCAGACGGGTGAAATCTCCGCAAGCTTTGACAATCAGCCAGGGGATTCAGGAGAACAATTGCTCCAAGGGTATATTCCCGAAGACAAGATCATCGCATACTCAAGCGGCCATGGAGCGTTAGGGTGGGGCCTGGTTGGTCATCCGAAGTACCAATTGATTGGAACCAGAGACGACATTCCATTCTCTTTGGGCGGACGGCATCTTCATCGACTACGCGGGATCGATTGGAAGGATTGTGCGATAAATCTACAGGATGCATTCCCCGCTGACCACGTCTTGAAGCAATTCAAAATTTATTGGCCCGTCCAAACGCGATCTAGGATTGATGAAGACAAAGCCGATAGGTTAATTGATTCTTTCAAGAAAAGGTTTGGTCATAAGCCGCTGTAAGCGGGTGGCCTTCCGGTTCTTGAAAGGGCTGGGACATTTGGTTCTTTTTGCTCCTTTCGTGAGAATCAACTCCATACTCGCCGCAACTCCCTCAATCCACGGTTCTTAATTTTTCACTTGACAAATAATAACGGATGCGGTAACCTTCAAGCAAGGTTTTGTTGACCGTGTTCCCGCTTTGTCCCGCCTTTCCCCCTCCAGCGATTGTGTTTTCGCAGCGACCCGTCACTCGACAGCCGAATTTCGCCAGCTCTTGGCCAAGTTCCGCTTTTTCAGCAGCTTGCCGCCTCTTAGTTTCTTTTTGCTCTTTTTTCCGCACTCGTTTCCTTTGTTTTCATAAAGTTGCCGCCTCTTTTCGCGAAACACCGGGGGTGGGGGTGCTTCCGGGCCGTAATCGATCACAGCGCAGAGCTTCGGGCATCGAGGCTACGGTTCTAACTCCCTTTCGCTGCCACACATCCGAAACGCCATCCTGCAAGTCCTTTCCCTGCCACACATACAAGAAGAAGGGTGGGGGGTGATTATGGTTAACTTCAGCCACGATCGAGATGTGGCGAAGCTCGGTTCAGAAAACCCACAAGCAGGACTGGCGCAGCATGCTGCGCCACTACAAGGGGAGAGGGCGCGAGGAAGCTCAACGGGAGGTGACGCCGTTCACCAGGCTTAGGAAGAAGGGTAAGTTGCCGATGGAGTGCCCTATTATGCCGGGCCAGGTGTTTTTTGTGCGTTGGGCGATGAAGGATAGGGCTAGGCCGGTGATGGCCATGCGCGTTGTGTCCCAGAGGGTGGGCTGCATGAATAGGTGGAAGGCGGACCAGAAAATACCGTGAACGATCCAGGCGTGACGGCCGAAGGCTAGTTCCTGGCGGGGCAGGACGTAGCCACGCCACCAGAGTTCTTCTCCTCCGATATTGCAGACGAGCATAACTGCGGCGTAGTAGACGACGATCCACCAGCTTCCTTGGAGGGGAATGCCCATGAAGTCGTGGGGACCGAAATGGCTGAAGAATTCGCGGTGAAATTGCGACGGGTCGAAGAAGCGAATGGACTGCAGAGCCGGTTGCAGGAGGTTGGCGTAGCGCTTGACCAGGATCGCTACTACGACGGCGGCGAAAATCCACTTTTGGCGCGTCTGTTCCTTCCAAAGGGCGAGCCAGGATGCGATGACGGCGAGGAGGTCGGGCCAGTTGCCTCCGTACATAAAGCCGGAGAGCGCGGCGGCCCAGAGCCAAGCAGCCGTGGTTGGGGCGCCGAGGCGCAATCGTTGCATGAGACCCGGCCAAGAGATGGTGGGCAGATCCAGAGCCGCACCGATGAGCGCAGCGAGCAACATGCACGCGAGGGGAAGAATCAGCAAGACGTGGAAAATGCGCCACCAAGATGTCCCTTGCTGCAAAAGATTGGGACCTAACTGATGAAACAGGAGGGCGAAAATCAAGGCTGGTACGCCGAAGAGGAGGACGGTCGCTAGCCAATCTGCAGGTCTGGTGGCAATTGGTTGCTGCACGGGGAGAGTTTATCTGAGGACGGGGATTACGGAAGTCAAATTCAAAGATTGAGGGAGAGGAAAAAAGCAGGTCCTTCACACCACTCGCGAAATACCGCCGGAGGGTTCGGGATGAGAAAGATATGGCGGAAGGCGGAGTTTACTTTCTGGCGCGCTTAATCGATACCCCTACATTTACTGAACAGCGGGGAAGCCGGTGAGGAGCGGCGCGGCCTCGGCTGTGCCGTGCCCCTACATGGGCAGGCTCTTGTTAGCGGGAGGTGACGCCGTTCACCATGGAGGGCTACTGCTTTTCGTAGACGAGGATGTTGTTGGTGGAGCCGGCACCCGGGGCGCTGGTCTGGATGATGGTGGTGCTCGTGGCGTCGGATGCTTTTACTTTAGAGATAAGCACAGGTTTGCCGGACTTCTTTAAGACGGCTTCGCTTGATCCGTCAGAGGAGCGCGTAATGGAGATGGAGTCGGCGCCGGCGGGCGCTGCTTTGCCGGTGATGGGATAGTCCTGGCCATCGTAGGCTACGGTGAAACTGTAGGAAACGGGACTGCCATCCGCGGCGACGCCTTGAAAGGTGTATTTGACTTTGTCGCCGGCGGACTCCACCGTTCGGGTCATGCTCTTGGGGGCAGGTCCGGGGATGTATTTCGATTTTGCGACATTCAATTTCCACGTGCCGACGGAGGCATTTTGCGCCAGGAGGCGGCTGGCGGTGGCGCACAGCAACGCAGTGAGGGCCGCGAGGGCCAGAAGGCGTTTCAAGGTTTTCTCCTTACGGATTTGGCCATAAAAAACGGTACGCGGAGGGTTAGGAGATTGTCAAAGGAATTGCGTGAATGGATGCGGTGAGTGTGTCGAAAAGAATGAAGGGGCAGATTTCGAGAAAAGAGAAGAAGCGGCGATGGGCGGGGACAGCGTGCCGCCCTGTTAGCGGCAAGTTGCGTGACGGCCGGGAGGGTTGTATCCAACGGTTTTTTCTGGCATCAAATTGGGCTCACGGCTGTACTACTAGGAGGGATACTCATGAGTTCCAAGCAGGTGGTTCTTATCACTGGTTCAAGTACCGGGTTTGGGAGACTGTTCACGGAAACGCTGGCTCGCAAGGGTCACACGGTTTTCGCGACGATGCGTGATCCCGGAGGGCGGAATGCCAAGAATGCTTCGGAGATTCGTGCGCTGGCGGAGAAGGAGTCGTTGCCCGTTCACGTTCTGGAAATGGATGTGACCGACGATGGGTCGGTGGAGCGGGGTGTGGAAGCGGCGGTGGCCAAGGCGGGGCGTATCGACGTGGCCATCAACAATGCCGGGTATTTCCTGACGGGGCTGGAGGAGGCGGTGACCACCGAACAGGCGCGGCGGCTGATGGATACGAATTTTCTTGGGCCGGTGCGCGTAAATCGCGCGGTGCTTCCGCACATGCGGCGGCAACGCAGCGGCGTGATCATGCACATCAGCAGCGGGGCCGGGCGCGTGATACTGCCTTCCGCGGGTTTCTATTGCGCCAGCAAATTCGCGTTGGAGGCGCTGGCCGAGGCATACAGCTATGAACTTGCGGGGCAAGGAATTGAATCGGTGATTGTGGAACCCGGCGCTTATGAAACGCCTGTTTTTGGCAATACGGTGACAGCTGCCGACGAGGGTCGCACCAATACGTATGGCGCGGTCAAGGAGATTCCTGCGAAGGTCAACGGGGCACTCTCGTCAAGGGCCGGCAATGCTCAGGAAGTAGCGGACGCGGTGCTGAGGATTGTCGAGACTCCCGCGGGGGAGAAGCAGCTGAGGTATTACGTCGCTCCGCAGAACTTCGGTGTCGAAGAGATCAACGCCCTGACAAAGCAAATACAAGCCAAAGTGCTGGAAGGCTTCGGCCTGGCTGCCGACACCAAATTTGTCAGGGGTAAGGCGGCCGGCGCGTTTTAAGTTTCCACATTTAGGTAGGTAGTTGCCGCACCTCCCGATTGGTCAGGGGAAGCCAGCGCTCGATGACGGCGCTGCATAACCGGGTGTTATGACGGGTAACGGGTTTACCTATCACCCGCAAAATGAAGCGCTGTTGCAGTGGTTTGAATTCGAGTCGCCTTCGAGCGCGATCAACGGATCTTACAGCTATCCGGACATAACGACGCTGACGACATTGTCGGCGCCACAGAAGGCTGGTTGCGCGCCGTAGCTGTCGCGGAACGAAGTCGGAAATGTAGAAAAAGAGGACACCGGTTGTCACGATCGGTGTCTTTTTTTGTTTTATGCAGCAGCCAGCCGGCTAGAGGAACGTAAAATTTGGGGGCGCAATCGATGAAGGGCTTGACAGATTATTGAGCGACGTGTTTACTCAAACTTAGCGTCCCGCCCACATACCGAAAGGTGTCCTCAGATGAAGAAACCCAGTTGTCCTGCAGTGGCCAGAGGTGTGTCGCGTCGTGTGTCCTGGGTGTTGGCAGTAGTGTGTGCGACGTTGTTGAGCGCGTTTGGGACGAGAGTGGCGTGGGCGCAGGGAGCCGCGGAAGACGAACTCCGCAGTGGACCTACAGCGAGCGATAAGGCAGCAGCGGATGAAGCTACCGTGGTTTATCGCCATGCGCGGCCGGCGAACACTGAGGCTGGCGCGACGCTGAAGCAGAAGGACATCGCGAGCGGACGCATGCCCTCGGCAGCGGGTGCGAGTACGACGGACAATGACCAGCTGCGATTTCCCGCCGACCTAACGTACAACGGAGGGGCGGTGGTGCGGGTGGCGGAGTCGCATCCGATTTTTCTGATGCCAAAAAATGGCAGCTGCACGATTGCGAAGTGCTGGGGAAACCCGGAAGGTTTTTTGCGGGACCTGAATATCAGCGAGTTTATCCATATCTCGGATCAGTACGTCGGGGCGATGGCGAACAACCGTTATCCAGTGGGCGGCCATACGCTGATCAGCTATACGCCGACGCCGAAGACCAAACCGCTGACGGACAATGACATCATCGCGTTGGTACACCAGGTAGCCGCAGCCAGCGGTCAGACAGGATACGCGCACATCTATCATGTGTTTTTGCCGCCTGGACAGGATGAGTGCTTCATGGCGGGAGGCGGCCCCTGCTATTCGCCGGACGTTCCGTCGACATTTGTGTTCTGCGGATATCACAGCAGCGTGGATTTCACGGATATAGGACACGTGTTGTACTCGGTGGAGCCGTTTCAGAACGTGGGAGGCTGCTCGGTGCGGCCTGGTTCTCCGAACGGGTCGCTGATCGATTCAACCAACAACACGCTTTCGCATGAGCAATTCGAGACGATTACCGATCCGGATGGAACGGCGTGGCTTAACTTTACAGCGGTAGTGCTGCAATTTGCGGAAATCGGAGATGAATGCTCGTTTTTCGTGGTGCTGCCTACTGGGCCGACGACGTTTTCCGCGTTCTTCGATCCGACGGTGTCGACGATTGGGAATCATCGGTATGCGGTGCAGCCGGAGTACGCGAACAATGAGCACGCTTGTGGCAGCAATCCGTAGTAACGAAATCAATTGGCGAATGCTTAGGGGCAGGATCACTCCTGCCCTTTTTTTGCCTCGCGGGAATGTAGAACGTGCGGGAACACAAAGATTGCGGCCTGAAGGCTGCCGCTACAGTCTAACTCGTTTAGTCGCGGAGGATGCGGGCGGGGTCGGTGCGGGTGGCGCGCCAAGCGGGGAGGAAGCAGGCAGCTAGTGCGGCGAGAGTCATGACTAGAGATGCAGAGGCGAAGGCCACGGGGTCGCGTGGGCTGACCTTGTACAGCAGGTTGCCTAGGAGGCGTGTGAGCAGCAGAGCGGTGGCGATGCCGAGCAACACGCCGGCGCCAGTGAGTGCGAGTCCGCGTGAGAGCACCAGGCGCAGCAAATTCGACGCGTCAGCGCCAAGGGCCATGCGCAGGCCGAGTTCGCGCGTGCTCTGCGAGACGGCGTAGGACATGACGGCGTAGAGGCCGATGATGGCGAGCAACAGCGCCAAGCCGCCGAGAACGCCGACTAGCGTCACGGCGACCATTTGCGGCGACGTGGAGCGCTCGAGCTGCTCCTGCATGGTGATGAGTTCGTACGGGGCGATGTTGGGGTCGAGCGCGTGCACTTCGCGGGCGAGCGCTGTGGCCATGGTTTGCGGCGCGAGTGGGGTGCGGAGGTTCAAGACGCCGCCGCGTAGGTTGTTTTGCCGTAGCGGAATGAAGAAAAACGGCGTGGGCTTCTCGCGAACGCTGGAATATTTCGAGTCCTTGGCGATGCCGACGACCTGCAGCCAACGGCCCTTGAGCTGGAAGCGCTGGCCGAGCGGGTTGCGGCCGTTCCAGTAGCGCTGGGCCATGGTTTCGTTGACCACAGCGGCGAGCGCGGCTTTGTCGTCATCGGCGCGAGTGAATTCGCGCCCGGCGACGAGTGGAATGCCCATGGTGACGAAATAGTCCGGGCCGACTTCATTGTAGTCAACGGTGGGCGATTCCTCCGGCGGCGGCGTGTAGCCATCGACGACGATGGGCGCGGTAGCAGAGCTGACGTAGCTGAGCGGAACCATGCGTGAGAAGGCGGCGGACTCCACGCCGGGGAGAGAGCGGACACGTTCGAGTAACTCATCCTGAAAGCTCTGCGCGCGCGCGGGAGTGTAGCCGACGGAAACGAGGTCAATGCCGGTGTACTGTACGCCGCGGGCATTGAATCCGGGGCTGGTGCTGCGAATCGTCAGCAAGCTCTGCATGAGCAGGCCGGTGCCAACGAGCAAGATGAAGCTGAGCGAGACTTGCACGAGCACCAAGCCGGAGCGAACCCAGGCGCGGCCGTGACCGCCGACGACTCCGGCGGCTTCCATTTTCATGGAGCTGGCGAGATCGATTTTGCCCGTCTGCAGCGCGGGGACGAGGCCCATCAACAGTGTAGTGGCAAGGCAGACAGCGGCGCTGAGTGCGAGCACGCGCCAATCGAGTTCGCCGGGGAGATACATCTGCACACCGCCGCGCGCTGGGAAGAGCAGCACGAGCGCGTGGCGGCACCAGTAGGCGACGAGGAGGCCACCGGCGGCTCCGAAGAGGGAGAGCACGAGGCCCTCGGTGAGAAGTTGCTTCCACAGGCGCCCCTGCCCTGCGCCGATGGCCAGGCGCACGCTCATTTCGTGGCGGCGAGCGAAAGAGCGGACGAGGAGCAAGTTGCCGACGTTGGCGCAGGCGATGAGCAGGACGCAGACGACGACGACGAGCATGGTTTCCAAGGTGGGGAGTAGGGTGGCGGCATTGTTGAACGGTGTTTGCCACAAGGGCCAGACTCGAATGCCACGTCCGCGGTTGGTGGCAGGGTAGGTGGCTTCCAGACGCGGCGAGATCGCGGCCAACTCTTGCTGGGCCTGCGCCTGGGTGACGCCGGGCTTGAGCCGGGCGTAAGATTCGATCCAGCGCGCACCGCGATCTTCGAGTTTGTAGCCGCCGCCCTCGAAGGTGTCTTCCATGGAAACGGGCACCCAGAAGTTCATGCGCCAGCCGACAAAGGTGCCGTAAAAGCCCTCGGGCGCCACGCCGACAATGGTGTGCACGACGCCGTCGAGGCGCTCCGTCTTCCCGATGATTTGCGGATCGCCACTGAAGCGACCTTGCCACAGCTGGTAGCTGATCACCGTGACGGGATGCGCGCTTTGGCCCTGATCTTCGGCGGGCAGGAAGCCGCGGCCTAGCATGGGGGGAACCCCGATGGCGTCGAAGTAGTTGGCGGAGACGATGCTGCCGGAGGTGCGCTCGGCGCGATCGCCCATGCTGAGGGTGGTGCCGGTGATTTTGCTGACGAAGACCGTTTCGCAAAGTGTGCAATTGCGCTGTAGATCCTGGAAGTCGGGCCAGGAGAGCGGGGTGCCGCGGGGCTCGTCACGGGCGGTGCCGCCGATGGCGACAAGGCGCTCCTGATGCGCGACGAGCGGGTAGGGGCGGAAGAGGATTCCTTCGATCCAACTGAAGACGGCGGCGTTCGCGCCGATTCCCAGGGTGAGGCAAAGAATAGCCAGGATGGAAAAGCCAGGGCTGCGACGGAGCATGCGAAGGCCGATACGTAGATCTTGCAACAGGTGGTCGAGACGGAAAGGAAACCAGACAGCGCGGGCGTCTTCGCGGGCGAGCGAAGATGCGCCCATTTTGCGGTTGGCGGCGTAGCGGTCGCCGGATTCTTGCTCGAGCAATTGGCGGTGGAAATCCATTTCTTCGGCAAGATCGGCGGCTTGGCGGCGCTGGCCGAAGAAATAGAGGATGCGGCGAATCAGGCGCATGACATCACCTTCTGGATGGCGAGGATCATGCGGCCAAACTCTTTGTTTTCGGTGGCGAGTTGTTTGCGGCCGGCGGCGGTCAGTTTGTAATAGCGGGCGCGGCGATTATTTTCCGAGGCGCCCCATTGGGCGGTGACCCAGCCGTTGAGGAGGAGACGCTGGAGGGCTGGGTAGAGGGAGCTTTCCCCGACGTCGAGGACGTCTTCGGAAATTCGTTTGAGGTGTTGGGCGATACCGTAGCCGTGGCGGGGGCTGCGCGCGAGCGAGCGCAGGATAAGCATGTCTAGCGTGCCGGGTAGGAGGTCGTTTCCCATCGTTTATCGATGGAAGCACACGGAGGTGCGGGTGTCAAGAGTTTTCCCATCGTTGGGCGATGGGAGTGGTGGCTTCTGAAGGACGGCCGCCTCAAGGCTGCGCTAGTGGGCTCGCGGACTCGCCGGCGGCCCGAAGGCTGTCCTACGGTTGGGCTTGGCGGGCAGAGTTGTAGATGGATTCGACCAGGGCCAGGCTGCGGCGGCCTTCGCGGCCGTTGCAGATTGGTTGGGTGTTGTTGGCGATAGCTTGAAGGAAGTCTTCGAGGATGGCTTTGTGGCCGCTGATGTCGGTTACCGCAGCGGAAGAAGCACTTTGGTTGGAGTCGCCGGCGGTCAGGCAGGCGAGGTCGGTTGGAGGGTTGCGAAGGTCGGCAGTAATGATGCGGTCGTGTTCGAGGATTACAGTGCCTTCGGTGCCGGTGATTTCCAGCCGGCGAGGGTAGCCGGGAAAGGCGGCGGTGGTGGCGAGAAGCGTGCCGATGCCGCCGCTGGCGAATTCCAGTGTGGCGACTGCGGTGTCTTCGGCTTCGATTTTGTGAAGGAGGGCGCCGGTGCGAGCCTGGACACAGGCTACGTCGCCTAGAAGATAAAGGAGGAGATCGACCGTGTGGATGGCTTGATTGATGAGGGCGCCACCGCCGTCGAGGGCGAAGGTGCCGCGCCAATTGGAGTTGCTGTAGTAGTCGGGGGGCCGATACCACTTTACGCGGGCGTCGACCATTAGTGGCTTGCCGAGGAGGCCCTCGTCTAGCCATTGCTTTAGGCGAATGATGTTGGGCTTTAGGCGGTCCTGGAAGATTACGGCTAGCTTTACGTTGGATTTGTCTGCGGCGCTGATTAGGGCGTCGGCGTTTTTTGTGGTGATGTCGATGGGTTTTTCGGTTAGGACGTGCAGGCCATGCTGTGCGGCGGCGATGCCTTGTTGGGCGTGCAGGCCGGAGGGAGTCCCGAGGATTACGAGGTGCATGGGCTTGTGAGCTAGGAAGGCGGCGAAGTCGTTGTAGGGCTTGGCTTGGTGCTCGGTGGCCAGACGGGTTACGGTTTGCGGATTTGCGCCATAAATGGCGGCGATTTTTACGCCTGGGATGGCGAGGGCGGCGCGGGCATGGGTTTGAGTTATGTTGCCGGAGCCTATTAGGCCGATGTGGGTGGTCATGGGTCGGTAAGATAGAAAAAGAGCTTAACGCAGAGGGGACTGAGGTAAAAGCGCAGAGAACGCGGAGAAGTGGGCGCTCCGATGAAGACAAGTTTTTTGACGCACTTACGTTGCTAAAGCGGCGGCCATTCGAGGCTCAGGGTGAAGAAGACCGCCGCACTCCAAATGGGTTAGAGTGGGGGCGATTGGGGAGCAACATGAAGGCTTTGCTGTTGTCAGAGTATCGGAGATTGGAGATTGCGGATTTGCCTGCGCCGTCGGCTGGGGCTGGCGAAGTGCTGATTCGGGTGGGGGCTTGCGGGATTTGTGGTAGCGATGTGCATGGGTATGACGGATCGTCGGGGCGGCGGATTCCGCCGATTGTTATGGGTCATGAGGCGGCGGGAAGGGTCGCGGCGGTGGGGGCAGGAGTCACGGGGCTGGCCGAGGGAGATCGCGTTACTTTTGATTCGACGATTTATTGCGGGGCTTGCGGGTATTGCAAGCACGGGGAAGTGAATCTTTGCGATCACCGGCAGGTGCTGGGCGTTTCTTGCGGGGACTACAGCCGAGCGGGAGCCTTCGCGGAGTTTGTGGCTGTACCGGCGCGCGTGGTTTACAAATTGCCAGAGAGTATTTCGTTTGCGGAAGCAGCGATGTTGGAGGCGGTGGCGGTGGCGATTCACGGGGTGTCGCTGGCAAAAATTTCGTCGGAGACCACGGCCCTGGTGGTGGGGGCGGGAACGATTGGCGTGCTGATTTTACAGGCGCTGCGGGCGGCGGGATGTAAACGGATATTGGTTTCGGATGTGGATACGACGCGATTGAAGATGGCCAAGGAATTGGGCGCGGAGACTTTGCTGGCGGATGGGGATGTTGTCTCCCATGTTTTGCAGCGGACTGGCGGAGTGGGTGTGGATTTGGCGATGGAGGCGGTGGGGCGGAATGAAACGGTGAGCGCGGCAATTGCGAGCGTGCGCAAGGGCGGTACGGTGGTGTTGGTCGGGAATATTGCGCCGGAGGTGAGGCTGCCACTGCAGAAAGTGGTGACGCGGCAGATTCGACTGCAAGGGTCGTGCGCGTCGGCGGGAGAGTATCCGGAAGCGATCAGGCTGATGGCCAGCGGAGCGATTCGCGTGAAGCCGCTGATCACCGCGATTGCGCCGCTGGCTGAAGGGCCGCAATGGTTTGAGCGATTGCATGCGCGCGAACCGAATTTGCTGAAGGTCGTGCTTACGCCGGGGTCGGTTTCGTGAGCGAGGGAAGCGGCGGGTTATTTGATCTTTCCGGGCGGGTGGCAATCGTCACCGGGACGAGCCGCGGGCTGGGGCAATACATGGCGCGGGCGCTGGCGAAGGCTGGCGCGGATTTGGTGCTGACCAGCCGGACGCGCGAAAGTTTGCGTGCGTTCGAGGCGGAGATCAAAGCACTGGGACGGCGAGCCGTTTCGCTGGAACTCGATGTGCGAAATCTGGAGAGCATCGAACGGATGGTGGCGGAGGCGGAGAAGACTTTCGGGCGGCTGGATATTCTGGTGAACAACGCGGGATGCAATGTTCGCAAGCCGGCGCTGGATGTGACTTGGGACGATTGGAATTTGATTTTGGATACGAATCTGCGTGGGAGCTTTTTTGTGGCGCAGGCGGTGGCGCGGCGAATGATTCCGCGGGAATACGGGCGAATCATTAATATAGGGTCGGTGACGAGCGTTGCAGGATATGCAGGATTGGGGCCGTACGGGGCGAGTCGCGGCGGGATTCGACAGTTGACCATGAGTTTGGCGGACGATTGGGGCAAGCACGGTGTGACGGTGAATTGCCTCGCGCCGGGATGGTTTCGAACGGAGCAGAATAAGGTGCTCTACGAAAATAAAGAGTGGGTGGAGTATCTCTGCGATCGCATTCCAGTGAAGCGGCCGGGTCGGCCGGAGGATTTGGATGCGGCGGTGGTTTTTCTTGCGGCGGAAGCGAGCCGGTACGTGACTGGACAGACGCTGCTTGTGGATGGTGGCATCTCGACCGGGGCGACGCGAGCTTTGGTGCAGCAACAGACGATGTCGCATTCGAAGCAAGAAGAAAAGAAGAGTGCGCGCGGCAAAATGCGGCGCGGGAGGTGAATGTTGGGGAAATTGTTGGCGAAGGCGATGTTGGCAGCGACGGCGAGCTTGTCGGGAGGATTACTTGCCGGCGCTCCGGAATCGCACAAGTCGCTGCAGATTTATTTTGTGGATGTCGAGGGTGGGCAGGCGACGCTGTTTGTTACGCCTGAAGGGAAATCGCTGCTGATCGATACGGGATGGCCGGGGAATAACGGACGCGACGCAGATCGTATCGACGCGGCGGCTAAGGATGCGGGGATCAAGAGAATTGATTTTGTGCTGATTACGCACTATCACGACGACCATGTCGGCGGCGCACCGCAACTGGTGGCGAAGATCCCGGTGGGGACGTTTATCGATCATGGCGAAAATCGGGAGACAGGTGACACGAACGCGAGCCGAGTTTTCGCCGCGTACCAGCAATTGTTGTCGAGCGGAAAATACAAACATATTGTCGCGAAACCCGGCGAGGTGCTGCCCATCACGGGGATGCAGGTGCGAGTAGTCAGTGCGGATGGAGAGTTGATTGAGAGGCCGTTGCCGGGAGGCGGGAGGGAAAATACGAATTGCGCGAATGCCGCGAAGCCGCCGGTGGATGTTACGGAGAATCCGCGGTCGCTGGGGACGCTGATTACTTTTGGGAAATTGCGGATTTTGGATTTGGGCGATTTAACCGCGGATAAAGAGATGGAGCTGATGTGCCCGATGAACAAGATTGGGCCGGTTGACATTTATATTGCGTCCCATCACGGATTTTTCCAGAGCGGCAGCGCAGCGCTGGTGCATGGGATCGCCCCGCGCGTGGCGATTATCGACAATGGGGCGAAGAAGGGGGGATCGATCGTGGCGTGGGAAGTGATTGAGAAGTCGCCGGGGCTGGAGGACCTTTGGCAACTGCATTATTCGGAGGAAGGCGGGGAAGCGCACAACGTGGCGGCGGCTTTTTTGGCTAACTTGCAAGGGCCGGATGCGGGGAATTATTTGAAGGTTAGCGCGGAGGCGGATGGAAGTTTTGGGGTGCTTAATTCGCGGACGCGGGAGGCGAAGAAGTACGCGGCACGGTGAGTTTTGGTTTGACGATGGGAAAAAGACCGCGATCGGGCGCGATCAGATTTGCTAGCTTATTTGAGCGAATGGGCGTACTGCTCAAAAGCGGCGGCAGACCACCGCACTCCAGAAAATGCGGCGTTCACCCCTTGGTGTGAGCTTGGCGGAGTTGCTGCTCGCGAAGCTTGAAACGCTGGAGCTTCCCGGTGGCGGTTTTGGGGAGTTCGGGGAGAAATTCGATCCAGCGGGGGCGCTTGTAGCCGCCTATGCGTTGTGCGACGAAGTCCTGGAGTTCGTGGGTTAAGTGCTGGTTGGGCGTGAATTCCTGTTTTAAGACGACGAAGGCGGCGGGCTTGGTGAGGCCCGCTTCGTCGTCGCGCGCTACAACAGCAGCTTCCAACACGGCAGGATGAGCGGCTAGGGTGCTTTCCACTTCGGCGGGACTTAGCCAGAGGCCGTGGACCTTGAAGGTGTCGTCGGAGCGGCCGGCGTACCAGAAAAATCCGTCTCCATCCTGACGATATTTGTCGCCAGTACGAAACCACTGGTCGACGAAAGTGGTCTTTGTTTTTTCGGGCTGATTCCAATAGCCGGCACAGAGGGAATCGCATTTCACCCAGAGGTCGCCGATTTCGTTGGCAGCGGCCATGCGGCCGGATTCGTCCGTAATCTTCGCTTCAAATCCAGGAAGGATTTTGCCGCTGGAGCCAGGCCTTACTGCGCCGGGCCGATTGGAAATGACCATGTGAAGGCTTTCGGTGGAACCGAGAGCGTCGAGGATTTCCACGCCGAAGCGTTGACGGAAGCGATCGAAGAGAGGAGCGGGGAGCGACTCGCCTGCGGAAACCGCGTGGCGAATGCTGGAGAGATCGAAGTCGGGACCGGCGGCACGATGATGATTCAGGAGCGCGGCGTAGTTGGTGGGCACGGAAAAGAAAAGGGTGGGGCGGTAACGCTCGATATCGGCGTAAATGCTGCGAGGAGTCGGGCGAGCGGGCGAAAGAATTGCCGTGGCGCCGCAGGAGAGCGGGAAGTAGCCTGCGTTGCCGAGACCGTAGGCGAAGAAGAGGCGTGCGACGCTGAAGCAGCGGTCGCGCTCGTTGATTCGCAGAATGGCGTGGGCGTAGTGGTGCGCGCTGACCACCATATCGTGATGAAGGTGCACGCAGCCTTTGGGCACACCGGTGGAACCGGACGAATAGAGCCAGAAGGCAGGGTCATCTTTAGTGGTGGGGTGAGCGGCGATGCCGGGAGAGGCGGCGTCCATCAAATCGCAGAGACGCGGAAGCGGATCGGCGTCCTTGGCCTTGCCGGCCATGATTATTTCGCGGAGATGAGGCAGATTTTGGCGCGGAATGGATTGGAGCTGGGGCAAGAGACTTTCGTTAACTACGGCGACGGGGGCGCGGGAATCGTTCAGCATGTACTCGTAGTCGTGAGGTTTGGCTTGCGTGTTGACCGGAACGGCGACGGCGCCAATTTTTATGGCACCGAAGAATGAGTACAGGAATTCGGGTGTATCGAGAAGAACGAGGAAGACGCGCTCTCCCGGGCGGACGCCGAGTTTGCAAAGTGCGTCGCCGGCACGATTGGTGCGTTCAAAGAGTTGTCGGTACGTGACGCGTTCTTCAGCGCACTCGATGGCGATGTTGTGGGCGCGGCCTTCCAGGATGTTGCGATCCACGAAATAAGCGGCGGCATTGAATGTTGGCGGTAGCGCGATCACGTAGCGGCCATATTTCGTCGCCGGCAGCGGCGATGAATTGACTCAGAAACGTTCTTGCAAGGGCGACGGGTTGATAGTATACGCAGTACGCAAATTTTTGCGGGCGATTTCACATTGGGGCCTGCATTACGCTGCAGCGGCGGGCACAGGAGAGAAAATGATGAACGCTAAAGGGAAGGCTCGCACGGCACTGTGTGCTTTAATATTCATCGGCGTGTTGCTGCTTGCCAGCTCGCTGAGCTCGCAAGGAATGCGAGGAACCATTAAAAAAGAATCGTTTGGCAAGACCATTGGCGGAGAGCTGATTGACATTTATACGCTGTCGAACAAGAAGGGAATGGAAGTTTCGATCACCACTTTTGGGGCGACGGTGGTCATGCTGAAGGTGCCAGATCGGGCCGGCAAGGCGGCGGACATTGTACTGGGTTACGACACACTGGATGGCTATGAGAATGGGACCTCCTATTTTGGGGCGACGGTTGGAAGGTACGGAAATCGAATTGGCGGCGGCAAATTCTCGCTGGATGGGAAGACCTACACGCTCCCGAAGAATAATGGGGAGAATACGCTGCATGGCGGAATCGTGGGATTTAACAAGAAGGTATGGAAGGCGGGGAAGATCGCGGCCAAAGGGGGCGAAGTGCTGGAGATGTCGTATCTGAGTCCGGATGGAGAGGAAGGATTCCCTGGAAATCTTTCGGCGAAAGTAGTGTTTACGGTCCCGGCGGAAAGGAACGAGTTGAGTATCGAGTATTCAGCTACAACAGATAAGGATACGGTCCTGAATCTGACCAACCACTCCTATTTCAATCTTGCCGGGGAGGGCAACGGCGACATTCTGGACCACGTTTTGACCCTGCACGCAAAGCAGTTCACGCCCGTGGATAAGTCATTGATACCGACGGGTGAGCTGGCTGCCGTTGCGGGTACACCTTTGGATTTCAATACGCCGACTGCCATTGGGAAGCGTATCGACGATACTTATGAGCAGCTTGTATTTGGGAAGGGCTACGATCACAACTGGGTACTGACCGGCTCTAGAGATGGCAAATTGTCGTTAGCGGCCGAAGCGTATGATCCGAAGAGCGGGCGCAAGCTGGAGGTCTTAACCACCGAGCCGGGAGTACAGTTCTACAGCGGAAATTTTCTTGATGGGGCGAAAGGCAAAGGGGGAAAGCCTTATCCACTGCGGGCGGCGTTCTGCCTGGAGACCCAGCACTTCCCGGATTCCCCGAATCATCCCAATTTCCCAAGCACCCTGCTGAAACCAAATCAGGTTTTCCACTCGGAGACCGTATTTCGATTTTCCGCGAAATAGTCGTCGAGCAAATGCAGGCGCACAAAAGAGGCGCGGGGAGACTCGAACTCATGGGGCTTCAGGAACGGCGTTGCGGGTGGTAGCGGCGTCATTGTGACCCCGTACAATTCAAACCCGCATCGTGCATTGCGGCTTGTGCGTGCCTGAGCACCTGAAACGATGGTTCCCCAAGCCACAGAAAACGTGCCCACTTGTGATGATGCCCAAACCGCTTCAACAGGAAGGCTGTGCCAGCCTCAACCGCGAAACTGGTAACTGCGAGTCCCGCTATACGAGCGTTCGACGGATTCGGTCCTAAGATCGGATTTGTTTCCCTGCAACCGGGCCAGGCTGCTTCGGACGTGGTAAGCCCATCGGCAGCCTTGGCAGCGGCCAACACGCCCAAGACTGCGAAATATCTCCGGTCCATCACGCGGTCTGTTTTTGGTTTCGGCGCGTCCGGTCTTTCGTCCGCCCATGCGCACGAACAGATTAGGAAAAACGCCAAGAGTGGCGTATGAAGTCGGTTCATAACTCGCCCCCGCCCGTGATTTTTCACGCTGCAAGTTTTGCGGGGACTGAGAAACTTGACTATATGATGCCGCCAAACCCGCTTTGGCTCTCTCCTGTCTTGCGATATTCCTGCTTGTACTCGCACATGGGCGCGATGGGGATGCGTGGGAACGTCGACCGAAGAGAATTACACGCAGGGTAGCGGCCTCATGGGATGGAGATCAACGAAAGAGATTAAATGGGGATGAGGGGGAGAAGACGGACAAAATACGGACGGATCGGCAAATTCAGGGACAAAGCACATGACGCAAGTCATTGAAAAATATGGCGCGCCCGGGGAGACTCGAACTCCCGACCCTCTGCTTAGAAGGCAGACGCTCTATCCAACTGAGCTACGGGCGCACATGCGCTAACTAGTTCAATGTACTGCGGTCGTCACAATCTGTGCAAGCGAAGCTGAGCACGACGATTCTATTTGCGCCCAAGGATTGTACCTGTCGGACCGGGGCGGCTAGGCCGCTCATCGAAGCAAAGCAGGCAGCACCTTGTCGAGTTCGGCGTCGGAGAGGGAGGGTAGCTTCACGTTGCGGACGAGGGTCCAATGCTCGATGTGGGCGACGCTGGCGTTTGGCTCGACGGTGGTCATCGGACCCAAAGTTTCGAGTTCCAGAAATTCGGCGTTGGTGAAGGTCTCAAAAGAGGCGCCGAAGTCGGGGTAGGTTTTGGCCGGCTCGGCTGGATAGTGTTTGATGAACAAGTCGTCATGAACGAGGTAGGCGGCCCAGGTGTTGGCGTTGAAAAGACCAAGCTTCTGCGGCTCCGGATTGGCAGCATCCTGACGCAAAGAGAGGTATTTCCTGGTGAACAGCCAGCGCTTGTCAGATAGGTCGGAGTAGGCCCACATGACGAGCGGATTCGTGGCGGCCAGCACCTCCGGATGCTTGCCGCGCGGCGGGAATCCGCTGATGGCAACGCCTCCCGGAGTCATCATGGTCAGAGCCCACACCGAGAACTTGAGGGGAAACAGGCCACGATTGTAGATGTGGTGAGTCACGGTGACGTCGGTGCCTTCCGGAGCCAACGCGATCTCAATCTCCTTTTGCAGGCCGGTGAGCGGTTCGACCGGTTCGCGAGCCACTAGTCCTTGCGGAGTGATTTGGACTTGCACGGAAACATTGTCAGGGGCCCAGGTGGCAATGGGATCTTCCGGCGCCTTCCATACGCGATGGCCGCCGCGGAGCTGAAACTTCTGCTCACCGCTCTTTCCGAGTTGGTCGGCGAATTCCTTGAACAGATTTTGCCCGCCGACGAAAGCGTAGCGCATGATGCGCGGACCGACATCGCTAGTGACGATCAGCTCCACGGTGCCGTTGGTGACCAGGTAACAGTTAGGCCAGCCCTGCCAGGCAACCTTCTCCACCTTGACGGCGGCATTGGCTGTCGACGTAAAGAGAATAATGGCTATGATCAGATGCACAGTTCGAAGCATTGCCAATTTCATCCGGCCCTCGCATGCAGGTCGCGTCAAGTGCAACTCCGCGGCGTGCAACCCCGTCGCCGCTACGGAGTCTAATCGCAGCGCGAGCGTGGCCGCAAGCGAGACTGCGGGCACCGCTGAGTAGCGAACGCGAATGCACGATGGAGCAGGTTCAGCGAGAAGATCGTTCGGCGCTGGATTTGCTGTGAGTAAGGGTACGTTTGCCCGCGATCATTCTGGGAAGCTTGGCGGGCCTTGGGCCGTGGCGTTCTCCCGTGGCAATTGAAACATAATTTAATTCCACGCCCTCGCGCACGCAGCGAAGCATCAGCCCGCCGCGGCTCATGTCCCCACGTCCGGCAAACTCCGCAGGAAAGACTAAGCGCTCGCCAAAAATAGCAAGCAGAGGCTCGACATACTTAGGCGTCGCAACACTGCCGAGGAGAACGACCTCGCAATCATCACTCAGATGGGAAGCCACGAGCCGAGCATCCCGCTCGAGAGGAATACGGTAACGCGGCTCCGAGGCATCGACTTGCGCGGAGGAGATCAGACAGAGTTGCTCCCGGTTTATTGTGGTTTCTGGAGGCAGTAGCCCGCCACAGGCAGTGATAACCAATGCTCCAGGCAGGCCATCTGGAGCGGAGGCAAACGTGCTCGCATAAGCGAGCTTGCCGCGAAAATATAGCCCGCTGATGAAGCTGAAGGCTTCCCCCAAAGGAAGGCCACCGTCTTGTAGCCGGCGCGCTAGTGCAAAGGTTGCGCCTTCGCGCATCAGCAGTTGCGCGCGCTTTCCAGCTGCGTTTGCTGGAGAAAGAAGGAATATGCGCTTTGCTACTAGCGCATCGGTTTTAGCGAACTTCGCTCTTGCTGCAGGGCGTCGCACTCACTAATAATAACGCACTGTCCAGTGCACTCCCAATTCGGAGAACGACATGCAATTATCGGGTCCTTCCTGAATGCCAAGAACGCTTCTCATTGACACGGACACAGCTTCCGACGATGCCGTGGCGCTCATTATGGCGCTGCGCTCTCCCGAGGTTCGAATCGCGGCCATTACCGTTGTTGCCGGTAACGTTCCCGTTATGCAGGCTACGAGCAATGCTTTGTTTACGGCCGAACTGTGCGGCGCCGAGGTACCGGTATATTCCGGAGCGGAAGGTCCGCTGCTTCGGAAGCTTGAGATAGCGGATTGGTTTCACGGCGCAGATGGCCTCGGCGATCACGGATACAAGCCAACCAAGGTGCGTGCGGCGCAAGGCCATGCGGTAGACGCACTGATTCAGACCGTGCGGGAGAATCCTGGGATAGAAATGGTGACACTGGGCCCGTTGACCAACGTGGCCATGGCTCTGTTGCGCGAGCCGAGACTTGCGGCGGGGGTGAAGCGCTGCGTGGTGATGGGTGGCGCGCCGTGTTGTGTCGGCAATGTAACTCCCGCGGCCGAATTCAATATTTGGGTTGATCCCGAAGCGGCGCGAATTGTCTTCGGATCCGGGCTGCCACTGGAGATGGTTGGTTGGCAATTGTGTTGTGGCGACGCCGCTCTCGATCAGGCAGATATTGACCGCGCGCTTAAGCTCCAAAATCCAATCGCCGAATTTGCGATACGCTGCAACAGTACCGCCGAGCGGGCATTCTTCAAACAGACTGGGCAAAGAGGGATCTCGCTGCCCGATCCGGTGGCCATGGGCATCGCACTCAACGCGGCGCTTTGTACCTCTTCAAGCAAACACTACGTCGAAATAGAGGTGGCCAGCGAGTTGACCCGCGGTATGACCGTTGTCGACCGCCTGGACGTCGCCAGGGACCCAAGGAACAAGCATGTTTGGGCTGCTGCCATCGAACGAGACCGCAAAGCCGAGGTGTGCTGGAGTCTTGACGTTCCCAAGTGGAAGGAACTGCTATTCTCGGCGCTGACTGATGACTACCGCTTGCAAAGCCCCTCCGTCTGATTGTCCATGAGCATGACGTCGCCCGCATTTGACGCAAACTGCGCCTTCTGCAAAATTACTCGAACGGGCGACGGTGTTCGCGTCTTTGAAGACGAACACACAATTGCTTTTCTGGACCATCGGCCGTTGTTTCCGGGCCACTGCCTGCTAATTCCGAAGAGCCATTTGGAGACCATCAACGATTTGCCCGATTCTCTTCTCGCTGCGCTGTTTGTCAATGTGCGAATGCTTTCCGCAGCGGTCGAGTTGGGTATGCGCGCGGAAGGCACGTTTATCGCCGCCAACAATCGCGTCAGCCAAAGCGTTCCGCACTTCCATGTGCACGTCGTCCCTCGAACGAAAGGCGACGGCTTGAAGGGGTTTTTCTGGCCGCGCCGCAAGTATAAAAACGCAGAGGAGATTGACTCGGTATTGAGCGCGCTGCGTGCTGCGATTGCGCAAGTAAGAGCGGTACGTCGCGACTAGCACCGCCGGGAAAAATCCGGGTCCGATGCTGGCTGGCGCTTGCTTCCGAATCTTGATGTAATTCCTGCGGGCTCTGACGCAGCTTACGAGTTCACGCGACAAGAGGACGAACACCAAATGGTTGAGCGCGTTCTTGTTACCGGAGGGGCCGGATACATCGGCAGCGTCGTGGCAGCGCAGCTACTCGCGAAGGGCTGTGACGTCATCGTGTACGACAATCTCTCGCACGGCTGCAACCGAGCGGTTCCTGCGGGCGCGAAGCTCATTGTTGGAGACACCGCGGATCGTGCTGCCTTAGATCGCCTATTCCAGGAACACGCTATCGATGCGGTCATGCACTTCGCTGCGTACATCGAAGCCGGCGAATCCATGCAGGTCCCAGAAAAGTATTTTCGCAATAACACGGTTAATACGCTGACGTTATTGGAGGCGATGCTGGCGCATAGAGTGAATCGCTTAGTATTTTCTTCTACAGCGGCACTCTACGGCACGCCGGAGCGTACTCCCATCGAGGAAACTGATCCGCTTCGACCGACCAATGCGTACGGCGAATCCAAATTGCTGGTCGAGCAGATGCTCGCATGGTTTAGTCGCATCCACGGCTTGCGCTATTCGTGCCTGCGCTATTTCAATGCGGCGGGAGCCGCGGGCGAACTCGGCGAGGACCACGTGCCCGAATCGCATTTGATTCCCCTCACCTTGCAGGTCGCACTTGGAAAGCGGGAATACATTTCGATTTTCGGAACGGACTATCCCACCCTGGACGGAACCTGCATTCGCGACTACGTTCACGTCAGCGATCTCGCCAGTGCCCACATTTTGGTGCTTGACGCTTTGCGTCAGCGCGACAACCTTATTTACAATCTGGGTACAGGCAGCGGCTTCAGCGTTCGCGAAGTCATCGAAACCGCTCGCCGTGTGACCGGGCATCCGATTCCGGCGCGCGAAGAGCCGCGCCGTGCCGGCGATCCGGCCGTTTTGGTGGCGGGATCGGGTAAGATCAAGCATGATTTGAATTGGCGGCCGCAATTTCCTGAGCTTGAGGTCATTGTACGCAGCGCCTGGGAATGGCGCCGAACGCATCCCGATGGTTATGCTGCCGTGGCTGATCGGAGATCCCACTAGATGTCGGTCACTGCTATGAAGAAGGAGAACCTATGACGCATCGCACGCCGCGGCGCGAATTCCTGGGTGCGCTGAGCGCTTTCGCAGCTGCCTCAATTCTGCCCCCGGCGACGCTCTTGGCCCGCGACTTGCTTTATCCGCCGATGGACCTCTCACACTTCGACACACCGCTCACGCCTGCGCCCTCAGAGATTCATTTCGGCTATGCGGCAATCACTTGGGGTGGCAACGATCGTCAGGCTATTGAAGACATCGCCGCCGTCGGTTTTCAGGGAATTCAGTTGCGTTCCGACAGCATCGCGGAGTTCGGCAGTCCCGCCGCCGTGCGCGACATTCTTAACCAGCATGAATTGAAGTTCGTTGCGCTTTCCAGCGGCGATCTGCTTAGCGACTCGGCTTCCGCCAAAAAAAGCGTCGCGGAGCACACCGCCCACGCCAAATTCTTGCGCGAAGCTGGTGGCATGTACCTCCAGATCCTGGACGTTCGCCCGAAGGGTCGCGTCGTGATCCCCGACGACTACAAACAGTTGGGCAAGGCCCTGACGGAACTTGGCAAACGCACTGCGGATCTCGGAATTCCTCTCGGGTATCACAACCACATGGGTTCATTGGGCGAGCGACCCGAAGGGCTGGATCAAATCATGAACGCTTCCGATCCCCGTTACGTTAAGTTGGAATTGGACATCGCACATTGCTTCCAGGGCGGCGGCGATCCGGCAAATGCCATCGAGAAATACAGCGACCGCCTGCTTTTTCTGCATCTCAAAGATGTCGAACGCGTCTCGAAGAGCGTCTACCGCTTCGTCGAACTAGGGCGCGGCTTGGTCGACGTTCCCGCTGTTTTCGAATCTTTGCAGAAAATCAATTTCCGCGGCTGGGCGGTTGTCGAACTCGACGAAGTGCCTCCCAATGCCCACAGCCCTAAAGAGGCGGCTGCGGCCAACAAAGAGTATCTGCACGAGAAACTGGGGCTGGCGATATGAACTCTCCTTTTCACGTCGCTGTCATTAACGATGAACTTGGCCAGGACTTCGGCCGCGCTTGCGAAGTGATTTCCCGCGAATTTGGCTTGGAATGGATCGAGCTTCGCGGCATGTGGAACAAAAACATTCTGCATCTCGATGCCTCGGAAGTCGCGGAGGCACGGCGCATCTTGGAAAAATTTAAGCTGCGCGTTACCGATATCGCCAGCCCACTCTTCAAAGTGGACTGGCCCGGCGCGCCCAAATCAAAATTCAGTCCCAAGGGCACGCAATTCAACGCCGACTTCACTTACGATCAGCAAGGCGAAGTGCTGGAGCGAAGTCTCGCCCTGGCTAAGGCCTTTCGCACCGATCGCGTTCGCTGTTTCGATTTCTGGCGCCTCGATGATCCCGCGCCCTATCGTGCCGCAATCAATTCCAAGTTACAGGAAGCAGCAAACACAGCAGCGAAGCAGGAAATTGTCCTGATTCTCGAAAATGAATTCGCCTGTAACACGGCGACCGGCGCGGAGGCCGCGCAAGTCCTGGCTGCGGTGGAGTCATCGTCCCTGATGCTCAATTGGGATCCCGGGAATGCCGCGGCCCGCGGGGAAACTCCATATCCAGCCGGTTACAATCTCTTGCCTAAAAATCGCATCGGCCATTGCCACTGCAAGGACATCAAGAACATCGCGAGCCCCTCAGATTCCAAAGAACCTGGCTGGGCGGCCATGGGAGCCGGGGTGATCGATTGGGTCGGACAGTTCACCGCGCTAAAGCGCGATGGCTTCCACTACGCGGTCAGCCTGGAGACTCATTGGCGTGGCGCCGGTACTCCCGAGGAATCCTCCCGACAGAGCTGGGCGGGAATGAAGGAACAGTTGCGCAAAGCTGGCGCGCTCTCCTGAAATCCTAAGCGGTGGTCAGCTCTTTCATAAGCGTCTTACCTTTTCGGAACCACGGCCGTTCCACTCTTTGCATGTAGCGCGGCAACGTTCGCTTTTTCGCCAAAAGTTTCTGCGTCCATTCCCGGGCTTCCTCGCTGCGATTTTGCAGACGCAAAAAGTGGGCATAGTTGTATAGCGTTTCGGGAGTGGTCGAAAATTGCGTCGCCTCCGCGAAGTACGGCGCCGCCCGGTCGAGTTGCCCGGTGCGCGCATAAGCATCTGCGAGCAAGCCGGTAGCGCGGTAGTAATCGAACTTAGGATCGATTTTCACCACGTGCTCCAGATCGGGAATCGCGGCGGCGAGGTCGCCAAGGCCTAAATTGCATTTTGCTCGGTTGTAGAATGCGTGAGGCGAATCGCCACGTGCTGCAATAGCCTTGTCAAAGGTATCGCGCGCCTTCGCGTACTGCTTCTGTTCCAGGCAAAGCTCGCCCAATTCCTCGTAGTTCCCCGCAGAAGGATTGTCGATGATTTGTATTTCCAAAGCCTGGATTCGCGATCTACGTCCGAATCCCTGGAACACGCCTCGAAGCAGTCCCGCATCCGGAAGCAGCTCGACCACTATGTAGGCGCTGGCTCCCACGAATCCTCCGAAGAGGATTACGTATAGCCAATATCCTTCCGGGCGCCGTCGCGCAAAGTGAATCAGCGCAACAGCCTGTACCAGAAAGCCCCACGGATAAAAAAGTTGTCGAAGCGCGAACATTGGATGACCGCTAGCTAATAGAATCCATTCTTGACCGGTTAGGATCAAACGAAACGTTGCCGTCACATACTTAGACAGTTACGCCCGCCGCGTAGGCGCGTTACCATGGAAATGTGAACCCGCTGCAAACCCTCAGCTGGGCGCTGGGTGCCGGATTCTCTTCCGGTTTGAACCTCTACGCCACCATTGCCACTCTCGGTCTTCTTCAGCGCTATGGCGTGATCCATTTGCCGGACTCGCTGCAAGTACTCTCGCATCCCTGGGTTCTCGGAATCGCCCTGGCGCTGTACGCGATTGAATTTCTCGCCGACAAAATCCCTTACGTCGACACCGTTTGGGATGCCGTCCACACGTTGATTCGCCCGCCGGCGGCCGCCCTCCTCGCCTACAGCGCGACCGGTTCGGCCCCGCCCGAGTGGCGCTGGAGCGCCGCGCTTCTTGCCGGTGGAGTGGCACTGACCTCGCACGGCACAAAAGCCAGCACCCGCGCCGCGGTGAACACCAGCCCTGAGCCGTTCAGCAACTGGCTGCTCAGTTTGGGAGAAGACGCGTTAGCCGTTTGGCTTACCTGGATGGCCACCGTTCACCCCACCGCAACGATCGTGGTCGTAGCGTTCTTAATCCTGCTCGCGGGATTTCTACTCTTCCATCTGTTCCGATTTTTGCGCCGGTCTTTGCAGCGTTTGATCGCGTGACGATCGGTGTGTGGAGTTTAGTAGGCCGGAGTTGGCGTCCCGTCTCTACTTCATCCACCTTTCCAGCCAATCGAAAAATGTCTTGTACCAGAACTGTGAGTTCTGTGGCTTCAGAATCCAGTGTCCCTCATCGGGAAACACGATCAGCTTTGACGGCACACCTTGCCTCTGCAGCGCGCTGAAGAATTCCATGGACTGCGTGCACGGAACTCGATAATCGCGCTCCCCGCAAATGACCAGAGTCGGCGTCTTAAACTTTCCCAACTCGGCCGCATACGTTAGTGGCCCCCATTTGCGATAGCTCTCCGGATTTGTCCACGGCGTCCCCTGCATGTCGTGCTCTTCAAACCACAGCTCCTCCGTCGCATACATCGAAAACTTGTCGTAAATGCCGGCATGGCTGATGATGGCTTTGAAACGTCCGTTGTGTGTCGCGATCCAATCTGCCATGTAACCGCCGTACGATCCCCCCGCAGCCGCCATACGGCTTCCGTCAATGAACTTGTATTTGCCCAGGACGAAATCGATTCCTTTCATCACGTCGACGTATGGCTTGCCGCCCCAATCGTTCGTTATTTCATCCGTGAATTTCTGCCCATATCCAGTCGACCCTCGACGGTTGATCATCAACGTGACGTAGCCGCCGCCCGAAAATAGCTGCTCGTTCCACCGGTAGCCCCACGCATTCGACCACATTGTTTGTGGTCCGCCGTGTAGCAGCACCAGCAGCGGATATTTCTTCGTTGCGTCAAAGTGCGGCGGGCGAATCATCATAGCCTGGACGCGTGTGCCGTCCGCGCCCTCAAACCAAAATGTTTCCGGTGCGTTCATATCCACTCTTGCCAGAATCGATTCATTCAGATGTGTGAGCTGGCGCGAGCCGGAGCCGTCCTCGGCAGCAACAAACACTTCCGCCGGCATAAGCAGACTGCTTCGCTCAAATGCTAAAGCCTTCCCGTCGACGCTGATCGTCAATCCGGTATTGAAGCCCTCCGCGATGACTTTATTCGGCTGCGTGCCTGGCTTCGCCGCCATCGCGTAGACCGGCTGCAGTGTCTCGGTCTCTGCCGTAAAGAAGATCGTTTTGCTGTCCGCCGACCACGCCAGCTCATTCGCACTGCGGTCAAAGCTTTCCGTAAGGTTTTCGCTCTTGCCAGCCTGCCGGTCGTACAACATCACACGCCAGCGATCCGCCTCGTATCCGGGTGTGACCTGCGCGTGATAGGCGATGAACCGCCCATCAGGCGAGTACACCGGATTTCCGTCAAAGCCAGGATTGGTCGTGATTCGTTTCGCCTCGCCCCCCGCAACCGGCACAATGAACAAATCCCCATTGGTGCTGATAGCTTCGATTTTGTCAGTCACCGCCGTAAAGCAAATCTCCTTGGAATCGGGCGAAAAATTAATGTCTTCGGGCCCGCCCCGCTGGTCCGGAGGGACATCGTAGTTCGCTCCCGCATTCAAATCGCGAGCTTCGCCACTGCCATCCGCCGTTTCCACAAACAAGTGGCTGCGCTTGCTCTCAAACCAGTGGTCCCAATGGCGATACAAAAGTTGCTCGTACACGCGGGCTTTTACTTTGTTTTTCTCCTTCTCCTCGTCCCGTTTCTTGTTGCAGGGATCATCTTTGCAATCCGGATACACAGCCGACGTGAACGCGATGGTCTTCCCGTCCGGCGACCACTTCACCATGTCCGCACCTGTCGATAAGTGGGTTATCGGGTGTGCCTCGCCACCATCCATCGATAGTACGTAGACCTGCGAAGTTCCGTCGCGCGACGACAAAAATGCCAGTGCCTTTCCGTCGGGCGACCACGCTGGCGAAGTATCGTGTCCGCTCTGCGTAAGCTGCACTGCGTCCCCGCCAGCGGTAGGAACGACCCAGATATTGCTAGCGTTTCGGTTTGCGTTCATGTCCGGAGTTGCCACAGCGAACGCCACCCATTTTCCGTCCGGTGAAATCCTTGGGTCGGCGACTCGATGCATCTGAATCATGTCCTCAAACGTGATGGGATGTTTGCCCGCATTCTGTGCATGGCCGAGCGTCGTGCAGCAAAAAATCACCCCGACCGTGACAATGGCGCTTCGCAGAGCTGTCCTATTCATCGTTCGTCCCTTCATTCCAGAACTCACCGCAGCTGAAGATCGAAACGTGGATATTGTCACGATTCCAGGCGCTTTCCAAGAAAACCGAAGGAAATGCCGCAAAAGGCCTCCCTGGAAAAGACAATTGCTGGAGTGGCTTACTCGGAAGCCGCAGGCTCCAAAACCCTTCCACGCGTGCAAACCCACGTCACCAACGCAACCGTAAACGTGACCGCCACGGCGATCAGGTCTCCGCGATGCATCTGTGTTGTCAAGACTCCGGTAAAAAGCAATGACAGCACAACGAACACACGGGCAGCGGGCAATCGAAACGTGCCGCCCCGCGGGTATTTTCGCCGCAGCGCCGGAAGCGCCGCCGCAACAGATCCATAAATGAAAAGTCGCGAAACAGCCGACAGGACCGCGTTCCAACGAAAATTTCCCACGACGGAGAACAGCACCAGCATAGCTGCAAAGGCGACAATCGAAAGGTGCGGGGTGCGAAATCGCGGGTGAACGGCCGCGAAGAATTTCGGGAAGTCTCCTCGCTCGGCCATCGCGAACGTCACCCGGGGCGCGTGCAGCATATTTGCGCTGATGTACCCGTAGGTGGAAACCAGCGTTCCGATCGCGACCAGCGTGACTCCCACGGGACCCAGAAATTGTCGCGCCGAATCCACCGCCGGTTTTTCCGTCACGGTAGAGTTCGCGAGCGTGTGAATTACCACGTACTGCACGCCGACGTACAAGAGTGTAACGGTCACCAGCGCCGTGAATAGGGCTATCGGCGCGTCCTTGCGTGGATTGCGCGCCTCGCCAGAAATAAACAGTGCCGCCTCAAATCCTCCATACGCGTACACCAACAAGATCACCGCTTCGAACCACTCCGTCGCTGTGGGATGAAGCTCTGCTGGATTGACCCGAATCGCCGGATGCAGCGCCAGAGCAAGAAGTCCTCCGCTTACAAAGGCCGTCAGCAAAACCACCTTGGTAATCGTGAAAAAGTTGCTCAGCCGATTGCCAGTGCTCACTCCGCGATAATTCATTATCGCCAGAAAAGAAATCAACACGGTGATGACCAGGCCGCGCACGGCCGGCTCTCTGACGCGGGGCAAGAATTCGCTCAAATATGCGATAAACAAATTCGCCACTGCCGCCGACGCCGTGATTCGCGAAAGCCATGTCAGCCAGCCGATCTGAATACCCATCAGGGACCCAAAGGCCTCGCGCGCGTAAAGATACGGCCCTCCAGCCTCTTGAAAATAGCTCGCAACCTCCGCTAAGCATGCCGCGATTACCGCAATTCCTGCGAGTGCCACAAAGTAAGCGGCTGGGCTGACCCTCCCCAAACGCGCGGCGATCACCGAAGGAAGCCCGAAGATGCTTCCGCCAATCATGGTATTGAGCATCAAAGCCGCAAGGCTCCATCGCCCAATCGTCCGCACCAATCCGCGATTTTGCTCTGCCACTCGCTGCACCCAGCGGAAAACGAGCGCCAGCCTACCACGCTTTCTTGGATGAGCACGGGCGCAGCGCGCCTGCGGCAGGCAGGCACGGTGCATGCCATCTCGGCGGCACCGTCAAATCCTTGTCGTCGGCCCGATACTTTTTCGTCTGCTACAATCCTCATGATCATGGAGCCAAACTCCGCGCTCTTCCCGCGAAATTTCCGTAAATCCTATCCAGTCGCCGTTCGCGGCGAGGGCTGTTGGATCATTGATCAGAGCGGCCGCCGCTTTCTGGACGCCAGCGGCCAGGCCGCGGTAGTCAACATTGGGCATGGCGTCCCCGAAGTCGGCCACGCAATGGCCGAGCAGGCCTCACAGCTAGCCTTTGCGCACACCACTCAATTCCATTCCGCCCCGGCCGAAAAATTAGCCCAACGGCTTCTCGCTCTCGCCCCGCCCGATTTCCGCACGGGCGGCCGCGTTTATTTCACCTCGGGGGGTTCGGAGGCCACCGAGACCGCCATAAAACTCGCCCGCCAATTTCATCTCGAAAGTGGCCAGCCCAACCGCTACCGTGTCGTTTCGCGCCGGCAGAGTTACCATGGCAGCACGCTTGGTGCTATGACCGTCAGCGGCAACGTCGCTCGACGCGCACCCTATCAGCCGCTTCTCGCCGAATGGGGACACGTCGCTCCCTGCTTCTGCTACCACTGCCCGTTCGACAAGAAGTTTCCCGCCTGCGCCGTCGCCTGTGCAGATGACCTCGATAATTTCCTAGGCTCAAAAGAGGGTGCCACCGTTGCTGCTTTCATTTTTGAACCGGTAGTCGGCGCAACGCTCGGCGCCGCTGTCCCTCCCGACGGCTATGCCCAGCGCATCGCAGAGATCTGTCGAAAGCACGGCATCCTCCTCATCGCCGATGAAATCATGAGCGGCATGGGTCGCACCGGTAACCCCTTCGCAATTCAACACTGGAATGTCGAGCCAGACATTATTTTGGCAGGGAAGGGAATCGCCAGTGGCTACGCGCCCCTCGGCGCCGTTCTCATCGCGCGTCGCGTGGTCGAAGCCTTCGAGCGTGGCTCGGGCGCCTTCCAACACGGCTTCACGTTCCAAGCCCATCCAGTAGCCACCGCGGCTGGCAACGCCGTGCTCGATTACATTGAATCGCAAAATCTCTTTGCCAGCGTCCCGCGAGCTGGCGAACTTCTTCGCAAAGAACTATCGGCATTGGAATCTCATGCGAACGTAGGCGAAATTCGCGGGCTCGGCTTACTTCTCGGCATCGAGTTCGTAAAAAACAAATCCACGCGCGAGCCCTTTCCAAGAGAAAGCTACATCGCTGAGCACATCCGCCAGGCCGCCCTCGACCAAAACGTGCTCACCTATCCCACCCAAGGCTGTGTCGATGGCCTCAATGGTGATCACATCCTCTTAGCCCCTCCTTTCGTGATTTCGCCACAAGAAAGCCGATTGATTGCAAGCTCAATACACTCTGCATTGCAGAAGCTTTTTCCGAGTTGACTTGTTTCAGCGATTCTTCGACTCTTTGAACTCACTGACGGCAGAGTACTGCACGAGACGATGCTGACGTTTTTTCTTCAGGAGAGAAAAAGCATGGTTAACATTGTGTCCCGATTCCTATTCGCGACTGTGGCTTTAGGCTTAGCGCTCACAGCGCACGCGCAGGAAAAACCAGGCGCCAGACCACGCGCCCGCGATCTCGGCGTTCCCTTCGACGGCACCCCCGGGCCGCTCAACGCCATCACTGACGTTCCCGGTATCACCGTCGGCCACACCACCCTCATCTCCGGAGAAGGCAAACTCCAAATCGGCAAGGGTCCCGTGCGGACCGGAGTCACCGCTGTTCTTCCGCGCGCTAAAGATTCCATGAGCAATCCCGTCTTCGCGGGTTGGTGGTCGCTCAACGGCAATGGAGAGATGACCGGCACAACCTGGGTCGAGGAGTCGGGCTTCCTCGAAGGGCCGGTAATGATCACCAACACGCACAGCGTCGGCGTGGTCCGCGACGCGGTAATTCAGTGGCGCGTCGCGCACGGCCAGCCTGATCCTACCGGCTACTGGTGGTCGCTCCCGGTGGTCGCCGAAACCTGGGACGGCTGGCTCAACGACATCAACGGCTTTCACGTCAACCCTGAGCACGCCTTCCACGCCATCGATTCCGCAAAGTCCGGTCCCGTTGAAGAAGGCAATGTCGGCGGTGGGACAGGGATGATCTGTAATGGCTACAAAGGCGGCATCGGCACGTCATCGCGGAAGCTCGACGCCAAAAACGGAAGTTACACGATTGGTGTCCTGGTGCAATGCAACTACGGTTCACGAAGCAATCTGCGGATTGCAGGCATCCCCGTGGGCCGCGAAATTCCCGCCGACGATCCCTACGCCGTGCTTCCCTCCGACATCGCGGATCGCGGCTCCATTATCGTGGTTGTTGCCACCGACGCGCCTCTGCTTTCCCATCAACTGAAGCGTTTAGCGCGTCGTGTCTCGCTCGGTCTCGGGCGCAACGGCAGTATTTCTGGCAACGACTCCGGGGACATTTTCATTGCTTTTTCGACTGCTAATTCCGGTGCTTCCAAGTCTGCAGGCGTCGCCACCGTGCAGATGCTGGTCAACGACAGCATGGATTCTGTATTCAAAGCCACCGTCGAAGCCGTTGAGGAATCGATCATCAATGCCATGGTCGCCGCCGAAACCATGACCGGGATCGAAAATCACCGTGTACGCGCCCTGGATCACGACGCCCTCCGCGCCGTGCTAAAAAAATACAACCGCCTTCAGTAGCACGGGCTTCAGCCTGTGCCAACCAATCGCCGAGCATGGTGTATCCAAACCAAAAGTAGGGGCGCAGCATTGCTGCGCCCCATTTCGGCAAGGTCGAATGGATTATCCCCGCGACCGCGGCCTCTTTTGGAAAATCACAAACCTCTAAATTACAGGAACGGCCGTCTTCCTCGCCGGATTGAAAAACGGCGTTGCCACCACCTTAGCCGAGACCGTCCGCCGGACTGCCTCTACGGTCATCTCCATCGCCAGGGTCGTCCCCACTGCTGACTGCTCCCGCTTCACGCAAGCCAGCGCAATCATTTTCTTCAGTGTCGGAGACCATGTCGTGGAAGTGGCTTTCCCCACCTGTTTCCCAGCCCGATATACTGGCACTGCCACACGCGAAGCCATGCTTGGAACTTGTGGCGCCATTTCCAATTCTTCGTACAAAGCCTCCACTTCGTTCCAATCAATTTCCAGTCCGACCAGCGCCCGCTCAGGGCCCTTCTTTGCCTCCGCCGCCAGCGCCTCGCGGCCCACAAAATTATCCTTCTTCAAATCCACCAGCTTTCCCAACCCTATCTCCGAAGGCGAAAACTTTTGCGACTCGATCAGCGCCTTCTTGCTCGATATGTAATCCACCTCAATCAAAATCAACCCCGCCTCAATCCGCGCCACGTCTAGCGCAATCATCCCTGCCGGGTGAATATCAAACACTTCGCCCTCATTCACCAGTTTGTCCCAAACCCGCAGCCCATCCTTCCACGGCATCCAAATCTCGAATCCCAAATCACCCGTATACCCGGTCCGCGAAATATCCACCGGCACGCCGGCAATTTTCCCGCGTGTCACCCGAAAGTATTTCAAGTTCGTGATATTCGCATCGGTTACGGCCCGCAGCAGCTTCCCGGAAGTCGGCCCCTGCAGCGCCAACGCTGCTACCTGCTCCGAAATATCCTCGATCGTAACGTCCAGGCCCAAGGCATTCTGCTGAAACCACCGCAAGCTCGGGTCCGCCGCGGTCCATCGATATTCGTTCTCGCCCAGCCGAGTAATCGTCCCGTCGTCGATCACCTTCCCCTCGGGATCGCACCAGCAGCAATAAATCACCTGGT
>Ga0307477_10000728_pt1 | contig 32689 bp, 21 predicted proteins | sample atmos_gasesECM2C_FD_203316 | JGI IMG/M metagenome (GOLD analysis project Ga0307477, IMG submission 203316) | Hardwood forest soil microbial communities from Morgan-Monroe State Forest, Indiana, United States - atmos_gasesECM2C_515 | ecosystem: Environmental > Terrestrial > Soil > Temperate...
ACCGTCACATCCGAGGACGTCGTAAAGACTTCTTGCCAGTGCTGAGGGACCTCAGGCAACCCTTTGACCGAACCGCGATTGTCTTCGATCCGTGCAAGCAGGTCGTCGGAGAAGAAGCCTTCGTCCTTCGCAATCTCCTCGAAGAGCGGCACCACATAATAGAGGTGTTGAGGGCGCCCCTCCGAGTCTTTCATGACGTGCTTCGTGTAGGCCATACCGAAATACGGCTCGCACCCGAACGAACATCCCGCGATCATAGAAATAGTGCCGGTCGGTGCGATCGACAAGAGGGCGGCATTGCGACGCGGACGCGGGTCATCTGCCCATACGGACAGGTGCTTGTTCGGGAATTCGCCGCGTTCGCGAGCCAGCTGTTCGCTCGTCTCCTCCGCACGCTGCTGCATGAACTTCATGAGCTTCTCGGCAAACGCGATCGCCTCAGGAGATCCGTACGCGACCTCCATCTGGATGAGCAGCTCCGCAAAGCCCATGATGCCGAGCCCGACACGCCGGTTGCCGAGCACCATTTCTTCGATTTCTTTAAGTGGGTAGAGATTCGCGTCGATGACGTTGTCGAGGAAGCGGATGGATAGAGTTACCGCTTGCGCTAAGCGTTCCCAATCGACGTCTTTCACCGACGCGTTATAAAACTGTCCTACGTTGATCGATCCCAAATTGCAAGAATCGTAACCGTGAAGCAGTTGTTCACCACAATTACGTAATACTAAGCAATTAGCATCGAACGAATGAGGGCCGGGGATCGTACAATCGAAAACGGGCGCATCGCCTCGCGGTGAAATGGATGCAACTCTCGATAAACTGCGGCCACCGGGATTGCTGTAGCACCGAGCTGCGTATAATTTCACGAGCTTATCAGGCTGGCTGAAGTCGACACGCTCTTGGAAACGATCGAGGTAGCGGCGCGGAACCGAGAGCTCATGGTACGCCTTGCAGTCGTATGCCTTCGTCCCGCCCTTGCCGTCGGGAAGCATGCGCGTCTGCGCTTTACGTCGATTCAAGAAGATGCGAGAAACAATACCAAAACGCGCGAGCATTCGCTGAGCTGATTCCAAACTGATCAGGTCGCAAGACGTGAGGCGTACATAGTAGCCAGACCGAGCATTGCCGCCTACGGTGCCGTCCGCGTCGAACCAACCGCGCAGGAAGCCGCGAATGAATTCCGACGAAGCCGCTTCGACGTCCGGCGTGGGGCGCTTATTATCAGGCGTAATAGCAAATTCGGCTGCCAGTTCCACGAGTGAGCGCGTTGCCAAGCGAGTCTCATTGCGGCTTGCAATGTGCGTTCCGCGGAAATCAGCGCGAACTTTGAGGTTCGCTTCAATGCGTTCGCGCGCTCTGTTGGCCGTCCAAACGCCATAGTCACCCCAATAGCTCAGCACACCGCTGTACTCTCCGGTCTTTGGATTCTCATGGAAATGACCATCGCCGACGAGATTGCCGAGCAGCCAACCTTGATCGAAGGTTCCCCTGCCTTCCCAGCCGAGCTTATCTCCGTGATCGTGCAAGACAACCGCATCATCGGGATCAAATTCACCAAGCGGCTTCCAGAAGCGGTGACCCTTATCGTCGATGGTCATGATTTTATGATCAGCGGTCGCTTTGACCGAGTAGCCGTCGTTCGTCCGCAGCTCGAACACGGGCTTGATACCGCTGAAGAAAAAGCCCTCGCCCGTCGATGGATAAGCCTTTCCATCGACGATCGCCTCAAACGGTACGCCGATTAGATCCTTGACCTGGCGTGCACCTTGCGACGTCGTGACCCACGTATCGCCCGTAACGCAGGGATTTGTCGCTTCGATCGGACCGAGACCAGGCAACGGATTTGCTTCGGGATGGTCGAGGAAAATGACGCCCGGTTCGCCGTTTTGCCACGCGCCCTCGACGATAGCGTCCCAAATCTCTCGCGCGCGCACCGTGCGCACGACGATCTTCGTTCGCGGATCGATGAGATCGAAGTCACCGTCGGTCTCCACCGCATTCATGAATGCATCGGTGACGCCGACCGAGATGTTGAAATTGTTCATCTGCGTCTGGAGCAGCTCTTGTCTGATGTGCGCCAGCTCGTCGTCGGTGTACGCGCCCGTATCCGAGAAACGGTTCCAGAGCGCGCGATTCTCCGAGTCGAGTTCTTTCTTGCAGCGCATGAAATCGAAGATGTCCGGATGGTCGACGCGCAGCACCGCCATGTTGGCACCGCGGCGCACGCCGCCTTGCTTGATCGAGTCGGTCGCGGCGTTAAAGACTTTCATGAACGAAACCGGCCCCGACGCGTCCCGCCCCGTCGTTGCTACCAGCGACCCGCTAGGGCGCAACTGCGAGAAGGCAAAGCCCGTGTTATGGATCATCGTCATGCCGCCGTTGCCGGCCGCGTAGGTATTCCAGTCATCGACGCTTAGATCGTAAAAGGGCTTGGCGACAGCGGCCTTTTCTACGGATTTGATCTCCTGCCCCGAATTGCCAATCCGGCGGAGCAGTGCGGCGAGCGGCGCATCATGCGGCTCGAGAACGTCAGCAAATACGAGCAAGTCGGTCCGCCGCGTGCGACCTGCATAGTTGCAGGCCCAGCGACTCATGACCGCGGCCAGAGGGCCCGCACCTTTGTTGTCGCCGATCAACCCGTGTTTCTTGAGAACGTCTCGCCACGTGCGAAACGGCAGGTGCAATTGGCGCATGTCCAATGCAAGATCGCCGCGCAAGCGTTGCTTTCGCATGTCGCATGACATGTAGAACGCAATGCGTTGGGCCAATTCGTCGACCCGGTTGCGCCGCGCCAACAGTACCGTATAAGTCGGATGCTTCCCACGCCCGTGAGGCTGCTTGCACTTTATCGTCGGCTGGAAGCCGAGCAACCCCAACAGCGCTGCGAGATCCTCAGCCATGGCTTCGCTCGCGCTCGTGTACGATGGACTGCCGTCTTTGTCAACGTTGCCGTCGCTATCCAGGAGCCCCGCAAGGAACGAATGGACGACCGGAAGAGGCGACTTGCCGATCATCTCCGGAACGCGAATCGTGAGGTCTTTGGGGCCGTTGGATGCGATTCCACAGAGCGCCTTTAGCGCTTGAATGAACCATTGGCTCGCGGTCGTGACGTACATGCCGTTTCCGCGTGGATCTCGGTTCACGCCGACCTCGATGCCGTACTGCGCGAGGATCCCGCGAACTCTGTAAAGGACGTCTTCCGTACCGGAGAACCAGCGCACGCGATCGGTTCCGAGCGCCTTGTTTCGACCGAACGACCCGTCGCCGAGCGTGAAGCCGATCAGCCACGCGAGTTCTTCATCTAGCGTCAACCCGGCTATGGTTTGATAGTCCTTCCACGGCCAGTACGCTTCCGGATTCTCCGGACCGAGGACGACGTCGCCCGGCTCCAGTTCGTGGGCGCGAACCTCGACCAGCGCGGTGCCGCGCACGACCATGAACGGATGCCACGAACTGGTTTGAACCCGCGTCCCCTCGCGCATACGGACGACGACCTGGTCTTCGGCCGGTACGTCGAACTTCCAAACGTGCGAAACAGGTCTCAAGCCCAATTCACCGGTTTGGGGATGCATCGAGAGCGTTTTGACGTTCAGATCGCGCACGTCGTATGCGACGCCGGCGCCGCGCTTTGTGCCGAGGCGTCCGTCGGCAGTCGTGCGAGAGAAGAGCACCTCGATCGGCTCGATGCCGCAGAACGTCGACCAAACGCGCGCATCGCCGGAAATGCAGCCGCCGCCTCCCTGTTGCACCCGCGCCATCGCCTTGAGATTGTAAAAAATTCCCTCGATCGAATCGGGAACGGGCAACACGAAGCATGCCGACAGCATGGAAAGCGGACGACCGGCATTCACGAGACACGGCGTGTTCGGCATGAAATCGCGCCGCGCCATCATGTCGTAAAACGCGTGGCTTACGCCGTCGACGACGGCGTCGGGATCCCGGCCGTTTTTCTCGGCGTACGGGCGCTCCGGTTGCGCGATCGCCGAGGCGACGCGCCACAAAAATTCCTTCGGCGTCTCTTGCGTACCGTCGGGCTTCTTCGCGAAATAGCGCTCTTTCAGGACGCGCATCGCGTTCGGATCGAAGGTCGGTTCGGCTAGACCCCGGAGGACGGTTGCCTCGGGGGATGCGGCGGCATCGGACATCGGGAAAATCCCTCGCAGTAAGTGTTCGAGGAAAGCGATCGAACACCTGTTCGGGAACGAACAGAGGCCCGATGCTCGGTACCGTCTATAGTACACCCGCGAACTTTGGGGCACAAGATATTGTGGTTCGGTTGCCGATCCCCTTGCGCACGACCGGTGGACGCCTTGTCGAAAACTGAACATTTCTGTGAGCCCGCCAGGCCGGCTACGGTGCCCACGGTGGGAGGCCTGAGGACAAACCCGAGGATAGCGGGGAAAGCCGCCGGAACGCCTCGCTCGTGTTCCGTCCCGATGCATTTGCCGATCGTCTGAGCCTCGTCTCGCTCGACGAGCTGGCGAGCAAGGGGATGAAAGGCATTATCGTCGACCTCGACAACACGCTGGTCGGCTACGGCAAGGAACATCTGGCCGACGAGGACGCGGCTTGGATCGCGGCCGCCAAAGCTCGCGGCTTCAAAATCGCGCTCGTCTCCAACAATTTCACCGGACGCGTCCGGCGCATCAGCGCCGAACTCGGCGTCCCGGCCGTCTCATCGGCGCTCAAACCGCTGCCGGGTGCTTTTTCGCGCGCCCTCCGTTTGCTCGGTACGCCGAAACATGAAACCGTCGTCGTCGGCGACCAGCTTTTCACCGATGTGCTCGGAGCAAAGTTTCTCGGACTTCATGCGATCCTCACCCATCCGCTCGTCGCCAACGATTGGTACGGAACGCGCATTCTCAGATTTCTCGAACGGGTCGTCCTCGGCCGGCGCGGCTCGCAAAACGGCTCGCGCTGATGTTCTATTGAAGCTCGCCGTCATCGGGGATCCGGTCGAGCACAGTGCGAGCCCCGAGTTTTTCCGAGGTTTTTTCGACGAAGCCGGCGTCGCCGGTTCGTACGATGCGATTCGGGTCGAAGCCGGCTCCGGCGCGCGCACGATCGCCGCGCTTCGCGCGGACGGCTACCGCGGCTTGAACGTCACGACGCCATTAAAAGAAGAAGCGCTCGCGGCTTGCAACCGCGTCGTCGATCTCGAAGCGATCGCCGTCGCTTCAGCGAACGTGCTGCTCTTTCAAGAGGACGGCATCCATGGGTTCAACACCGATACGACCGGCGCGCTGCAAGCCGTCGCCGAGGTCATGGGCCTTGAAGACCTTCGAGAGGATATTGAGGCAGCTGAGGGCTCAGCGGGAGTCGCAGCTCTGGTTTCTGAGCGAGCGAGGGAGGACTTGTCGGGGCTTCGGGTCCTCGTCCTCGGCGTCGGCCCAACCGCGCGAGCCGTCATTTGGAAGCTCGACCAATACGGCGCGAACATCTCGGTGTGGAATCGGACGATCGATCGTGCGCGGGTAACGGCGCAACGCTATAAGGTTTCTCTCTGGGATGGCGAAACCGTCGACGTGGTTTTCTCGACGCTGCCACCGGATGGCGAACTCGGCGGTCGAATTGCGGACGTCGCTCGCGCAGCTCCGGCCCTGATCGACGCAAACTACGGACCGCGCTCGACGATCGGCGCGCAACTCGGCCGTAACGTGACCGACGGAACGTCGATGTTGCGTAGCAGCGCCCGAGAGTCGTTCCGTCTTTTTTCGACGCCGCGCAGCGAGCGCTTTGAGTCCGGCGTGACGCGAGCCCGCCTCGTTTGGGGTTGATGACGGCGCACGAGTCGAAGCGGCGACGCTTTCGATCGATCGGGCTGGGCGGCGCAATCGGCGCGCTGGCGTTCGGGACAGCCGGCGCTCAGCAGCCGGCGGCGGTCGTGATCCCGCTGCACGTCGAGCACAGCCCGTATCGCGTACCGCATCTCGGGATCGACGTCGCGATCGGCTCGATCACCAAGCGCCTCGAGGTCGACACGAGTTCGCCCGGACTGCGAATCCTTGCAAGTGCGTTGCCGGCCGCCGCTGTCGAGCGGACCGCACACACGGTGACCGGCGACTACGGCAACGGGCTTTCGCTGACTGGTGCCGAGGCGAGCGCGCCCCTCACGATCGGCGGGCTGCATAGCGATCGCGCGACTCCGCTCGAGCTGGTCGAGAGCATCGCCTGCGCGTCGTGGGCGCCGAGATGTCCGGCGGCCAAGGGCGGCGTCCCCGATGACTTCGGCCGCGTCTTTCCCGGCGTCCTCGGATTGATGATGACGACCGCTAATCCCGACGACTGTTGCATCAATCCACTCTTCGGACTTGAACGGCGCGCGGGACATTCGTATCTCCTCCACGCTGCCTTCTTGAAACCGACACTCACGCTCAGCCCCGATTCGACGCTCACGAACGCTTTCGTCACGGTTCCGACGGGAGTCTCGGCGTGGCCGAACGGCTGCATCGCGGTCAAGGACGTCCAGTTGCAGGTCTGCGGCGAAGTCGTCATCGACACCGGTTTGCAGGAGACCGTGATTCAAGATCCCGCGCCGTCGTTCCAAGGTATTTTCCCGGGAGGGACCGTCGCGAACGTCAGCATCGGAACCTGGAAGCACGACTTTACTTCGGGAGGCGAAGGCGACGAGCGCTACTCGATGTTCTCCCAGCGAGGCGACAAGAAACGCATCATCCTCGGCCTCGGCGCGCTGCAAGACTTCGACGTTCTCTTCGATGCGGATCGTGCTCGCATCGGTTTCGCGGCGCGCTGAACGCGGGCAGAAGGGAAAGATGAGCGTCAAAGTCTACGGCATCAACCACATCGCGATCGAAGTCGACGACATCGACAAAGCGGTCGCCTTTTACCAGGACGTCTTCAATCTCGAAAAGCTGGACGAAGGCGAAGGCGACGCCTTTTTCAAGATCGGCGAACACCAGTTTCTCGCGATGTTCGAGGTGAAGGAGAAACGGCCCGACCGGGTGCGCCACTTCGGACTGATCGTGCGTGACGAAGCCCAGCTCGCCGAAGTCAAGGAAAAACTCACCAAGAAGTACGGCTTGACGCTCCATCCGCCGTTCCGTTGTGATTTCCACGATCCGTTCGGCAATCACGTGCAGGTCGTCGACTTGCATGACGAGTCGCTGGTCTGGCTCTTACCGTACCAAGAAGTGCAGAAGGCCGGCGTAAAGTTTTAGTCCCGCTACGGTCGACGCACAAGTACGCCGTCGCGTTTTTCGCCGGCGCGCTACTTCTGGGAGCCTCGACTCCGACGCCGGCGCCCGGACCGATCGTGATTCCGCTTCACGCCGAGGCCGGGAAAGAGGGCGAGCCCAGGCTCGGGATCGACGTGACGCTCGGTTCGTCGACGCAGCGCGTCCTCTTCGACACCGGTTCGACGGGCCTGCGCATCGAGAACAAGGCGCTTCCCGCGGAAGCCTACCGCCGCACGGGGCGGAGCGCGAAAGCCGATTACGGCTTCGGCTTCGAGGTGCGAGGCGAAGAGGCATCGGCCGCAGTGACGATGGGCGCCGCGCATGCGACCAACATGCCCTTCCAAGTCATCGACGAATTCGGATGCTCGCCCGCGGTGCGGGAGTGTCCCGTCGACGAGGTCGAGCCGTCGCTCTTCTCGGGAATCTATTCGGGGATTTTCGGCGCTTATTTCACACCAACGCGTGGTGGGTGCTGCGCCTCGCCGCTCGCCCTGCTGGACGGCGGGGTCGGCCGGCGATACATCGTTCACGCCGCTTTCGACGCGCCGACCCTCACGCTCAACCCGGACGAGCGTTTGGTGAACGCTTTCAGCATCGTCGATTTCGCCGCGTTCGGCGCTCCCCGCGGCTGCATCCGCATTTACCAAACCGGACAGGAGACGTGCGGCCCGGTTATCTTCGACACGGGAACGCCGCAGTTGCTCGTGACCACGACCGGAATGATCCCGCAACGGCCGTGGACGCATGCCACGCTCAGAATCGGCGCGTGGACGTACGACTTTCCGATCGGGTCTGGCCCCGGCGGCGTTCCCCTTTCCGTGCGGCGGGCCGACGTGCTGCGGATCGTCGTCGGCTTGACCGCGATGCAAGATTTCGACGTCTACTACGACCTCGACCACCTCCGCGTCGGCGTCATCACCCACACTAAGTAATTCAGGCTTGTCATCCTGAGCGAAGGCGCGACGCAACGCGTCGCGCCGGAGTCGAAGGACCGTCGGCGCTTCGACTTCGCTCCCGCTCGACAAGCTCGGGGTCTCTGCGCTCAGCGTCACGAGCATCGCAGGCCGCGCAAACTAAAGCCCAGCGCTGACGAGCATAGTCGTGCCGAAAGGTCTCTAAATGTGGAGAAATTCAAGGCCGGCAGCAGGTCAGTTTTTATACTCTAAGCCGCGAGGGACAGATGCAGCGAGGGCGACCCCGTGCGCAGCAACGCAAGAGCAGACCCGCGCCCAGCAACGCAAGAGCAGACCCGCGCCGACGAGCACAGTCGTGCCGAAGGGTCTCCAGCTTTTGCGTGGAGCCACGGACGGCGGGAACGCAAAAGTGGAGAAGTAGCCGCTTCGCACGATGCGAAGCGGCGGGCGTCCCTGAGGCACACTGTGCGAGGTAGGCATTCGGAGAGGGGGAGATTCGAACTCCCGAGACCGTTATCGGGTCTGCTCGCTTTCCAAGCGAGTGCATTCGACCGCTCTGCCACCTCTCCGCGGGTGCCGGCCGCGGGCCTCTTTCCGCGCCTAGGCGAGGCTGCCTGTTTGCAAACGAGCGGCTTCGGAGAGAGCGAATAGCGCGAGGCTAAGCAGCGGTGCGAAGCCGATGGCCCACGCGAGGGACTCCGGCATCGCCTTCTGCCCGCTGACGGCGATCGCAAGACGTCCGGTCTCCGCAGGGCCGCTCTGCGGAGTCAACGTCAGCAAGAGATTCCACGTACCGCGCTCCGGAAACGAAATCGCCGACGTGTAGTGATGAAGGTCGTCGGCCTGCACTTTGAGCGGAAAGCTTCGTTGGTCGAACGGCGTTGCCGAAACGGCGACGATCCGCAGAGCGACGTCGTCGGCGTCGGCGTGAGGCGCGACGGTGATGTCGAGCTGAACGCTCTGGTTCCGGTCGACCGCGGCGGATGTGCGCTGCACGACCAAATCGAACGAGCGCGTCGTAACGAGCCTCGAAGCCTCACCGACTCGCGGCGCCACGCCTAGCAACAGCAGCGCGCCGCCCAGAACGAAAACCTTCCTCATAAACCGGCCGCGCTGAGTTCTTGGATGAACGCTTGCGTGCGCGAATCCATCCACCAGCGCTCGAGCGTCGCGACCAACTCGTCCCAGCCTCGCAGGCGCTCGACGTGGTCCTCTATCCGGCGCGCATCCGGTTGTTCACTCGCCAGCTCGTTGCGCAGCGCGTCGATCGTCGCGTGCGCCTCACTATTGGCGGGCGCCTTCTCGCGCAGCTCCCCTTCCGGAAACGGCGGATACGTCATATTCGTGCCGGGTGCCAGATCGTTTTCGTCTCGACGAAGGCGGTGACTGCGCCGAGATCTTGGCTCTGTTCCTTGAACCAATCCGCGCGCGGCTTCTGAGGAAAGATTTTCGAGCGCTTGAGATTGTCGGCAGCGAGCCGCTCCAGCTCGGTAGAAAATGCCGCATCGACGGAGTGGATCGCCAGCGCGTTGACGTCCATGTGGCGCGCCATGTGCGGCGCGACTTCGGCGCGCTGACCGGTCAAGATGTTGAGCGCGCCCTTCGGCAGGTCGCTCGTCGCCACGCACTCGGCGAAAACGATCGCGGTGCGCGGATCTTTTTCGGAGGCGAGCGCGACCACGGAGTTCCCCGAAACTAACGGCGGGATGACGGCAGAGACGAGCCCGAGGAGCGCCGGTTCGTCGGGTGCCAGCACGCCGACGACGCCGACCGGCTCGGTCGCGGAGTAATTGAAGAAGGGGCCCGCGACGGGATTGCGCGACGAGACGAGCGCGGTGTACTTGTCGCACCATCCGGCGTACCAGAGCGTGCGGTCGATCGCCGCGGTCGTTTCGCGTTCGGCCTCGTCCGAGTCGAGCTTCATGCCGATTCCGAGCTGCTCGACGAATTGCGCGCGCCGGGCTTCCATCATTTCGGCGAGGCGGTAGAGCACCAGTCCGCGGTTTTGGGCCGTCGCCGCCCCCCAGGTCGACTCCGCGCCGCGAGCGGCGACGACCGCGTCTCGGAGATCTTTCCGCGATGCGCGAGCGACGTTCGCGGGGTGGTCCGTCCCGAAACCGTACACCTCGCTCCGTCCCGACTCGGAACGTACGAACTCGCCATTCAGATACAGCTTGTAGGTCTTACGGACGTCGAGCCGCTCCTTGGTCTTGCCCACGGCCGGAACTTACGGTTCACGCTGCGAAGCGCCCTGTCCGCACTGGCCTGCGCTCCCAAAAGACCCGGCCCAGGGCGGAAAAGAGTTCTTCTTTGCCCGCCGAAGGCGAACGAGGACCTAGCTGTATTATGTATGCCAGCGCCGCGCCATGAAGCGGGCGCTCTTCCGAATGGGGAGTCTGCATGGCAACACCCAGCGCTGACGACAGCCGCCTATCCGGCGCGACGCCCTGGATCCAGTTGATCCTCGGGATTATCTGCATGGCGAGCATCGCCAACTATCAGTACGGCTGGACGTTTTTCGTCCTGCCGATGGGCCACGAGCACTCTTGGAGCAATGCGGCGATGGCGTGGGCCTTCACGCTGTTCGTTCTGCTGGAGACGTGGCCGGTGCCGTTTGAAGGCTGGGTCATCGACCGGATCGGGCCGCGCGCGATGGTTATGATCGGTGGGGCGCTCGCGGGCCTCGGCTGGATTCTGGACTCCTACGCGCCGTCGTTAGGCTCGCTCTACGCGAGCAGCGCGCTGTGCGGGCTCGGCGCAGGCATGGTTTACGGGACGTGCGTTGGGAACGCGCTCAAATGGTTCGGTAAGCGGCGCGGCCTCGCGGCCGGCCTGACCGCCGCGGGCTTTGGGATGGGGTCGGCGCTAACCGTTCTCCCATTGAAGGGCCTGATCGATTCCGCGCCGCTGGCCTACCACGATGCGTTCCGCAACTTCGGATTCATCCAAGCTCTGGTCGTCCTCGTCGCCGGCGCGTTCTTGCTGCGCCCTCCAAAACTCAAACCCGCGGAGGCGCCTCCGAGTCCGGTAAACCTGCAAAACGTTCGGATCTACGACTGGTATCATGTCCTGCGCACTCCGAGCTTCTACGTCATGTATGTGATGTTCGTGCTGGTCGTCACCGGCGGCCTGATGGCCACCGCGCAGCTTGCCCCAATCGCTAAGGACTTCTACGTCGACCAATTCCCTGTCAAGATCTTATTCTGGACGATCACCGCCTTGGGCTGGGCTGCCGTGATCGACCGCATCACCAACGGTATCACGCGGCCCATCTGCGGTTGGATCTCGGACGCCATCGGGCGCGAGAATACGATGCTGGCAATCTTCGCAGTCGAAGGTCTGGGCATCCTTGCTATGTGGAAGTTCGGCGGAAACCCGACGGCCTTCGTGTTTCTCACCGGCTTGGTGTTCTTCGGGTGGGGTGAGATCTACAGTCTGTTTCCGGCCACCACTCGCGATCAGTACGGTCAGAAGTACGCGACTACCAATTACGGCATGCTCTACACTGCAAAGGGAACGGGTGCGCTGATCCTTCCGTATCTCACGGCCCTCGCCGCGACCAACGGCTGGGGAGTCGTTCTCGGCATCGCCGCGGCCTTCAATTTCGCCGCCGCGGTGCTTGCGTTTTTCGTCTTGAAACCGGTTCGGCGCTGGGAGGTCAAGCGAAATATCGAACTCGGGGACGCCGCGCCCGGCGAACCCGCACCGCTGCTGCCTCAGCCGATCCCGGCAGTAGCGACCTGACCTTACGCTCAACTCGACTACCGAGACAAGGAATGACTATGCGATCCAAAGGCTTTTTCGGAGTGGCGGCCATCGTCGCCGTCATGCTGACTTCGGGGAATTTTCGGCCCGCGCCGGCGGCGGAAAACGCCACGCTCGTAGCGTTGCTCGCATCGAGCGCGCGTCCGCCGTTCGACGAACTCGCCAAGACTTTTGAGAAAAAGCATCCCGGCGTGACGATCAAAGCCGAGTATCTCGGCGGTGGCGTCGTCGCCAACAGGGTCGACGCCGGCGAGGCGGTCGATATCGTCCTGGCAGGCGACGCTCCGCTCAAGAAGGTCGTCAACATCACCGATCCGTTTACGCCGATCTACAAGACCATCGACGTGATCATCACGCCGAAGAAAAACTCCGGCAACGTCCACGACATCAAAGATCTCGCGAAACCCGGGGTCAAGGTCGCGATCGGCACGCCGGCGTCGGCCGTGGGCGGCATTGCGAGCCAAATCATCCAGAAAGCGAGCGTCGACAATGGCGGTTTCGAATTCGTTCAGAAGGTTCTGAAGAACACGAACTTTCAGAGCGACAAAGGCCAAGACGTCGTCGATGCGATCGCTTCCGCGAAGAGTGACGCCGCCATCGTTTTCGTGACCGACGGCGACACGCACAAGTTCAACGTCATCGAGATCCCCGAAAAGTACAACGTCGTCTCCACCTACGTCGGGACCGTCGCGAAGAACGCGAAGAACGCGAAGCTCGGCCGCGAGTTCGTCGCGTTGATGGCGAGCAAAGAGGGCCAAGCGGTGTTCCGCAAGATGCGCTACCTCCCGCCGACCTAGCTCCAACCAGCCGACCATCGAGCGACGGTCTGCCGCCCGCTTGGCCAGGCAGCCAAACGACGACCGCGAAGCCTCCGCGACGGCGACCCCAGCCCCTTCTGAGGCTTCGCGGCGATAATGAAGGCCGCGATTTCGTTAGACATCGCCACCTTCGGAGAATCTTCCATGCAGCGATCTGCCTTGACCGCGGCCACGTTACTCGCCGCACTCACCCTGCTCTGTGCCTGCTCCAGCGGCTCTCAATCGAGCGGCGGCACGAATTCAACCGGCGCGAACCCCGCGGCGAGCGCCGCTCCCCAGAGCGCCGCTGGGCCTGGCGGCGGCGCCTCCGACACCGGGGGCGCGCCCGGCGGGGGACAAGGACGCGGCGGAAGAGGCATGGGCAAGATCCTTCAAGGGCTCGGGCTCAGCGACGCCCAGAAGTCCCAGATCCGCGCGATCATGGCTGACGTAAAGAAGAAGAACGCCGGACTCGATCGGACCGACCCGGCAAGCCGCGCGACGATGCGCGCCAACATGCAAGCAGGCTACGCTCAGATCGATGCGGTCTTGACCCCGGCGCAGCGCGACCAATTTCACGCCAAGTTGAAAGCGATGCGCGCGAAGTATCAGAAGAATCAGCCGCAGCCGCAAAGTTCGTCATAGTGTACCGCGCCGGCACGGCACACTCGCCCTGGTGAAGCTCGGGCGGGCGATCTCAATCCTGCTGGTCGCAGCCATTGTGGCAGCGGGTTGTTCGAACGCCGCCGGACGTAAAGGAGCCAAAGGCGGCGGCCGCGCTTTCGCTTCGCCGAATCCCATCCCGACGGCGCCTGCGAAGCTGACGACGGTGCGCGCGAGTTCGACGATCTCGGGAATCATCGCACCGTTTCAGAACGTCGCCATCTCGAGTTCGCTCTCGGAGCCGACCGCAAACGTCGGCGTCAACGAAGGCGATCACGTGATGGCCGGTGAGGTCCTCGCCGTCCTCGACAGCTCCGATTTGCAAGCGCAGCTCGCGCAGGCTCAGGCGGCGGTCGTCACCGATATGCGGACGGCGGCCTCCGCCGATGCCAAGGTCGAAACGATGCGGTACACCGCGCGGCTGAACATCGGAACCGGGAACAATCAGGTCCAGTCAGCCCGCGCCGCGCTGGCGCAAGTCCAGCATACGCTCGCGCTCGACACCTCGAACCTGCAACGGGACATGGAGCTGCTGCAGGGCGGATACATCGCGCAGCAAGCCGTCGATCAGCAGCGCACGCAGGTCAACAACGATCAGGCCGCGGTACGTACCGCGCAGGCGAATCTCCAAACGGCGCTCACCCAACAAGAGGTCAACGGAAACACATCGAGTGGCCTCCAGGCGGCGAACCTCGCCGCGGCGGTCGCCGACGCCCGTGCCTCGCATGCCGTGGTCGAGCAGGCCCGCGCCCAAGTGCGACAACTTCAGACGACGATCTCGAAGGCGACGATCGTCTCGCCCGTCGACGGCGTCGTGGTGAACCGCAACCTCAACCCCGGTGAGTATCCGGGCGCGCGCACGATCTTTACCGTCCAGCAATTGAGCAAGGTCTACGCCGAGCTCAATGCTTCGAGCGCGGACACCTTCGCGATCCCCGTCGGCGCGCCGGTGAGTTTGAGCGTCTCGGGGAGTGGTGCGGCAATCTATTCGGGGCGAGTCGCGGCGGTCTTGGGGCAGGTGACTCCCGGCTCGACGAACTTCACCGTGAAAGTCGTGGTCCAGAATCCGGACCGGCGCTTGCAATCGGGGCTCCCCGTTTCCGCTACGATCGCGCTTCCGCCGGTTCGCGGCGTCGGGATTCCCACGACGGCATTTCTCGACGACACGCACAGCAGCGTTTTGATCGCCGACGATCAGCTCGTCGAGGTCGTGGCGAAAATGGTCCGCGTTCACGAGCTGGCCTCGGACGGCACTACCTCGATCGTCACCGGGATAAAAGCGGGGCAGAACGTCGTCGCCAACGGGCAATTGGGCGTGACCGACGGGCAGACGCTGAACTAGGAAACGAAATTCGTGCAGCGCATCACGCAGCTCTTCGTCAACCGGCCGCCGCTGGTTTTCGTGCTGCTCGCCCTCATCACGCTCGGCGGCACGTTCGCGCTGGCGACGATCGTTCAACAAGAATTCCCCAACATCGATTTCCCCACGATCAACGTCAGCGTTTCGTATCCCGGCGCCTCGCCTTCGGAACTGCGCGACGCGGTCGTGCGCCCGGTCGAAGATGCGATCGCGGGCGCTCCCAACCTGGATCACATCAACAGCTCGATTCAGCAAAACCAAGCCAACATTTCGGCGACTTTCGATCTCAATTCCAACGAGACGACCGACCTGACCGAGGTGCAAGACCGCGTCCAGATCGCGCGCGCCGCTCTGCCGGCCGACTTGCCCGCGCCTTCCGTCCGCACGTTCGATCCATCGCAGTCGACGGTCGTCACGCTTTCGCTCACCTCTCATTCGCTCTCGATCGCCGCACTGTCGGCGGTCGTCACCAACAATATCGTCCCGGCGATCGAACAGGTTCCGGGCGTCTCGAGCGTCGGCGCGAACGGGACGGTCACGCCCGCGCTCGAGGTGACCGTCGATCCCAACAAGCTCGCCGCGCGAAAGTTCACGACGACCGATGTCGTCACGGCGATCCAATCGAACAACGTCCGCGCGCCCGGCGGAATCGCGTACCTCGGCGATCACGAAACCTCGATCGACGTGCGCGGCGACGTTCAGACGCCGGAGTCGATCTCACGCCTCCTCTTGACGGGTTCGAGCACGGTGCTGCTCGGCGCGACGTCGCCCTCGGGAACGCTGACACAAAAGTATTCGCCGATCAGCGGTTCGACCAATCAGGCGCTCAATCTCAGCAACGGCGTCGCCTCGAGCGGCGCGGCGAGCCTCACGCTAAATCCGTTCTCGACAGAACGCCCCTTCACGCGCGTCGGCGACGTCGCGACGGTCACCGATTGGTACGAACCGAAGCGAACCTATTCGTACGTCGACGGGGTGCCGGCGATCACGCTCCAGGTGCAAAAATCGAACGGCGCGAGCGAGGTCACGGCGTCGGAAGGGGTTCTCGCCGCTCTTCCCGGGATCAAGGCGCAGTTTCCGGACGTCGCCTTCCGAGTCCTCAACGTCCAAGCCGACGACACGAAGGCCCAACTTTGGGGCGTCCTCCAAACGCTGCTTGAAGGCATCCTGTTCACCGGAATCGCGATGCTCTTTTTCCTGAAATCGTGGCGCAACGCCCTGGTCGTGATGATCGCCATACCTGCGTCGCTCTTCGTGACGTTGTTCGTCATGCGGCTCGCAGGTTTCACGATCGATACCGTTTCGCTGCTCGCGATGACGCTCATCATCGGCATCTTGGTCGACGACTCCATCGTCATCCTCGAAAACGTCGGTCGCCATTTTGAAGCCGGCGAAGCGCCGCGGATCGCGGCGATCCTGGGCCGCACTGAAATCGGCGTCGCGGCGATCGTGATCACCTTGGTCGATGTCGTCGTGTTCTTGCCCATCGGTTTTCTGCCCGGGCAGACGGGGCGGTTCCTCAGCGAATTCGGCGTCGTCGTCACGATTGCGACGCTCACCTCGCTGGTCGTTTCGTTTACGATCACGCCGGCGCTCGCGGGCAACTGGTCGCTGCTCTCGCGCTGGCGGCCGCCGCGGCCGATTCGCGTCTTCGCGGGCGGTTTCGCCTGGCTGCGCGACGTCTATACCGAACGGCTGCTGCCCCTCGCGTTGCGGTTATCGATTCCGGTCGTGATCGCGTCGGCGATTCTGACGGCGGGCGCGATCGCGCTCGTCCCGCTCGGCTTGATCGGGTTCGAGTTTATCCCGGCGGTCGATCGAGGGCAGGTTTTCGTAAGCGTCAACTTCCCAACGGGTACGCCGCTCGCCACGACCGACGCCGCCGTAAAGAGCTTGACCAACGCCTACCTGCAGCAGATCCCCGACATCGCCCGCATTACCTCGACCTCGGGGTTCGCGCAGCAAGGTTTCGGGGGTGGGATCAGCCTTGGTTCGATCGGCCAATTGCGCGTCTTCCTCTCGCCAAAGCGGAAGAACGCTACCGCCGACGTCGCGCGCCGCATGACGATGCTGGGCCATCGCGTGGTACCCGATGCGCGGGTCGTCGCCGTGCCCGCCACGGGGACGCGCGGCGGCAACGCGCAGCCGCTCGATTTCACCGTCGTTACGACCCGCGGCGAACCCGACGCCTACGCTCCCCGGATTCTTCAGACGCTCGAGGACACGCCGGGCGCGGTCAACGTCAATAGCTCGCAACTTCAGCTCGCTCCCCAAATCGACGTCCAATTCGATCGCGATCGGGCGCGAACGCTCAACGCCGACATCGGCTTGGCGTCGCAAGCGATCCGCGGCGCGTTCGGCGGAACCTTGGCGACGCAGTTCGATACCGAGCGCGGGATCAAATACGTCCAAGTCCTCTTCCCGCGGGCCGACCAAACGAGCCTTACGTTCTTGCGCGAGATCCCGCTACGGACGCGGAACGGAAACCTCATTCATCTCAGCGACATCGCCATCTTGCAGAACAAGCCGTCGGGCGCGTTGATGACGCGCGTCAATCGCCAAACGGTCGTCCACGTCAGCGGCAACATCGTCCCGGGGGCGGCGCTCTCGACCGTGCAGGCGGCCTTCCTCCAGCGCGTCCGCGATCTCCATCTGCCGAACATCGTCAAAGTCGGGCAGAGCGCCGGCGGCCAACAGCAAAACCTCGCGCAAGCCGTCAACGGTCTCGGGGTGACGCTCGCGCTGTCGTTCGTCCTGGTCTATCTCTTGATGGTTGCGCTTTACGACGCGTATCGCGCGCCGCTCGTCGTCATGTTCTCCGTTCCGGTCGCGGCGATCGGCGCGTTCGGAGCTCTGGCTTTGAGCCATCAAAGCCTCAACCTGTTCTCGCTGATCGGCGTGGTCATGCTCGTCGGACTGGTCAGTAAGAATGGGATCTTACTGGTCGATTTCGCGATCCTCAAAGTTGAAGGGGGACTCGATAAGGTCACGGCGATCAAAGAGGCTGCTCGCGAGCGCTTTCGGCCGATCATCATGACGACGTTCTCGATGATCTGCGGAATGACGCCGCTCGCGCTCGCGCTCGACCCGGGCTCCGCGGCCAAACGCTCGCTGGGGACGGTCGTGATCGGAGGTCTGACGAGTTCGCTGGTCCTGACCTTGGTGCTGATCCCGATCGTTTATATCTGGCTCGCTCCCGGGCCGCCGCAAAAAGCTTCGCTGCGCCGGCTCGCCGAAGACGCGCATACCGCGGCGACGCCCGTTGAGGCGGGTACGTAGCGTGCTCCTCACGCGGCTGTTCGTCCGGCGCCCGACGCTGGTCACCGTCTTTCTGTCGCTGGTTCTGCTGGCGGGGTTGGTCAGCGCGTTCGGATTGGTGCAGCAACAGTTTCCCAGCAGCGAGGTCCCCTCGATTCAGGTGTTGTTGAAGTATCCCGGCGCCTCGACCACCGAGATGCGCGATGCGATCGTCCGTCCGCTCGAAGACCAACTCGCCGGCGCGCCCAACCTCGATCACCTCGAGACCTCGATTCAACCCGGGCAAGCTTCGGTCGTCGCGGTCTTCAACCTCAACTCGGATCAGAACAACGATTTGGTTCAAGTCCAGGGCCGCGTGCAGAACTCGCAGCGCCAGTTGCCCAACGATCTGACGACCCCGCAGATCTCCGTCTACAACCCGAGCGAGGCGATCGTCGTCTCACTGGTCCTGCGCTCGCGGGCGCTCTCGACGGGCGATCTTTCGTCGCTGACGATCAACAAGATCGTCCCGGCGCTCGAGCAGATCCCCGGTGTCTCGTTCGTTCAGGAGAATGGAACGGTGACGCCCTCGATTCAGGTCGACGTCAATCCGAATGCGCTGTCGGGTTCCGGTTTCACGTTGACCGACATCGTCAGCACGATCACCCAGAACAACATTCGCGCCCCCGGCGGGATCGTCTACGCTCCCAATCGCGAAACCAATCTAGACGTGCGCGGCGACATCCAGAACGTCTCGACCGTCGCCGGGTTGCTGCTCAGCGCCGGCGCGTCGACCGCCGGTTCGGCTGCGTCCAATCCCTGGAGCGCCGAGCCGAAGCTCTACCGGATCGGCGACGTCGCCAACGTCCACGATACTTTCGAGACGCAGCGCGTCTACGCGTACTCGGGTGGCATCCCATGCGTCACGCTCGACATCCAGAAATCGGCCGGCACGAGCGAGGTCGAGACGTCGAAGCGCGTTTTGGCAACGCTGCCGGAATTGCAGTCAACCTACCCGGACGTACAATTCTCCGTCCTCAACGTTCAGTCCACGTATACCGAGCAGCAACTCACCGGCGTTTTCCGAACGCTCGGCGAGGCCATCGTATTTACCGGGATCGTCATGCTGTTCTTCCTGCGCTCTTGGCGCAACGCGATCGTCGTGCTGATCGCAATCCCCGCGTCGTTGCTGGTCACGTTGGCGGCGATGAAACTCGCGCATTTCACACTCGATATCGTCTCGCTGCTCGCTATGACCCTCATCATCGGCATCTTGGTCGACGATTCGATCGTCATCCTGGAAAACATCGAGCGTCACCATTCACGCGGTGAGGCGCCGATGGATGCGTCCGTTCGAGGGCGAAGCGAGATCGGCGTAGCGGCGATCGTGATCACCCTGGTGGACGTCGTCGTCTTCCTGCCGATTTCGTTTTTGCCGGGCTCGGTCGGGCTGTTCATGCGCGAATTCGGCCTGGTCGTAACGGTCGCCACCCTCACCTCGCTGTGGGTTTCGTTCACGGTGACCCCCGCGCTCGCCGGCCGCTGGGCGCTCTTGTCGACCTGGAAGCCGTGGCCGATCATCGAGAAGTTCGCGGAAAAGTTTGAACAGCTGCGGAGCCTCTACGTCGAGCGTATTTTGAACTGGGGTTTCGCGAACGGCCGGCTCGTCGTGCTGGCTTCCTTTGCGTCACTTGCCGTCGCATTCTTGCTGATCCCGCTCGGCTTAGTCGGCTTCGAATACATTCCGCCCGTCGATCGTGGCGAAGTCTTCATCACGCTGACGTTTCCGAGCGGCACGCCGCTCGAGACGACGCGGCGAGGCACCTTGGCCGTCGAGCGAATCGTTGAGCAAATCGCAGACTATCGCGCCGACTCCTCGACGGCGGGCGCCTATTTGGGACAGCTCACGGGGTTCATCGACAACGGCGCGATCGGGCAGATTGCCGTCTATCTCAAAGACGATCGAGGTCGCTCGACTGCGTATTGGGCGGACCAGATTCAACGGCAGGCCGCGCGCGCCGTTCCGAAGGCCACGATCGTCGCCGTTCCGGCGACGGACATCGCCGGCGGAAATTCCCAGCCGATCGACGAGGTGGTCACCGACCTGGGCGGTCAACCGGAGAAGTATGCCGCGCAAGTCGTCGCCGCGCTGAAGGCGACGCCGGGCGCGATCGACGTAACGACCTCGGCTGCGGCGAACGCGCCTCAGGTCGAGGTTCGATTCGATCGCGAAAGCGCTCGCACGCTCAGCGCGAGCATCGGAACGGCATCGACCGCCATCCGCGCAGCCTTCGGCGGCGATCTCGCGACGCAGTTCACGGGTCCGGACGGCCTCAAGGACGTCCTGGTGACCTACCCCCGCGCGGCCTTGAGGTCGCTCTCCAACATCGAGACGATCCCGGTGCGCGCCGCGGATGGCTCGATCATCCACGTCGGCGACATCGCCCACCTCGTCGGCGCGCCGGCGCCGCCCATGATCATGCGGATCAATCGCCGTAGCGTGGTTTACGTCGGTGCCAATCTGGCCCCGGGCGCGCTGCTCTCGAACGTCCAGCGTGCGTTCGGGCAACGCCTTCGTGCGCTCGATCTTCCGTCGACGGTCAGCGTCGCTCCGACCGCCGGAGGTAACGAGCAAGAAGTCGGCGCGACCGTGACCGGGATGGCGGTCGCGCTCACGCTCTCGATCATCCTAGTGTATCTGCTCATGGTGGCGCTGTACAACAGTTACCGCACGCCGTTCATCATCATGTTTGCGGTCCCGGTCGCGGCGGTCGGCGCGCTCGGCTCTTTGGCGCTGACGCACCAAACCCTCAATCTCTTCTCGCTGATCGGCTCCGTGCTCTTGATCGGGTTGGTCACCAAGAACGGAATCTTGCTGGTCGACTTCGCCGACCTGCGGCGACTGGAAGGCCTCGGCCGGGTCGCCGCAATGCGCCAGGCCGCGCGCGAACGATTCCGGCCGATCATGATGACGACGATTGCGATGATCGCCGGCATGACGCCGCTCGCACTCGATCTGGATCCTGGCGCGCAAGCTGCGGCCTCGCTTGGAACCGTCGTTATCGGTGGTCTGGTGAGTTCGCTGCTGTTGACGCTCGTGCTGGTGCCGGTGGTCTACGTCGCGCTCGCCGGCGAGTTCGCGCGGGCGCCGGAACCGCGCGCCCATCCGGCCGGCGATCTGCGGGCCCTGTCACCCTGAGCGAAGGGCGCCGAAAACCGCGCCATTGTGCGGGGTGTCACGCGCGTTCCGAGGGCGGGATCACGTAAAATGATAGCCGGTGGAACTTCTTAGGAGATTCTGGTGCGGCTGCAATATCTGATGTTTACCGTGCTCGGCGTGCTCGCCGGTGCGATGTTCGCGGTGGGGCCTTTCTAGGAGTCCGACGGGCTCCTAGGTTCTAGGGATACAGCCCGCGCATCTCGGTCGCTTCTGCGACGCGTGCGATTGCGACGCAATAGGCGCCGCGGCGCATGTTGACGCGGTGCCGTTTCGCCTGTTCGAGGGTCTCCTTGAAGGCGCGGACCATCTTTTTCCTTAGGCGCTCGTTGATCTCGTCTTCTTCCCAGAAGTTCTCCTGAAGGTCTTGCACCCACTCGAAGTACGAGACGGTGACGCCGCCGGCGTTGGCGAGAATGTCCGGCAGGACCACGACGCCGCGCTCGAAGAGGATCTCGTCGGCTTCCGGCAAGGTCGGGCCGTTCGCAGCTTCGGCAACGATCTTGGCTTTGATGCGCGGCGCGTTGTGTGCCGTGATCACTTTCTCGAGCGCCGCCGGAACCAAGACGTCGCACGGATACTCGAGCACCTCGCGGTTGTCGATGCGTTCGCCGCCGCGGAAGCCGACGACCGAGCCGGTCTCTTCCTTGTGCGCGATCAGCCCGCTCGCGTCGAGCCCCTTCGGATTTGCGACACCGCCTTGCGAATCAGACACCGCGACGATCGAATAACCCGCCGCCGCCATCAATTCGGCCGCGTTGAGCCCGGCGTTTCCGAAGCCTTGGATCGCGACGCGCGCGCCTTCGATCCCTAAGCCCAACTCGCGCATCGCTTCGTCGACGACGTACCGACAACCGCGCGCCGTCGCTTTGTCGCGCCCCAGCGAACCACCGATCGAGATCGGCTTGCCGGTGACCACGCCGGGGATCGAGTAGCCTTTCTGCATCGAGAACGTGTCCATGATCCAGGCCATGATCTGCGGCGTCGTATAAACATCGGGCGCCGGGATGTCTTTTTCCGGCCCGATGATGATCGAGATCTCCGATGTGTAGCGGCGCGTGAGGTTCTCGAGTTCGTGCTCCGAGAGCGACTTGGTATCGCAGATCACGCCGCCCTTCGCACCGCCGAACGGAAGGTTGGCGAGCGCGCACTTCCAGGTCATCCACATCGCTAGCGCCTTGACTTCGTCGAGCGTCACGTCGGGATGGAAGCGAATCCCACCCTTCCCAGGTCCGCGCGCCATGTTGTGCTGGACTCGGTAGCCCTCGAACATTTTGAACTGGCCCGAGTCCATCCGGACAGGGATCGATACCGTTAAGACCCGTTTCGGCTCACGCAGATAACCATGGACCGAGGGGTTGAGCCCGATCAGGCGGGCGACGTCGTCGAGCTGGCTCTGGGCCATCCCCCAGACGTTGAGGGTCGATTGGGCGGCAGAGCGGTCGAGGACCTGGGCCATACGAACCTCCGGGTTAAGGTTGTGGAACCTGCCTTCAGGACACATGTCCAATCCTGAAGCTATTTTTCCTACATTACGCCCATTGACGGCCGGTGCCCCTGCCTTGAATAGGCGCATTTACGGGTCGGACCGCTATTGTCGCGTCGGGCTTCCGTTTCAGCGACCCCCATGTGTCTTCATCAAAAGGCGGTCATATCGAACGCTGTGCCGCAGCGCTCGATGGTCGCCGCCGCCTGATGCCGCGCGGCGAGTTCGAAAGCGGCGATGATCTCGTAGGCTTCCGCTCGCGCTCGGGCAGCGCGGGTGAAAACTCGCGTCAAGAAAGTCTCCCCGGTGGACGTCGAGCGCCCGATCGGAATCGATCGTTTCCTCCGAAGCGAGCGCGACAAATCGCCCGGCGTCAACCGTTGCCGGCATCGCCCAGCGCAGCGTCGCGCGCTCCGAACCGATGAAGTCGTCGACTTCGAGGCAGAACGATTCGGCGAGGTGCTCCTTCCCAGACTCGACTCTTCGACGATCGAGTACGCGAGCAATGTCCGCGCCCTCGCCGGCGATGGAGCCGGCAGTTCGCAACCGGCGACGCGAACGGCGAAATCGCCGAGTGCATGAAACTCGACGGCCGAAAACCGAGTTATCCACAGCCTGTTACAAGCTTGCGTTCGCGATTGCGTCCCGTTCTACCGTGAAGATTCTCAGCGGGTTACCTACCCGACTGACCCATTTGGGGAAGGGACCCGGGACTAAACGACTACACTGCGCGTGCAGGAGGGCATTTCCGACCTAAGGTACTCGTGGTGTACAGTTCTCTGGTACGGAACACCATTCGCGGCTTTTCTCGCACTCCTGGATAGGATCGGTTCGGGACGGCCGCTACACTGCATACAAAAAGGAATTACGATCCATGCGCGTACGAAAGAATCTGCCGACCGCTCTCGCTGTGTTCGGCTTCGCAGTACTGTTATCGGCGTGTTCTTCGTCGAGCACGTCGCCCACATCAACGACGCCAACGGGGCCCACCGGAGTGACGCCGTTCAGCGCCGAAACGTATCTCGCACAATTCGCATCACGTACCGATCTTCTCGAGTTTTCAGATCTCAATCCAGCCCCATCGAACGCGTTGCAAACGGTGACTTGCGTCGGTGGTACGACCGAGATGATCAGCAGCCTCGGCGGCCCGGCGAAGCCGTTTATGGTGAAGTGGGATTATGCGACGAAAGGAGCGCCGCCCCATGATCTCGACATCACGGGCTGCCTAATCGGCGTTTACGTCGGCCCCAGCGACATAAACCCGGCCGGAGTCCCGGGCGTCGCCACGATCAACGACACCCATATCAAGGGCGATTCGGGCGTGGGGACCGGGATTTGGGTCAACAGCTCCTCAACCGTCTCAAGCCAGGCTTCGATCGACGACGTTCAAATTCAAGGCGTTACGCTCCATTCGTCGGTGAAATGCACCAAGTCGACGTGCGTCGTCTCGAATCTGCACGTGCAGAACGGCGACGGGCACTCTGCGGCGCAAGGCGTTTCCGGGGTCGGATTACGAGCTGAAGGCGGCTCGAACATGTTCGCCTCTCAAGTCCACGTCGACGGCTACAACGATCGCGGCTTCCTCTGCGTCGCCTCGCAGTGCGGAATCTCCGATTCGCACATGGGTGGCCCGAATGTGACGAATCCGATTGCGACCATCCTGCCGGTCGGATACGAGTTCGTCTTCGCCGTCAACAGGTCGACCATCACCGACATCCAAAAAGATCAGTCGGACGGTGACGGCAGCGCCAAGAAGGGTCTCGCGTTCCTCTCGATCTGCTCGATCGATTCGGGGGGACACCCGATCACCAGCGATACGTTCTTCGAGGCCGACGTCCACCACGACCCGAACCACCCTGATCCGGTGTTCGTGTACTACAGCGCCGCGACCGCCCACGATCCAACCGCAACGGCCGAGGGAACGTTCGAGGACGAGTGCCAAGATCAAAGCGATATCCATACCTTCTAACGCCTCGGTGAAAAAGAAAGAGGAGGCGCTCCCGCGGGGAGCGCCCCTTTTTTTCTAGGGTTTTCCAAGCAATCCGAGCGACCGTTCGTGAAGGGCGGCGACGTCGACTTCGAACCCCGGACGTGCTTATCGAATGAGTTATCCACAGGAGCGTAGGAACGCGGACCGGCCCGAAAGTATGCCGCGGCGTGCGGGTTCGAGAGCCGGGTCGAGCGAGTTATCCACAGGCTCGATAGTCCAGAACTTCGAGCAAAAGCTGCCGATCCTCCGGCGAAAAACGTCGCATTTTGCTTGCGAGATAGGATGGCGCGAAGCAATTCCCGCCTTGTTCTTCCGCGATGTGGTGGCAGGAAGCCATTTGCGGCGTCGGGTAATCGCGGCGCAGCGGTTTTCTCCTAACGGAAACGGCTTGAGCGGTTCTTTCTCGCCCTCCTCGATCAGATTGGCTCGGGGCGCGGCCGCCACACTGTAAACTAAAAGGAATTACGATCCATGCATGTACGAGAGAATTTGCTGGCCGGCCTCGCTGCGTTCGGTTTCGCTGTACTGTTATCAGCGTGTTCTTCGTCGAGCACGTCCTCGATAAGTCCGACGGCAGCTCCGCCGTCTGGAACTACGCCGTTCAATGCTCAAACATATCTCCAACCATTCGCCGCTCGCACCGACCTGCTCGAGTTTCAAAACTCCCTCCTCAGCGCCAATCCGCCCGGTCCGAATGCGAACTGTCCATCGGTCGTCACGGTCAACTCAACCACATATTCGGTCAAGTGGAACTATGCGTTGCAAGGAATTCCGCCGGCGGACCAGCTCAACATCATCGGTTGCGACATCGGGATCTACGTCGGCCCGGCCGTCAAAGGGGTCGCGACGATCAACGGCACGCAAATCACCGGCGACGTCAACACGCTGACCGGCGTGTGGGTCAATGGGCCGAACGCGGAAGCCTACATCACGAACCTCGTGCTTCAAGGAATTACGGTTCATTCGTCGGTGAAATGCACCGCCGCAACCTGCGTCGTCGACGGGCTTCACCTAATGAACGGGCCCTCGACGAGCATTACTGCAGTTGGGTTACGAGCCGAAGCCGGGACCAACATCTACGCCACTGGGGTGCAGACCGACGGCTATACCGATCGCGGCTTCCTGTGCGTGGCCTCGCAGTGTGGGATCACCAACTCAAATTCGAACGGCCCCTCGGTCACCAATCCGAATCCGGCAATCTCGCCGATCGGATTCGAATTCGTGCTCTCCGTCATCACAAACGTCACCGCCGACCAATCGGCCGGCGACGGCACCCCCGCGAAGGGTTACGGCTTCGCATCGATCTGCTCGGTCGACTCCTCGGGAAATCCGATCGTGCCGCAGTTCTTTGGGGGCGACACCAACGTCAACAACAATCCGAGCCCGGTGTTCGTCTTCAACAGCTTCACGGGTAGCAGTCCAAACACAACACCCTGTAATAACCAAAACGGAATGATGCCTTACTGAGGCTCACCGGTTCGGAAAAAGGGACGTCCGTTCGGTCGTCCCTTTTTCATGCCGGAACGGACGCCCAAAACGCATCGCACATCGCGACCGCGAGGCCGCGAGCGGCGAGCAACATCTCGCCGGAGACGCCGCGCGAAACGGAAATAGCCGAGTCGAAGGCGAGCGATGTCGCGGCATCGATCGAGGCGAGATTGAATTGGTCGGCGATTCCGGTTAATTTCGACGAGCGAGCCACGGTCGCGATGCGGCTGCCGCGCCACGCCGCGACGAGCGCGCCGTGATAACGGCTCGTGATGACGAACTCCGGAGCGCCGAAAGCCTCCAGAAACTCATCGACCGACCAGCCCGAGTAATCGATCTCCACGACGTCGAGTAGACGCCGCGGCGCTTCGGTGAGGGCTGCGAGATTCCAGCGTTCGAAATACGGCAGGAAGCGCGAGTCCTGAACGAGCCAGCGCATGCGGTGCTGTTGTGCGGTCTCCAATACGAAACGCTCGAGCGCGCTGAGGTTCAACTGCTCGCGGCGTTCGAATGCGAGCGCTAAGCCGACCGTGCCGGGTTCGACGTCTTCGGTACGCCGCGGCTGCTCGAAGACGAGATGCGCCAGGTCGGAGCCTTCTTCGACGATGCCGCGCGGCGCTTGTAAACGCAGCAGCTTCGCGGAGCTTTCGTCTCGCACCCAAACGCGGCTCGCCGCGGAGAGAACGTCGCGCGTGCGCGCGTCGAGTGCCGCTTCAAGGCTTTCGCAACCGACCCCCAAGAAATACATCGGCTTCCCGAGCGAAGCGCAGCGGCCTCTCTCGCGCTCCAAGTGATCGAGCGACCACGGTCCGCTGTCGAGCTGGAACGGCGTGTCGCCGAGGCCGAGCCAGACGTCGGCCTCCCGCAGCGCCCCTTCCCGCGTTTCATCGGCGTCGTCGAGCCAGCGAACGTTGGGAAAGCGGCGCATCTGGCTCTCTCGATCCCACGGCGTGCAGGCGACGAACTCCGTCGCGGGCCCTCGCTCTGCGGCATGCCGAAGGAAACCAGCGAGCATGAGGTCGTCGCCGAAATTCCCCGCTCCGAAGAAGTTGTGACCGATGAAAACCCGGATCAGATCAGTCCGGCGCCCCGAGCCCAACGATACTTCGCGCCGAGCACGGCGACCGGCGTCTCGCAATTGTACGGATAGGCCGGGATGCCGTGATCGAAGAGATATTCGCTGGCCTCCTCGACTTGCACGTCGCCGGCCAGCGACGCGACGACGGGCTTGTCGATGCCGCGAGCGCGAAACTCTTCGACGACTTCGGCGGTGAGTTTTGCGAACACCATCGGAGGCGTGACGATCGTGTGCCAGTAGCCGAGGATCAGGGAGTGGATGCGATCGTCCTCGAGCCCGAGCCTGATTGTATTTTGATAGGTCTTCGGTGGCTCGCCCCCGGTGATGTCGACCGGATTCCCCGAGGCTCCGAAGGGTGGGATGAATTTCTTGAATGCCTCGTCCAGATCCGCGGGAAATTTCATGAGCGCGAGGTCCGCGTCGACCACCGAGTCGGAGAGTAACACGCCGGAGCCTCCGGCGCCGGTAATGATCACGACGTTTTCGCCCCTCGGCGTCGGCAACACCGGGACGCCGCGCGCGAACTCGAGCAATTCGCGCAGACCGCGTGCCCGAATCACGCCGCTTTGGCGAAGGACATCGTCGTAGACCTTATCGTCGCCGGCGAGAGCCCCCGTGTGAGAAGAAGCGGCCTTCGCGCCCAGCGCCGTGCGGCCGGCCTTGAGCACGATGACGGGCTTTGCCTTCGAGACGCGCTTGGCGACCTCGGCGAACGCCCGGCCGTCCTTGAGGTCCTCCATGTGCATCGCGATCGCTTGCGTGTTGTCGTCCTGTTCGAAGAACGTCAAAAGATCGTCCTCGTCGATGTCGGCCTTGTTTCCGAGGCCGACGATCGCCGAGACGCCCATCTTCGCGGAGCGCGAAAAGCCGATGATCGCCATCCCGACACCGCCGCTCTGTGACGAGAGCGCGACCTTCCCTTTATAATCGTAGGCCGTGCAGAAGGTCGCGCACAGATGCTTCGGCGTGTAGTAGAAGCCGTAGATGTTCGGCCCCATGAGACGCACGTTGTACTGCCGTCCGATCGCCTGGATCTCTTTCTGGCCCTCGACGTTGCCCGTCTCCGCAAATCCCGATGGGATCAGAACGGCACCGGGTATTTTCTTCTCGCCGCACTCCACGAGCGCGCCGGCGACGAATTTTGCGGGAATCGCGAAGACGGCGACGTCGATCTCGCCCGGGACGTCTTTGACCGACTTGAAAACTTTATATCCGAGAATCTCGTCAGCGCTCGGATTGATCGGATAGATGTAGCCCTTATAGCCGCCGTTGATGAGGTTCTTCATCACGGAGTTGCCGATCTTGCCCTCTTCCGAGGAGGCGCCGATGACGGCCACGGCGTCGGGCTTCATGATCCGGTTCATCGCGCGCACGATCTCTTCGCGCGAATACTGCTGAGGCCGCGCCGGCGGATTCCAGTCGACGAGGAGGCGCGCGTCGACTGCGGTGGCTCCATCCGGGCGGGCAAAGATCGGGTTGAGATCGACCTCCGAGATCTCCGGGAAATCGCTGACCAGCGCGGAGACGTTTTCGATGATCGAGGCGAGCGCGTCGCGCGAGACGCTTTGGCCGCCGCGCACGCCCTTGAGAATCTCAGCCGCCGCAATCCCGTCCAGCATCGAAAGCGCGTCCTCGCGCGAGGCAGGCGCCAACCGAAAGGTGACATCCTTGAGAACTTCGACCAGCACGCCGCCGAGCCCGAACGCGATCAACGTACCGAAACTCTGGTCGCTGATCGCTCCGACGATCACTTCTTGCGCCGCTGAGAGCTGTTGCTGCACCTGGACGCCCACGATTTTGGCGTCGCTTTTATGCTTCTTCGCGCCGGCCAGGATCTGGTCGTAGGCGCGTCGCGCGGAGTCGGCGCTCGAGATACCCACGATCACACCGCCGGCTTCGGTCTTGTGCAGAATGTCCGGCGAAACGATCTTCATCACCACCGGGAATCCCATGCTTTCGGCCGACTTCGCGGCCGCGTCAGCCGAAGTCGCGAGCGCCTCTTGCGGCACCGGAATCCCATAGGCTTCGCAAACCGTCTTGGCTTCGGGTGCCGTCAAGGAATTGCGGTTGTCGGCCTTGACGCGTTCCAGCACGGAACGGACGGCAGCCTGATCGCGTGTCCCGCGCTCTGCTATCATGATTCTCCTTACGCTAGGCCACTAATTATAAAACGCCGGTGGATTGAAGCTCGTCGAGGTGATCGACGTCGTAACCGATCTCTTGTAAGATCTCGGCATTGTGCTCGCCCAGCAGCGGCGAGCGTTTCACCGTGACCGGCGAATCGGACAGATTCAGCGGGCAGCCGACCGTCTTGAACGTGCCCCGCTCCGGGTGCTCGACGTCGACGATCATCCTGCCCGCGAGGGAGTCGTCCTCGAGGATGTCCTTCGTGCTGAGGATCGGTCCGCACGGCACCTCGATCTCGTTCAGTTTATCAAGGACTTCGAATTTCGTGAATTTCTTCGTCCAGGCTTCGACCACGCCGAAGACCTCGTCGATGTGCGGCAACCTCGCTTCGGGCGTCGCGAAGGCCGGATCTTCTACCAATTCCGGCCGGCCGATCAACTTCGCCAGCGGCGCCCAAACGTGCGGCTGGATGATCACATACACGTAGTCGTTGGCGCCACCCGGACTGCATTTCAGGGCCGCGCCGGGCTGGCCGCCGCCGGACGCGTTGCCCGAGCGGGGGACGAAATCTCCAAACTCTTTGTTCGGGTACTCACGCAGCGGGCCGTGTGCCAACCGCTGCTGGTCGCGAAATTTCACGCGACAGAGATTCATGACCGTGTCCTGCATCGCGACCTGCACTCGCTGCCCACGCCCCGTGTGCGAACGCTGAATCAGCGCGGCCAGGATCGCGGCGACGCAGTGTATCCCCGTCCCCGAATCGCCGATTTGCGCGCCGGTGCTGGTCGGCGGCCCGTCTTCCCAGCCGGTCGTGCTCATCGCGCCGCCCATCGCCTGGGCGACGGTTTCGTACGCCTTGAAGTCGACGAACCTTCCGGGGCCGAAGCCTTTGATCGAGGCGTAGATGATGCGCGGGTTGATCTCGTGGATCTTCTCCCAAGTAAAGCCTTGCCGGTCGAGCACACCCGGTCCGAAGTTCTCGACGATCACGTCGCAATGCCCGATCAACCGAGTGAAGATGTCTTTCCCTTCCGACGTCTTCGTGTTCAAAGTGAGGCTGCGCTTGTTGCAGTTGAGCATCGTGAAGTAAAGGCTGTCGACGTTCGGAAGGTCGCGCAGCTGGCCGCGCGTGATGTCGCCACGGCCCGGGAGTTCGATCTTGATGACGTCGGCGCCGAGCCAGGCGAGGATTTGCGTCGCCGATGGTCCGGCTTGAACGTGGCTCATGTCGAGAACGCGGATTCCGTCGAGTGCCTTGCGGGCGGGCACCGCGCCGTTCGGTGCCTTGCTCGCGGGGATCGAACCGTCCGGCCTGGGCTTGCTATTCTCTGCCATGTTTTCTTATCGCCCCCGCTCGTTACTTGTACATCGTTTGGTTCATCGTGCCCGGCGCGAATACGTTCTGGTCGATCCAAACGTTGATCAGCGAAGCCAGACCTGAGGCGCGGGCGCGCTCCAGCGCCGGGCGGATGTCGCGCGGATCGCGCACTTCCTCGCCGTAGCCGTCCAGCATCTTGGCGAACAGGTCGAACTTCACGTCGCCGAGATAATTGCCCACGTCGCCGCGCTCTTTGCCGTACTTATTGATCTGGCCGCAGCGGATCTGATTCATGTACGAGTTGTTGCCGACGATGCCGATGAAGGGGAGATTGAAGCGCATCGCGGTCTGAAAGTCCCAGCCGGTGAGGCTGAAGGAACCGTCTCCGAAAAGGCACACGACTTCTTTCTCAGGTTGTGCGAATTTCGAGGCCATCGCGAACGGCGTCCCGACACCCAGCGTCCCGAGCGGACCGGGATCCATCCAGTGTCCCGGGCGCTTGGGCTGCACGACGCCGCCGGCACTGGTCACGACGTCGCCGCCGTCACCGATGAAGACCGTGTTCTCAGTCAGGAATTCGTTGATCTCGTAGGCGAGCCTCAGAGGATGGATCGGCACGGTGTCGTTCATAATCTTGGGCAAGCGCGCTTCAATGAGTTTGTTTTCCTCGGCTCGCAACTCGTCGAGCCAAGCCTTGCGGCGTTTCGCGCCGGTGTCGATGCGCCCGGTCGTCGCCTGAGCGACGGCCGCGAGGATGGCGCCGACGTCGCCGACGATCCCGAGGGTGATATCGCGATTCTTTCCGACCGTCGAGTAGGACATATCGATCTGCACGACCGTCGGCGCCTTGAGGCGTTTACCGTAGCCCATGCGGAAATCGAACGGCGTACCGACGATGACGATGACGTCGGACTTGTCGAACGCATAGGAGCGAGTCAGTTGGAAGTGGTGCGGATCGCCGGGCGGCAGCGTGCCGCGTCCGGCACCGTTCATGAAGGCCGGGATGTTGAGTTTCTTGCAGAATTCGATCGCCGATTCGGTGCCGCGCGTCGTCCAAACTTGCGAGCCGAGCAACACGCAGGGCCGCTCCGATTTAACCAGGATGTCGGCGAGCTTTTCGATCGCTGCCGGATCGCCGACCGACGTCGTCGAGGCGCGGTAGTGCCCAGGTTTGGGGATGACGGCTTTCGTGAGTTCGACTTTGCCGTCGAGGATGTCCCGGCCGATCTCGAGGTACGACGGTCCGTAGGCTCCGTTGAAACACTCACGAAAGGCCATCGCACACATGTCGGCGATGCGCCCGGTCGTCAGAACGCTGGACGCAAACTTGGTAATCGGCGCCATCATCGCGACGTGCGGCAGATCTTGGAGCGAGCCCATCTTGTGCTGGTTGAGGGCGCCCTGGCCACCGATGAGGAGCATCGGACTCTCGGCGCGGAAGGCATTGGCCACGCCGGTGATGGCGTCAGTCGTCCCGGGGCCGGCCGTTACGACCGCGCAGCCGGGCTTTCCGGTGACGCGGGCATATCCATCGGCCGCGTGCGCGGCGACCTGTTCGTGACGGACGTCGATGATCTTGATCCCTTCATCGATGCAGCCGTCATAGATGTCGATGATGTGGCCGCCGCACAGCGTCCAGATGACGTCGATGCCCTCGTTCTTGAGAGCCTTGGCAACCAAGTGCCCGCCCGATATTTTCTCGGGTGTGGCATCGAGTTTCGGAAGGTCGCCGACTCCGGGCGCAGTCTGTGCCATGATCCTCACCTCGTCAAATAGCAACGCTAGCTGTCACGCTGAGCGCAGCGAGCGGAGCGAGCGGAGTCGAAGCGCCGCCGGCGCCCTGGCATGCGTTATACCAGGACCGAAAATCAATTCCTCCGGCGCCGGCGTGGCGATGTTTCCCCGCTCGTCGGGACGATGCTTTTTCGCGGTGCGAGTTAGTTGCTAGGGGTGGCCTTAGCGCAGCAGGCCGTTGGGACCGGAAGGAGGACAGAGGAGCTGGATCGTCTGCCCAATTTGGCCGGCGTCGTTCTGCAACGGTTGCCAACTGCGG
>Ga0307477_10000729_pt1 | contig 32686 bp, 30 predicted proteins | sample atmos_gasesECM2C_FD_203316 | JGI IMG/M metagenome (GOLD analysis project Ga0307477, IMG submission 203316) | Hardwood forest soil microbial communities from Morgan-Monroe State Forest, Indiana, United States - atmos_gasesECM2C_515 | ecosystem: Environmental > Terrestrial > Soil > Temperate...
CGGAAAATGACCCATTGCGCACGCCTGTTGGTGGTCCGGGCAGCGGAACAGGCTGTGCTACTATTTCGGGTTTATGCAGACGGGAATTATTGGACTGCCGCAGGTCGGAAAGACGACGCTGTTCCGGATTTTGACGAAGGCGCATGTCGAAGGGAAGGCGGGGGCTTCGGCGACGCACGTGGGCGTGGCGAAAGTGCCGGAGCCGCGACTGATGCAGCTCGCCAAACTCTACAATCCAAAGAAAATTACTTACGCGACGGTGCAGTACGTGGACCTCGGGGGCATGCAGAAAGAGCGCAACCGCGATGCGCTTGCGCCGTTGCGGGAAGTGGACGCCATCGCGCATGTATTGCGCGTGTTCGATGATCCGTCGGTGCCGCACGCGGCGGGGAGCATCGATCCGGTGCGGGACGCGACGAACCTCGAGCTGGAATTGATTCTGGCGGACCACGACCAGATTTTGCGGCGGCTCGAACGGCTGGAAAAAGATCTGAAGAAGAAGAAAGATCCGATCCTTGAGAACGAAAAAAACGTGCTGGAGAAGTGCAAAGCGCACCTCGAAGCGGAAAAGCCTTTGCGCGAGCTGGAGCTGACAACCGAAGAGCGCAAGCCGATTGGCGGATTTTTATTTTTGTCGCAGCGGCCGATGCTTTACGTGCTCAACCTGGGCGACGAGGAAGCGGCGGAGCTGGCGACGGCGGTGGAGCGGCACAAGTTGAGCGCGCTGCAAGGCCGGACGAACACGGCGGTGGTGGCCGTGTGCGGGCGATTGGAGGCGGAGCTGGCGGAGATGGAGGAAAAAGAAGCGGCGGAATTGCTGGCTTCGTATGGATTGAAAGAGCCGGGGCTGAACCGTTTGATTCGAGCCACGTACGACTTGATGGGATTGATTCAGTTTTTCACGGCGGGCGAGCCGGAAGTGCGGGCGTGGACGATTCGGAAGGGCTCGACGGCAGCGAGGGCGGCGGGAGAAATTCACAGCGATATCGAGAAGGGATTCATTCGAGCGGAAGTGGTGCGCTGGGACGATTTGGTGGCGGCGGGCAGCATTGCGGCGGCGAAAGAGAAAGCGCAGGTGCGGCTGGAAGGGCGGGAATACATTGTGCAAGAAGGGGATGTGATCTTGTTCAGGCATTCGGGATGAAGAAAGAGAAAGAAAGAATTAACACAGAGAACACAGAGGGCATAGAGGAGAATAGGAAAAAGGGAGAAGGGAAAAGGAAAAAGAGCATTTAGGAGTAGAGAGAGAGAAAGAGAGAGAGAGAGAAAGAAAGAGAAAGAAAGAGAAAGAAAGAATTAACACAGAGAACACAGAGAACGCTCCGACAAGGTTGGGGCAAGCGCCGGACACAAAGAGCACAGAGTTCTCGGGGAAGGCTGGAAGGCCAAGCACGCAGTACTTTCGCGACCGGCGAACAACATCCCGATAGGGAAGAGGCAGACACAGGCTGAAGCCCGTGCTACTGGATATGACACATGATTTGGCATTTCGGACGGGACTGGCGGCGCTGCTGGGATTGATCGCGGCGGCGGGGAATTTGCTTGGCGGATACTTCGTGGTGCGGCGAGACTGGCCGCGGCAATATTTGCAATATTTTCTGGCGCTTGGCGCGGGTTACATGCTGGCGGTGGCGCTCCTGGAAGTGATTCCTGAGTCGGTGCACCTGGCTGGCGAAAGCGCGCTGTTGTCCGTGCTCGTCGGTTATTTCCTTGTGCATCTTTTTGAACACACCATCGCGCCACATTTTCATTTTGGGGAAGAGACGCATACCGAGGAGTTCAGTCAGCATCACGCGCGGACGACGGTGCTGTTCGGCTTGGCCATCCATACGTTTTTCGACGGAGTGGCGATCGCCGCGGGATTTCTGGTTTCCACTTGGCTGGGCGTGGTGATCTTCGTGGCGGTATTTCTGCACAAACTTCCGGAAGGGTTTACGATCGCTTCGGTGGTGCTGGCGAGCGGGCAAGGGAAGCGCAAGGCAATGATTGCGGCCGGGGCGCTGGGTGCCGCGACATTGCTGGGAGTATTTCTGACGAGTCTTTTGCAGGGCCAATTGAAATACGCGCTGCCGCTCGCTGGAGGAGTGACGCTGTACGTGGCTGCGACGGATTTGCTGCCGGAAGTGAACCGGGAGCCGAATTGGCGGATGGCGCTCTTGGTGTTCGTTGGGGTTGCTAGTCTATTGATAATGCAGCACTTATTCCATGTGTAGGGACGATTTTCGTGATTTTCGAGCTTGCTCAAAATGGCGCGTTAAAGCTCGACACTACAATGGTTTAGCGCCGATTTGAAACACCCGCTCACTCGCAACTTTCTGAAGAGCAATGTGTTTGATACAGTGTGGCGGCTATGGCCAGGTCGGACGTCCAACTGATGCTGGACGTGAAGGCGGGCGATGAACAGTCGTTCGCGCTTCTGCTGCAGCGCTATCGGGGGCCTCTGGTAAATTTCCTCTACCGCATGGTTCGCGGGCGGGAAGAGGCGGAAGACCTGGCGCAGGAAGTTTTTCTTCGCGTGTATCGCGCACGAAAAGAGTATGTGCCGAGCGCGAAATTCACGACGTGGATGTTCCGGATTGCGACGAACCTGGCGTTGAATTCCTTGCGGGACCACCGATATCAGCGCATGGAAGTTTCCATAGACGCGCCGGTGAGTACAGATGCCGAAGACGGGGATGAGCGGACGCTGGACGTCGCGGAAAAGCAGCCGAACATCGAGCAGCACCTGATCGAGGGGGCGCGAAGCAAAATGATCCGGCAGGCCATCGAAAAATTGCCGGAGAAGCAGCGCGCGGCCGTGCTGCTGCACAAGTATCAGGAACTGGATTACAGCGAAATTGCGAAGATACTGGAATGCTCGGAGAGCGCGTTGAAGTCGCTGCTCTTCCGCGCGTACGAAACGCTGCGAGTGGAACTCGCCCCGCTCGTGGCGCAGCAGCCGAAGTTTCCGGGCGGGATAGAGAAGGGAAGGCAGTCATGAGTTGCAAGCGAATGGAAGAGCGGATTCTGCCGTACGTGGACGGGCGGGTGAAAGAGAGCGAGCGTCGCGAGATGGAAGCGCATCTCGCGGAGTGCGCGGCGTGCCGCCTGCGCGTGAACGAGTTTCGCGGGGTGACGGGGTTGCTGGACGAACTGCCGCAGATCGAGCCTTCGGCGGCGTTTGACGCGCGTTTGCATGCGCGCATCGCCGCGGAACCTGCGAAGCGGAGCTGGTGGGCATGGTTCATGCCGTCGCCGCGCGTGGCGTTTGCGGCATCCATGCTGTTGCTGGCGACGGTATGGATCGGGACGCATTCCAATTCCAATCAGCCCACGATCGCCCAGGAAGATATTCCGGTGCTGGAAAATTACGATGTGATCTCAAATTTTGAACCGTTGACCGAGCTGCCGCAGCCGGTGCAGGCGGACGAGGCGGAGCAACAGAATCAGCAAATGTAAGAGGCGATGAAACGACGACTCCAATTCGGTGGATACCTGCTGGCGCTGGGGATCAGCGCGGGGCTGGCGCTACCGTGCGCGGCGCAGGCCCAGAAGCCGCACAGCAATGATCGGCCGCCGCGGCAACAGGCGCAGCCACAGCCGCAGCAGCACCATCAACAGCAATCCCAGCAGCAACACCAGCAGCAATATCCGCAGCAACACCAGCAGCAATACCGTCAAAACCGGCCAGCTTACACGCCGCAACCTCGGGCCGGGAGAGCTTATACTCCGCCGCTGCGGAGTCTGGAGACGAACAGACCGCCAGCAGGTTCTGCGCAATCTTTTGGCGGGGGGAACCGGCCGCCCAATGCGAGCGTTCGTCCGGGCAATCTGTCACCGGAAGAGCGCCAGAGGTTGCAGCAGAATCAGCGACGCTTCGAACAACTGACGCCGCAACAGAAGGACGACATGCGGAAGCGCTCTGAAGTGTGGCAGCGCATGACTCCGCAACAGCAAACGCACATCAGAAATGATGTGCTCCCCCGGTGGAAGCAGATGCCTCCGGACCGGCAGAGGGCGATTCAACACCGGTTGGCGGTGCTGCAAAATATGCCTGAGTCGGCGCGCAATCAGCATTTAAGCGATCCGAACTTCACGCGCGGCATGAGCGAGGAAGATAAAGCCACGCTCCGGGATCTGAGCCATCTGCACGTCGGCGGAGCACCCGATCCGCCGAACGAGTGAAGCAGCCGCGGTCCGCGATCGAAAGCGAGAGCGGGAACCAGGCAGAGACTCGGGATGCGAACCGCTCCTCCCCCCTCAAAAATCTCCACGCAGCCTGTTTAGAAGTTCAGCGACCTGCCGTTGACAACTCCTCTCCACTCGCGGCATGGTGACTAGTGCCGTTCCAACTATGTAGGCCAAATGACGGTCCAACGGTCGGACCCGAGGATAAAAAAGCATCGTCAAAAAGGATTTGCTCGAACAAGTTGGAACGGCACTAGTTCGAGTTTTGCGCATCCAAACATTTGGAGGGCAAAATCCCACTCGAGTCCACGCGCTTCCGCGCCCTGCAGCACAGGAATTTTCAGTTATTCATTGGTGGACAGCTTGTTTCGCTGATCGGCACGTGGATGCAGTCCACCGCGCAGCTCTGGCTGGTCTACAAACTCACGAATTCGGCGGCGCTTCTGGGAGTGTTTGGGTTCGCAAACCAAGTGCCGATACTTTTTTTGGCGTCCATCGGCGGGTACGTGGGCGACCGTTACAACCGCCACCTGGGAGTGATATGGACGCAAACGGCGGCCATGGTGCTGGCGTTCCTGCTGGCAGCGCTAACGCTGGCGCAGGTGATTCAGGTGTGGCACCTCATCACCATCGCATTTCTCGTGGGCATCGTGAACGCGTTCGATGTGCCGATTCGCCAGGCTTTCCTGGTCCAAATGGTGGGGAAGGAAGATTTGCCCAACGCCATTGCGTTGAACTCGTCGATCTTCAATGGCGCACGCGTGGTTGGCCCGGCGATCGCGGGGCTGGCGATCGTGTGGATTCATGAAGGCTGGTGCTTCTTCCTGAATGGCGTGAGTTTTCTTGCCGTCATCGGAGCGCTGCTGGCGATGCGCATCCCGAAGACGGAGCCGAAGCGCACCGACGAATCGCCCTTTCGAACATTTATTGAGGGTTTTCGATTTGCGATGAGAGACCGCCCGGTGCGCGCAGCCTTGCTGCTGCTGAGCCTGCTCAGTCTGCTGGGTTTGCAGTATTCGGTGGTGCTGCCGATTTTTGCGAAAGACATTCTGCACCGGGGCGCAGGGGGATTTGGGCTACTGATGAGCTTCGCGGGGGTTGGCGCGGTGCTAGGGGCGCTGCATTTTGCTGCGCGCACCGATTACAAAGGACTTGCGAAGTGGATTGCCGCTACATCCACAATTTGCGCCGTTTGCTTGATCGTTTTTTCGGAGTCAAAGGTATTCTGGCTCTCGTCGATGGTCCTGGTCGTCGTGGGTTTTGCGGCCACCTCGCAGATGGCCGCAACGAACACGTTGATTCAGATTCGCGTGCCGGATGAACTGCGCGGGAGGGTCATGGCCGTGTACGCGACCATGTTCATGGGAGTCCAGCCGATTGGCGCGCTGCTGGCGGGGGGAATCGCTAAAAAAATCGGTGCGCCCTATACGCTTACGATCTTCGGCGTGCTGGTTTTGATGGGCAGTCTGTTTTTCCTCTTTCGCGTGGTGATGCGGCTACGCCAGCAGCAGCCTGCAAGCGCGACTCATGCGGATTAGCGAGCAGTGATTCAGGCCGGATTGGGGCGGTATAGCCAGGCGGGCTTTCCAGGATTTTCTGTTGGCGGCAGCGCGTTTATTTCTGCAAGGATCGCATCCACTTTCGCACGCTGCGGTGAGAGAGAGCAAACCGGATCGGTGGCGGCTGCGTCGCCGGCGAGGAGAAAGGCCTGGCAACGGCAGCCGCCGAAGTCCAGTTCGCGGCGGTCGCAACTCCTGCACGGCTCCTGCATCCAGTCTTCTCCACGAAATTTTTGAAATGCTTCGGAGCGTTCCCAGATTTCTCGTAAGCCGCGTTCTTTCACGTTCTCGAATTTCAGTCCGGGGATTATCTGTGCGGCATGGCAGGGAAGCGCATCGCCGCTCGGGGTGATGAGCATGAGTTTGCGGCCCCAGCCGCCCATGCAAGCTTTTGGAAATTTTGCGTAGTAATCCGGCACGACAAATTCAACGCGGATTTTTCCGCGCAGACGCTCTTCGGCGCGCTTGAGGAGCTCCACCGAGCGCGTGAGCTGCTCACGGGTGGGCAGGAGATGCTCCCGATTGGCAGAGGCCCAGCCGTAATACTGCACGTTGGCGAATTCGACGCGGGTGGCGGAGGAGGATTCGGCGACCGCCAGCATTTCCTCGATTTGATCAATGTTGCTGCGATGGATGACGAAATTGAGCGTGACCGCGACACGGTGCCGCTTGAGCCAATCGAGAACGCGGAGCTTTTGCGCGTACGCTTTTGCGCCACAGATTTCGTTGGCGAGATCTTCGCGCGCGGCCTGAAAACTCAGCTGAATGTGATCGAGGCCGGCTTCGACAAGGGCATTGAGGCGACCTTCATCGAGCGGCATGCCTGAGGTGATTAAGCTGACGTAGAGACCCGCGGCACGAGCCGCGCGCACCAGCTCGACAAGGTCGGGCCGAGCGAGCGGCTCGCCACCCGTGAAATCCGCCTGGAGCACGCCGGAATCGGCGGCTTCGCGAAAGACGCGCGACCAGATTTCGGTGGACAGTTCGTTGCCACGAGCCTGCAGCTCGAGCGGGTTGGAGCAATAAACGCAATGCAGGGGGCAGCGGTGGGTTAGTTCGGCGATGAGGGCGAGCGGATTAGATATTGGTTTTTCCATCGAAGAGAGATTTCTCGCTTCACTCGAAATGACGGTTCTGAAGCGAAATTGCCAGTCACCGCTAGCAACTGCCTCACGCCTGAAGGCGTGAGCTACAACTCGAAATCGAGGGCGCGCTGGTCGTGCAGCAAGCCGAGATACCCGAGAATGTCCTGTTCAACTTTTTCGGGCCGCGCCTGCGAATAGATTTTCTGCAGTTCGCCGACGATTTCCTGCACGGTGTGTTTGCCGTCGCAGCGCGAAACAATTTCAAGACTGGGACCATTCAGGCGCAGGGCACGCTCCGGCATGAGGAGTACGCGCTGCTGATTGTTTTCTCCGAGGCGGCAGCCGGGCGCCAAATGCGGGCGGCTGCTCAACTCGGGCGTCATGCTTGATCTCGCTGCGGCATGAAAGCGCCGGGAGGGGGCCAGCCAGGGTTTACGTAAGCAAAATAGAGCGCGTCGAGCTGGGCCCAGAGGATGTCGCACTTTGCGCGCAATGCGGCGTGCGCCAGGTCTTGCTGCTCGCGTGTGCGCGCCCGCTTGACAACCCATGCGAGAGCGAACTCCGCGTCTTCTGGCGCTTGGGTTAAGCGGCCGGTGAAGTAATCGAGCCCGCCAGAAAGCCAGGGATAGTGCTGGCGCATGCGATCCATGCGCAGGACGATGAGTTTCTTCGAGAAAAGCTCGGTGAGGGAAGAGGCCACGGCTTCGAGATGCGGCCGAGTGGAGACGAAATCCACGTAGGCCTGCACGGCAAAGCGCGTGGCCGGCAGAATGCCTTCTTCTCGAAGTGCTTGTTCGCGCGAGAGGCCGGTCGCTTCCACGAGCCGGAGCCACTTTTCGATGCCGCCGGGCTTCGTGCCGTCGCCATCGTGGTCGAGGATGCGCTTGCGCCAGGCCAGACGGAAGGCGGGATCTTCGCTGCGCGCGAGGATGGCGGCATCTTTGATGGGGATGCGGCTCTGGTAGTAGTAGCGGTTCAGCGCCCACGCCTGAAGCTGCCCGCGTGTAAGCTTGCCTTCGTGCATCAGCAAATGAAACGGATGCTTGTGGTGATAGCGCTCTTCGCCGATGACATGGAAGCCGGCGATGAAGTCGGTTTCTGAAAGCAGCGGGTGATCTCTGTCCAGTGCGACACTCATGGTTCGAGCTCCATCCCATCGTAGGCGATTTCGAAGCCGGCTTCCAGCGCCGCGCGATGCTGGGGGCTTTCTTCATCGAGGATTGGATTTGTGTTGTTGATGTGGATGAGAACGCGGCGAACGTTGCGTATGAACTGCAATTGCTGAATGAGCCCGGATGGGCCAAAGAGCGGCAGATGCCCCATCTGCCGGGCAGTGGCAGTTCCGCATTGTATCTTGATCAGCTCGTCGTCGGCCCAGAAAGTGCCGTCGAGAAGCGCGAGTTGGCTCTCACCGAAGCGGCGTTTCCACTCCTCACCGTGTCCCGGCAAGCTGGGAGCATAAAGAAATCTCTTATCACGCTGCATGAATTGGAGGCCGATGACGGCTTCGTCCTCCGGCAGACTCTTGCGCAGCGTCTCACTCACATAATCGGGAAAGCTGCCGCCCAATGGCACGGCCTTGCAGAAGAGATTTTCCTTCGCGCCGGATTGCGCCTGGCTTACGAGAGGGACCAGGCGGTCGAGTGAGAGAACTTCCCATCGCACTGGAGGATTGGATCGCATCAATGTGCGGAACAGGCTGTTCTCTTCGGTGAGCGCGCGCCGGACGGAAAGAGTCGAATAGATGTGCAGGGGTTGAAATTCCCTCAGGTGGAGGAGGCCCAGAACGGAGTCCACATCCGCACTTGTCAGGAAAATGGCGGTGATGGGGGTGCCCCGGGCAGCAGAACCTGCAGGAGCAAATTCGGAATTTTCGCAGAGCTGCTGACGGAGATCCGGGGAGGCATTCAGAAGGAACCACGAGGAACGATCTGGAGAAACAGCGACCTGCGCTTGCGTGCGAGGACGGCCCTTGAGCACACCTTTTCGCAAGCGGCTACAGTTGGAGCAAGCGCAATTCCATTGGGGAAAACCGCCCCCGGCTGCGGAGCCGAGGACTTTAACGCGCATTCGAACTCAGATTAAAGCTCGGCGTTGGCGTACGAGCTAATTTCGCAGTTCAGGTCGATCTCTTCGTGCTGAGGGGTAACCCATTCCATAGCCAAGGCTCCTTTGGAATCTAGCTCGCGAGGACTTTTATATTTGTACCACGGAAGGGAGCAAAAAGAAAGGGGGGGAGCCGGAAATGCGGACAAGGGCACGTCTTGAGGCTACTCGCGGAACAGCACAGCGGTCCAAGGCGAAGGCGGCTGGCCCTATTAAGTGTGGAAGAACTGTACCACCAAATGTCGTCTGTGGAGACAAAAAAAAGCACAACGGGTCGGGGCTATCCAGCACATTAGAGTGGCTTAAAGAATTTCACAACTTTCTTCAAAAAAGTGTACGAAATCACTTGACAAGCGCGGAATCGAGCCTATGATGTGGGCAAAAGTGGGGCAAAGTGGTAGCCAGTAGGAAACAGTAGAGGGTAGTAGGGCGCAGTAGAAAGTCTACAAGGGCTGTGGCGATTGTGGGCATTTTGGGCATCCGAAACCACTTCAATCTAGGCGACCGTACGGCCGCCAGCAACGGGGCACATGAGGCTGCGGGGAAACTGTCCGGCGAAAGTCGACGAGAAGGGCCGGTTAAAGATACCCGCCGTGTTTCTCGACGCCTTGAAGGAATTCGGAAGCCAGTTTTATATCACCAGCACCACTGGCGAAACCGCGCGGATTTATCCCATGCAGGTTTGGTCGGAGATCGAGGACAAGCTGGCAAAGCTGCCAACCACGGCCAAAGCAAAGAGAAAGTTTCTTATGCGGACGAGCTACTACGGACAAGTGGTGGAGTTGGATGGACAGGGCAGAGTGCTGTTGCCCGCAGTCCTGCGAGAGTCGGCCCAGACCAAGGGCGAAGTGGATGTTTTTGGCACTCTCAATTATCTCGAAGTGATGAACCACACAAGAGCGCTGGATCAGCTGAAGAACGAGCCGTACACGGACGAAGACGATAAAGCACTGGAAAGTTTGGGGATTTAAAAGGCACAGAAGTAGTGAAGTAAGGAAGCGGATTTTGGCGGGGCAGTTGGTGCACGGATTTAGCGTTGAGATCCTTCGGACATCCTTGTCGGATGCCCTCAGGATGACAACGGGGCGGCCTAAAGTTGAGTGCGCCACATACGCCGGTGATGTTGGATGAGGTGCTGGAATGGCTGCGCATCAGGGCGGAAGGAAGTTACATCGACGCCACGCTGGGGGCCGGAGGGCACTCGGAAGCAATCGCAGCCAGGCTGACCACGGGCAGGTTGATCAGCCTGGACCGGGACGCACAGGCGCTCGAACTGGCGCGGGAGCGGCTGAAAATATTCGGGAAGAGGGTGACGCCGGTACAGGCGGCGTTCTCGAAGATTGCGGAGGCCGTGCACGAGTTGGGGATTCCGCCGGTGGACGGGGTCTTGGCCGACTTGGGAGTTTCGAGCATGCAGCTTGATCAGGCGGCGCGAGGCTTTTCGTTTCGCGAAGCTGGTCCACTGGACATGCGCATGGATACGGGTGAGGAGCTCACCGCAGGAGAGATTGTGAATCGCTGGCCGGAGAGAGATTTGGCCGATTTGCTCTATCGCGAAGCCGATGAGCACGATTCGAGAAGAATCGCCAGGGCGATTGTGCGCGCGCGGCCCATCAGGGACACCGCGCACCTGGCAACGGTTGTGGCAGGGGCCCGGAAGCAAAGGGGAAGGCAGAGACTGCATCCCGCGACAAAAACGTTTCTGGCGCTGCGGATAGCGGTGAATCGAGAGATGGAGGAACTCGGGCAGTTTCTTCTCCGGACCCCCGCCACATTAACTTCCGGCGGCCGCTGGGTGATTTTGACTTATCACTCACGCGAAGACCGCCTGGTGAAGCGCGCGTTTCAAGAGGGGGAGCGTCAGGGAACGCTCAAAGTGCTCACCAAGCACGTTATCCAGCCGAGCGAGCGGGAGAAGTCGGCGAATCCGCGTTCGCGAAGCGCGAAACTGCGGTGCGCAGAAAAGATCCAGTGATGACACGCAAAAAGAAAAAAACAGCACGGATGACCGAGTTCCACACCGTGAAGAGGATTGACAATACGCGGCTAATCCGCCACATCGAGCCGGTGAAGCTGCGCAACCTGTATCGCACCGCGGCTTTAGGCGCAATCATCGCGGTATTTTTCATGCTGCATATCTATCAGCACTTCCAGTGCATTGACTTGAGCTTTCAGCTGGAGGATTTGAAGGCCAAGCAGACGGAAGCGGCCTCGCTCAACTCTGAACTGAAACTGGAAATCGCCGGCCTGCGGAGTCCCATGCGCATCGACATCATCGCGCACCGTCAGCTGGGCCTGACGCAACCCCTTCCCACTCAGGTTCAGGAATTCGACAGGCCGAGCGGAGCGGAAGTGGCCAACGCACGCTTCGTGCGCCCGAATCGCGCACCGTAGTCCACGGGCTTTCACGATACGATTTCGAGATTTCCGATCTTTTGTAATTCTTCTTCAGGAGCGCGAGCCGACCCCCAGTCGCCATGCAACAAGACCGAGTCCACGTCCGCATCCTGATCATTGTCGGCGTGGCCCTCCTGTGGATCACCGCGGTTTTCGGGCGGCTCAGCTACCTGCAACTATTCCGGCACAGCGAATATCTGGCGCGAGCGCAGCGGCAGCAACAGCGCACCATCGAGATCACGCCGAAGCGCGGCGCCATCTTCGACCGCAACATGCGGCCCCTGGCCATGAGCATCCCGGTGGACTCCGCGTTTGCCGTGCCGGCGGAGATCGCGGACGAAGAGCTGGCTGCGCGGCTGATTTCCGGCGTGCTCAATATTCCGCGCGATATTCTGCAAACCCGCCTCGAATCCTCGCGCTCGTTTGTGTGGATTGCGCGCAAGCTTCCGGCGCCAAAAGCCGAAGCGCTGGCTGCGCTCAACCTGAAAGGCATCTATTTCCAGAAGGAAAACCAGCGCTTTTATCCGAAGCGCGATCTCGCCGCGCATGTGCTCGGCTTTGTGGACCTCGACGAAAAAGGACTTGGGGGAATCGAGTACGAACTGGACGGCAAGATTCGAAGCAAGAGCGAAAAAATTATCGTGATGGCGGACGCGCGACAGCGGTGGTTCGACGGCGGCGAAGCGCTTGGCGACCGCGGCGCGAACGTGGTGCTGACGCTGGACGAAAAAATTCAATATATCGCCGAGCGGGAACTGAAGCTTTCCATCGCCAAGACGCACGCCATCGCCGGAACGGCGATCGTCATGAATCCCAATACTGGAGAAATCCTGGCGCTGGCAAATTGGCCGAAATTCAATCCCAACACGGCAAACGACGCGCCGGCCGAAGCGCGCATGAATCGAGCGGTGAGCGCGCTTTATGAGCCGGGCTCGACCTTCAAGCTGATCACGCTGGCCGCCGCGTTCGATCAGAACATCACACGACCAGATGAAGTTTTCGACTGCGAGAATGGAGCGGTGTACATCGCGGGCCATCGCATCCGCGATCACAAGGCATTCGGGATGTTGAAGGTATCGGAAATTCTGGCGAAATCGAGCGACGTGGGGGCCATCAAGATCGCCTTGCGGTTGGGAGCGCCGAAATTTTACGACTACATACGCGCGTTCGGTTTTGGCGCGCCGACCGGCGTGGACATGCCGGGCGAGAGCAAGGGCATTGTGCGGCGACTCGAAAACTGGACGCCCATTTCCATCGGATCGATTTCGATGGGTCAGGAAGTCGGCGTCACGCCGATTCAACTGGTGACGGCGGTCTCTGCGATTGCGAACGGGGGTTGGCTCCACAGGCCGCACATTGTGGCCGGACTGCGCCGCGGCGATACGGCGCTGCCATCGGAAGGACTGCTGGCGACCACCGAACCGAAGGAAGTGATTCGTCCGGAAACGGCGGCGACGCTGCGGCAGCTCATGGAAGGCGTAGTTCTTAACGGCACGGGATTCCTTGCGCGACTCGACGGCTGGACCGCAGCGGGGAAGACGGGTTCGGCACAAAAGATCGATCCGGCGACGGGGCGATACTCTCGGACGCATTTCATCGCCTCGTTTACGGGATTCGCGCCGATCAACAATCCTGCGGTGACGATACTCGTGGCACTGGATTCGCCCGTCGGTCAGCATGAGGGCGGCCCCGTGGCTGCGCCGGTTTTTAAGCGGATCGCCGAGCAGGTGCTGCCTTATCTGAATGTTCCTCGCGACGTGCCGCTGACGAATCCGAGGCTGCTTGAGGCGTCTTACAGGAAGCGAATGGAGATGGATACTGCTTCGCTGGGAGATTTCACGCCGACGGACTTCTCCTCCGGCCAGCTCGACCAACCGCCGGGGGCCAGACAGGAATCCAAACCAAAGGAAGCCCTTCAAGAGGTGACCGTGGCGGTGGATGAAGGCGGCGATATTCCCGTTCCAGATTTTTCGGGGAAGACCATGCGCGAGGTTACGGAGATGTGTTTGCGGCTGGGACTGGATCCTGTATTGGTTGGCACAGGTCTTGCAATTAATCAGGCGCCGCATGCGGAAGCCAAGGTACGCCACGGCGTGAAAATCACGGTGCAATTTGGCACTTTCTCGGCGGCCAAGGGCGCAAGACCGCATAAGGGGACTAGGAATTAGAATGACAAGGGGATTCAGCCGGACGCAGGAAGAAGAACGCCACACGACGCAAGACCAGGCCAACGATCGCCGAAAGGAGCCCGTGAGTCCGCAAATTTCGAGCGGGAGCAAGAGGCTCAACGCGCTGTTTGAAGGCGTTGAAGCGAGCATCGCCGCTGCTGCCGGAGAGCTCGAAATCCGCCAGGTGACTTGCGATTCGCGCAAGGTGCGGCCGCGCGCGCTGTTCTTCGCGCTGCACGGCGCCAAATCCGACGGCAATGCCTTCATCCGAGACGCAGTGTCGCGCGGAGCTATCGCGATCGCCAGTGAGGAGACCCCGCCGCCTGCGTTGCCGGCCAGCGTGACCTGGATTCAGGTACGCGATGCACGCAAAGCGCTTGCCAGCGCGGCGGCTAATTTTTTCGACCATCCTGCGAACGCGCTGCAACTCGTGGCTGTCACGGGCACGAACGGAAAGACCACGACGACCTCGCTGGTAGACGCGATCCTGAGAGCTTCGGGCGAGAAGACGGCACTATTCGGCACCATCGCTTATCACACGCCGCTTGGCGACTATCCTGCGCTGAACACGACGCCCGAGTCCGTCGACCTGCAAGGATTTTTCGCGGAAATTCGCGATGCGGGCGGACGCTACGCCGTGCTGGAAGCCAGCTCTCACTCGCTTGCCATGGACCGTTTGTGGGGCTGTCATTTCGCTGCCGCCGTCTTCACCAATCTCACACGCGAGCACATGGACTATCACAAAACCTTTGAAGAGTATTTCGCGGCCAAACGCCACCTGTTTGAAGGCACGGGTGCCGGCGCGCCGGAGACCGCCATCGTGAATGTAGACGACGAGTATGGAAAGCAGCTTGCCGGGCTGGCAGAAAAAACCGTGACCTATGCTCTGGAGTCGGACGCCGACATCTCTACAAGGAAATTTCACCTCTCGTTTGACGGCCTTTCATTCACTGCGCAAACACCCGACGGAAAGATTCAGGTCACCTCGCCGCTTGTTGGGCGCATTAACGTCTACAACATTCTTGCAGCCATCGGAGCAACACAGGCGCTCGGTATTTCCAATGAAACGATCGAAGCCGGGATTCGAAACCTCGAGAGCGTTTCCGGCCGCTTCCAGAGGATCGACCTGGGGCAGCCGTTTCTGGTGATTGTCGACTACGCGCACACGGACGATGCATTGGAAAACCTGATTCGCACGGCGCGCGAGCTGAATCCAAAGGGGCGCATCATCACGTTATTTGGATGCGGAGGGGAAAAGGACCGCACCAAGCGCCCGGTGATGGGTGAAGTCACCGGCCGACTGAGCGACCTGACGATCCTTTCGAGCGACAATCCGCGCGCTGAAGATCCGTTGAAAATCATCAGCGACATTATCGTGGGTCTGCAAAAAACCGGCGGCAAATATTTGATCGAGCCTGACCGCGAAAAGGCGGTCGCACTGGCGATGGACGAAGCTCGCGCGGGAGATATGGTGCTGCTCGCGGGCAAAGGCCACGAAAATTATCAGATGCTGGCAGGAGGCACCGTGGAGTTTGACGATCGCGAAGTGGCACGCCGGGCGCTTCGCGAACGGGGGTTTGGCACGTAACGCGCTTACCATACGGAGTGGCGAAGGCGCACGTTTATCCATAAGAGGAGGGCCCCGCAAAACGGTGAACACGAACCGAAGTGTGGGTTATCTTCGTAAAGCAAATTCTTTGAGGCATTTATGCGGTGGACGGTTGCACAGGTGGCTGGCGCTCTGGGTGCTCGGCCGGGAGCGGGGCTCAACCCCGTGGCCCGGGTGGCCGGCGTCTCGATTGATTCTCGCACGATACGCGCTGGAGAACTGTTCATCGCCATCCACGGACCGCGTCATGATGGACACGACCATGTGGCCGCTGCGCTGGACAGTGAAGCGATCGCGGCCGTGGTGGCAGAGGCGCAACTTGCACGCTATCCGGGCGGGATCTCCGACCGCTGCATACCCGTCGGGGATACCTTCGAAGCGCTCAAGCAGCTTGCTCGCGCGGTGCGCGAAGCGTGGGGCCAGAAAATTGCCGGAGTCACGGGTTCGGTCGGCAAGACCACTACCAAAGAGATCCTGGCGGCACTGCTGGGCGCGCGGATGCGCGTGTTGAAATCCGAGGGAAATTTCAATAACGAGTACGGGCTGCCCCTGACGTTGTTTCGCCTGGAGGATATGCACGAAGCGGCAGTCCTGGAAATGGGAATGTCGCGCCCCGGCGAACTCAGGCGGCTGGCGGCGATTGCGCTGCCTGACGTGGGAGTGGTGACGCGCGTCTCCCCGGCGCACCTGGAGTTTTTTGCTTCGGTGGATGAGATTGCGCTTGCCAAGCGCGAACTGATCGAAGGGTTGAACGGCCGTGAATCGGTCGCTGTGCTCAATGCGGATGATCCGCGCGTGCTGGCGTTTGGGCGTTTCGCTCCCGGGCGCGTGCTGACTTATGGAATCGAATCGCCGGCTTTTTTCTCCGCCGCGGAGATCGAAGACCGCGGCGCGCTCGGGTCGTCGTTCGATTATGTGAGCCCCGAAGGCCGCGTGCGGCTGGAACTCACTGTGCCGGGGCGGCATGCAATCGCCAATGCGCTGGCAGCGCTCGCGGCGGCGAGCGTGTGGGGAATTGGCGCGGCGGAAGCGCAGAGCGTGTTTCGCACGCTACGCGCGCCAGCCATGCGCGGAGAACTCTTACACTTTTCGAACGGGGCGGCGCTCATTAATGATTGCTACAACTCGAGCCCTGCGGCGCTCCAAGCCATGATTGAACTTCTCGCCGCCACGCCGAATTACAAGCGGCGCATCCTCGCCGCCGGGGAGATGCGCGAACTGGGTCCCAGGTCAGCTGAGCTCCACCGCGAAGCCGGCGGGTTAGCGGCGAAGACGGGGAAAATCGATTGGGTCGTCGGCGTTGCCGGGGATGCCACACAAATTGTGGAAGGGGCTGTCGCTGCCGGTTTTCCGCGCGCGCAGACCAGCTGCTTCGCCTCCTCAGAAGAAGCCGCACAGTTTCTGGAAAGTTTTCTAATGCCCGGCGACCTGTTGCTCGTCAAGGGATCGCGCGGCGTCAAGATGGAGCGCGTGGTCGAGGCGCTCCTCACGCGCCACCTGGCTCCAGGCGAAAAATCACACGAGGAGGTACGGCACTGAAATGCTGTATTACCTCCTCTACCACGTTCTGCAGCGCTACTTCAGCCCGCTGAATGTTTTTCGATACATTACCGTGCGAACGGTCTATGCCAGCCTCACAGCGATGTTTCTTGGATTTGTTTTTGGACCGTGGCTGATCCGTCGTCTTCGCGAAATGCAGATTGGCCAGTACATCCGTGAAGAGGGCCCGCAAGAACACAAGAAAAAGGCGGGCACCCCGACGATGGGTGGCGTGTTAATCGTTTTGTCCACGGCGATTCCCACACTTCTCTGGGCCGATCTGACGAATGCATTCATATTGCTGACACTTTTCGCTCTATTTGCATTTGCCGCCATAGGTTTCGTGGACGATTACGCGAAGATCTCCAAACAAAGCAACCTCGGGTTGACCGCGAAGAATAAACTCTGGTTCCAATTTTTTGTAAGCCTAGTGGTCGGGACCGGTTTACTGGTTCTGGCCACGCGCCGGGCATACTCCACGGAATTTGTATTTCCCTTTTTTAAGCGATTTCACCCTGATCTGGTGGTGCACTCACTGCTCGATAGATCCCATTTCGGCGGTCATCTGTGGCCGCTAGCGTTTGTCCCGTTTCTTCTGGCCATCTCCATCGTTATTGTCGGATCGTCGAATGCTGTCAACCTGACCGACGGGCTGGACGGTTTGGCGATCGGTTGCACGGTTATCGCCGCGGGCGCGCTCACGATGCTGACCTACGTGTGCAGCAACTACCGCTGGGCTACGTATCTGGACATTCTTTACATTCCCCGCGCGGGAGAATTGACCGTGTTCTGCGGCGCGTTGGTCGGCGCCTCGCTCGGATTTCTTTGGTACAACGCCCACCCCGCGGAGATTTTCATGGGCGATGTCGGCTCGCTTTCGCTTGGCGGAACGCTCGGCGTGATCGCGGTCATAATCAAGCAGGAAATTCTGCTCTTCTTCGTGGGCGGTATTTTCGTGGTGGAAGCGCTGTCGGTGATTTTGCAGGTAGGTTCGTTCAAATTGCGGGGCAAGCGCATCTTCCGGATGGCGCCGATTCACCATCATTTTGAATTGATGGGCTGGAGCGAGTCCAAGGTCATCGTGCGCTTCTGGATCGTCGCGCTGGTCTTCGCGCTTTTTGCGCTGACGACTTTGAAGTTGAGATAGGTCTTTGGAGTCTGCGGAAATGCCGAGTCCGTTTGAGCTGCGGGGTAAGCGCTTGCTGGTCGTGGGACTGGCGCGCACGGGCGTTGCCACGGCGCTGTTCTGCGCCGCGCGCGGCGCGGGGGTGACGGCCACGGATTCGCGCACGGAAAGCGAAATCGGCGTGGAAATTGTGAAATTGCGCGAAGCGGGCATCACACTTGAACTCGGCAGCCACCAGGAAAGGACGTTTTTGGCTCAGGACTTGATTGTTCCGAGTCCCGGAGTTCCCGCGGATGCACCCCTCCTCGAAGCTGCACGCGGGAAGGGCATCAGCATTTGGAGTGAGATTGAGCTGGCGTATCGGTTTCTGAAAGGCAGGCTGATCGGAATTACCGGATCGAATGGCAAGACGACGACAAGTTCCCTGGTGGACCACATTTTGAAAAATTCCGGGTTTTCGACCATCCTTGCGGGGAATATCGGAACTCCGCTAATTGGGCGTGTCGATGCTTCACAGGATGACACCGTCACGGTCGTGGAGCTGAGCAGTTTTCAACTCGAGCTTATCGAAACGTTCCGCCCGAAGATCAGTATCTTCCTCAATTTGACTCCCGATCATCTCGACAGGCATCACACCATGGAAGCGTACGGCTCTGCGAAAGCGAGAATCTTTGAGAATCAGACGGAAGAAGATGCCGCGGCTCTGAATGCTGACGACCCTGCCTCGACTCCTTATGCGCCGGCCCGACCGCGGCTGTACTGGTTCAGCCGCAAGCAACGCGTCGCGCAGGGCGCCTATCTGCGCGGGGAAGAAATCGTTTTTCGCAGCGATGGAGTCGAAGAATTTGTGCTGAAGCGCGGCGACATTCCCTTGGCGGGGGCGCACAATCTCGAGAACGTCCTGGCAGCGGTGGTAGCCGCGCGCATCGCCGGTGCGGAAACGGGCGCGATCGACAAAGGGGTGCGGAGTTTTGCCGGCGTTGAGCATCGTCTGGAATTCGTGGCGGAGATCGGCGGCGTGCGATATTACAACGACTCTAAGGCTACCAACGTCGACGCCACGCTGAAGGCGCTCGACGCATTTCCGGGGCGCATCCTCGTCATTCTTGGCGGAAAAGACAAAGGCAGCGACTACACCGTCCTGCAGAAGCCGCTGCGGGAAAAGGCGATTCTGGCGCTGCTTGTCGGCGCCGCCGCGGAAAAAATCGAGAAACAAATTGCCGGCAGCGTGGCCATCGAACATGCGGGAACTATCGAGCGCGCCGTGGAAATCGCTTCACACGCGGCCCGGCCCGGCGACGTGGTGGTGCTCGCGCCCGCTTGCGCCAGCTTCGACCAGTTTCAGAATTACGAACACCGCGGACGCGTTTTCAAGGAGTTGGTTCGGCAGCTGGACCATCACTCCGCCAATGCGGCCTCCCGAAGGTGAGCGAACGTGCCGAGACGATTGGAAAATGATCGCTGGCTATTCGGTGTCACACTGGCGCTGTGCCTGCTCGGCACGGTGATGATTTTCAGCGCGTCGGCCGTCACCGCGGAACACCAATACGGCCGCTCCTACATTTTTCTCCTGCGCCAAGCCGCCTGGCTCGTCATCGGCCTGGGCGGAATGTTTGCGCTGATGCGCACGGACTACCGCAAATTGCGGGAACCCGCCGTGGTGTTCCCCACGGTTTGCCTCGTGCTGCTGATGCTCGTCGGCGCGTTTTTCCTCGACAAATCGCATGCTACGCACCGCTGGATACGATTCGGGCCAGTCGGCATTCAGCCCTCCGAGCTGGCGAAGCTCGCAGTGATCTTGCATTTAGCGTGGTTCCTGGATTTGAAGCGCCGCCGTACTGTCGCATTGAAATTTTGCAAAAAAGATTTCTTGGAGACGATTTTGCCGGCAGCCGGACCCGTTTTTCTGTGTGTGGGCCTTGTTTTACTCCAACCGGATCTCGGGACTTCGGTGGACATCTTAATCGTCGCAACAGCAGTGCTCTTCGTCGCCGGGCTCTCCTGGAAATGGATCGCGGCTGGCGCCGCCGCCGCACTGCCTGTGCTTTATCTTCTCATCGCACAGGTGTCTTACCGGCAAGCGCGGCTGGCGGCGTTTCTCGATCCCAGCTCGGACCCGCAAGGCGCAGGTTTTCAATTGCTGCAATCGCTGATCGCCGTGGGTTCCGGAGGATTCACCGGCGTGGGATTGATGGAGAGCAAGCAGAAACTTTTCTATCTGCCGGAAGCCCACACGGATTTCATCTACGCCGTGATTTGCGAAGAGCTGGGCTTTATCGGTGCGATTCTTGTGATCGGACTTTTCGCCGTTTACGGTTGGCGAGGCGCGAGGGCGGCCTTTTCGGCGCCTGACAGCTTTGGCCGGCTTCTGGCGCTGGGCATCACGACGATGGTGCTGAGCCAGGCGCTGATCAATTTTGCCGTCGTGCTCGGGATGATGCCGACAAAAGGAATTCCGCTGCCGTTCATCAGCTATGGAGGTTCGAGTCTGCTGGCGATGCTTCTCGCAACGGGCGTGCTCCTCAATATCAGCCAGCAGGCCACGGAATGAGGGGCAGAGTCGAGCTGTGAAATTGCTGATTGCAGGTGGCGGTACGGGTGGACATGTGATCCCCGCGCTGGCGATTGCGCGGGAGTGGATGTCGCGGGGCAAAGAGAGAGAAGTCGTGTTAGTGGGAACACAACGCGGGATGGAGATGAAACTCGTGCCGGAGGCGGGGCTGCCGCTGGAGACTCTGCGCATCGCTGGGTTGAAGGGGAAAGGCGGCGCGACGCTGGTGAAAAACCTGGCCATGCTCGGGCCGGGCTTGGCCGACGCGCTTGGCGTGGTACGTCGCCATAAGCCCGCCGCCGCTTTTGGAGTGGGCGGCTACGCAGCCGGGCCCATGCTGCTGGCGACGTGGCTGAACCGTGTGCCGAATGTCATTTTTGAAGCCAACGCGGAGCCCGGCTTCACGAACAAAGTGCTCGCGCGAATTTCCAAGCGCATTACAACGGGTTACGAAGCCGCCGCGCGTTTTTGGGGCGCCAAAGCGGTCGTGACAGGTTGCCCTGTGCGTCCGGAATTTTTCTCCATTGCACCGCGCAAGCCAGAGAAACCGTTTCGACTGTTAATTACCGGCGGCAGCCAGGGCGCATTGCCCGTCAACCGCGCGTTTGTCGATTCCATGGATCGTCTGGCGGCGCGAAAAAGCGAACTGCGCATCGTGCATCAGACCGGAGAACGTGACTATAATGCTGTACGCACCGCGTACGCGCGGCGCGAGATCAACGCGGAGGTTGTGCCCTTTCTCAAGGACATGGCGGAGCGCTTTTCCTGGGCAGATGTCATCGTTTGCCGGGCAGGAGCCATCACCGCGGCAGAAGTGGCAGCCGCGGGCCGCGCCGCCATCTTTATCCCCTTCGGGCGCGCGACCGACAGCCATCAATTGCGCAACGCGCAAGAAATGGCGCGCGCGGGCGCAGGGCGCGTGATTCCAGAGCCGGAACTCACCGCCGAACGAATGGCCCGCGAAATCTTCTCTTTCCTCGACCAGCCCCAGGAGATCGAAAAGCAGGCAAGCGCCGCGCGCGGACTGGCGCGGCCTTACGCCGTGCGCGATATCGTGAATCTAATTGAAGAAGTCGTCCAGGCTCGAGGATGAAAAAATGATGGTGTCATTCCGGAATTTTCAGCGGATTCATTTGGTTGGCATTGGCGGCATCGGCATGAGCGGCATCGCCGAAGTCTTGCTCACGCTCGGCTATTCGGTTTCTGGATCGGATACCAAACCTTCGACAATCACGGAGCGGTTGCAGAATCTCGGAGCCGCCATATACGAAGGCCATAAGGCAACGAACGTCGAAGGCGCGCATGTTGTCGTTACTTCCTCGGCCATCAAGACCGACAATCCCGAAGTTGCGGAAGCTCACAAGAGAAAAATTCCCGTCATTCCCCGCGCGGAAATGCTGGCAGAGCTGATGCGCCTGAAATACGGCATCGCCGTGGCCGGTGCTCACGGGAAGACCACCACAACGTCGCTGGTGGCTTCCGTCTTGGCGGCCGCGCACCTCGATCCGACGTTTGTCGTCGGAGGGCGCGTCAATCAGGCGGGCACCACCGCAAAGCTCGGCAAAGGCGAATATTTTGTCGTCGAAGCCGACGAGAGCGACCGCAGCTTTTTGCTGCTCGCGCCGGTTGTCGCCGTGGTCACGACCATCGACCGTGAGCACCTCGACCAATACGCTTCACTCGAAGATATTCAGGACGCCTTCATCCAGTTTGTGAACCGGGTGCCGTTTCACGGCGCGGCGATTCTGTGTCTCGATGAGCCAAACGTCCAGGCGATCATTCCAGGCGTGAAGCGCCCCATCATCACTTACGGCACGTCGAGTCAGGCGGACCTGATCATCAGCGAAGTGAAACTGGAAGGCCTGGGGAGCGAGTTCCGCCTCACGTATAAAGGAGAGGATCTCGGCCTATTCCGCTTGCCGCACCCACCAGGGATGCATAATGTGAGCAACGCCGCCGCCGCCGCCGCCGTGGCGCTGTACTTGAATGTTCCCGCCGATCTGATCCGCGAAGGACTCGCAAATTTCGCGGGAGTCGGACGCCGTTTTGACATCAAAGGCGTGGTCGACAACATCACCGTGATTGATGACTACGGCCATCACCCGGCGGAAATTCGCGCTACGCTCGAAGCAGCGCGAGTTTGCAAGTTCCTTCGTCTGCTGGTTCTCTTCCAGCCGCACCGCTACACGCGGACACAACACCTGTGGGACGAATTCTGCCGCGCTTTCAACCAAGCCGACATTCTCGTGCTGACGGATATTTACGCGGCAAGCGAAGCGCCCATTCCCGGGGTGACGAGCGAAGCCCTTGCAAACGCCATTCGCGAAGCGGGACACAAGAATGTCTTCTATGTCCGCTCGATGCAGGAAGGCATTGAACATCTTCTGCATGCGGCACGCGCCGGCGACGCAATCCTGACTGTCGGTGCCGGCAATATCAGCCGCGCCAGCAACGAGCTGATGGTTCTGCTCGGGACGGAGCATCCCACGCATCATGCGCATTGAAGACCTCAGCATCGTTTCTGCGCTGCCTGGGCTCGGTGTTGAGCTTCAGCATGGTATCGCGCTGTCGGAGCTGACTTCGCTGGGGATTGGTGGAACCACCGACCTGCTGCGGGTCGGTGAGCATGAATCGATCCCTGATCTTCTCAGGCTGCTCGACGCAAACGGCATCTCGCATAAATTCCTAGGCGGCGGTTCCAATCTGCTTGTAGGCGACGGCGAACTACCCTTTGTCGTACTGCAATTGGAGCAGCCGGAGCCGGATATCGTGCTCGAGGGAAATTTTGCTCATGTGGACGCGGCCGCGGACCTCGGGCGCACGGTGACGTTCTGCGCGAAAAACGATCTGGGCGGCATGGAGGGTCTGATCGGCGTGCCTGGCACGGTGGGTGGGGCGCTGCGCATGAACGCCGGTGCCTATGGCATGCAGATTGGGTCGTATGTTCGCGAAGTTAAGCTGTACCGCGCCGCCGGCCGCAAGATAGAAACCCTCAGGGGCGAACAAATTTCTTTCGAATACCGGCACGCATCGTTTGCACCTGATGATATGATGCTCGCGGTGACATTGGAACTTCCCTCCAAGCCGTTCAAGGAAATTCTTCAAGGGATTCGTATCTGCAACGAAAAGAGGCGTTCGAGCCAGCCGCTCGGGCAAAAAAGCGCCGGCTGCATTTTCAAAAACCCTCCGGGTGCATCCGCGGGACGCATGATTGATGAGCTGGGACTCAAAGGGCATTCCGTGGGTGACGCTCGTGTTAGCGACCGGCACGCGAATTTCTTCCTCAACGCGGGTAAAGCCAGCGCAGGAGACATGCTGACGCTGATTGCTGAGGTGCGCGAGCGAGTGCGCGAGGCCTACGGCATGGGTCTCGAGAACGAGGTGGTCGTCTGGAACGCATAAAGACCATGCAGCGGAATTCGTCCGCGGCGGCTGACGCGGACTCGTATCGTCCTGAGCTCCTCGCGGAAGACGAGCCGCGCTACCTGCGCCGGCAGAAGCCGCTGGAAATTCGCCGGAAGAAGTTCGGCGGACGAACCTGGACTTTTTACCGGCGCGTGCTCCTCTTCTGTTTGGTGAGTGCGCTGAGCGTAACGGCGGCGGTGGTCGCGGGCCGCTTTTTACAGTATTCGCCGCAAGTCTTGCTGCTCAAACCCGATCAGATCGAGCTTAGCGGCAATCACATCGTGAGCCGCCAGGCGGTGCTCGATAAGTTTTATCGCGACCGCGGACGCACCGTGCTGCGAATTCCTCTGGATGCCAGGCGGGGCGCGATCGAGGAGCTGTCCTGGGTCGAGTCCGCCAGCGTGCAGCGCATTTTGCCGAACCGCATTCGTGTGGAGTTGACGGAGCGCACCCCGATCGCCTTTTTGCGCAACGGCACGGAACTCGCGCTGATCGACGCGCACGGGGTGATTCTGGAGCGCCCGCAAGGCGAGGAACTTCATTTCCCCATTGTGACCGGCCTTTCCGAAAATACGCCGCGCGACGAGCGCGAGAGGCGCATGCAAACCTATCAGGAATTCATGAAGAACATCGACCTGGTGCGTTCCGATTCTTCGGATCGCGTGAGCGAAGTCGAACTGTCGAATCCGAAGGATCTACGCGTGGTGATGACCGGCCTTGCGCGCGCGAATGACTCGCAAGCAGTCACCATCCATTTTGGAACCGGCGACTTCACGGGCAAATACCGCATGCTCGTTGAGAATTTTGCGGACTGGCAGGCGAACGCGGGCTGCGTGCAATCTGTGGATCTGCAGTTTTCAAAACAAGTCGTGCTGAATCCCGAGGCCAACACCTGCGGGGCTCACACGGCGGCGAAGCCGAGATGATTTCTTAGCGGGAGCAGAAGCTTGGCGAAGAAAGACAAATACCTGGTGGGACTGGATATCGGCAGCACCAAGACGTGCGCGCTGATTGCGGAAATCGACGAGGAGCAGCTGAAGTTTCTGGCGCTGGGGGCGGCGGAATCGAAAGGATTGCGCAAAGGCTTGATTGTCAATCTCGATTCCACGGTCAGCTCGATTCGGCGTGCCGTAGAGGAAGCGGAAGGTGTCGCGGGCGTGCCCGTGGAATCGGCGGTGATCGGCGTTGCCGGGGCGCATGTGCGCGGCGTGAACAGCCGTGGTGGCGTGACTCTGGGCCATCGCCCTCGCGATATCGAGCGTGACGATGTGCGCCGTGCCATCGACGCGGCGCGGAACATCACGCTGCCGGAAGATCGCGAAGTGCTGCACGTCCTGCCGCACGAATTCATCGTGGATGCCCAAGTTGGCATCCGCGACGCCATCGGCATGGTCGGCCAGCGTTTGGAAGCAAATGTCCACCTCGTGACCTCTTCGGTAGCGGCCACGCAAAATCTGGTAACAGCAGCGAACCGGGCGGGAATTCTGATCAGTGACACGGTTCTCGAGCCTCTGGCATCGGCGGAATCTTGTCTGACCCAAGACGAACGCGATCTCGGCTGCTGCCTGCTGGACATCGGCGGGGGCACAACCGAAGTAATCGTCTACGGCGGCGGCGTGGTGCGTCACACCAGCGCGGTGCCTGTCGGCGGCGACCACTTCACGAACGATCTCGCGGTCGGATTGCGCACACCGATCCCCGAGGCGGAGAAAATCAAGCGCAAGCATGGTTGCGTCTCGGCTTCTTTCCTGCCGAAAGACGGAGCGATCGAAATTGCCAGCGTGGGCGACCGCCCGCCGCGAACGATTTTCACCCGCATGCTGACGGACATCATCGAGCCGCGCGCCATGGAATTATTGAGTTTAATTCGCGACGATCTGCAGCGTGCCGGGCTCGATGGACAAATCCCCGCTGGATTCGTGCTGGCGGGCGGGGGCGCGAGGCTTCACGGCCTGGATGAGATGGCGGAGCACGGCTTCCACCTTCCGGTGCGCATCGCGGAGCCGAAGGGTTTGGCCGATTTACCGGAGCTTGTCGCGCAGCCCGAGTACGCAACGGTTGTAGGGCTGGTACTGTACGGCGCGAAAATGCGTCGCACGGTACCCCAGCGTGCGGGGAATTTAGTTTCTAAATTGAAGGCCATGTTCGCGGGCGCCTCGTAAACCTGCCCGAGCGACGCGTTGCGAAACTGGAGAAGGACGAGGAGCGTATGACAGTGAAAGAAGCAGGAATCCGGATGAGCTTCAGCGAAGAGCTTCAGCCGGCGAAGATCAAAGTAATCGGTGTGGGCGGGGGCGGATGCAACGCGGTAAACCGCATGATCCGCGCAAAGGTCGAGGGTGTGGAGTTCATCGCTGCGAATACGGACTTGCAGGCGCTGAAGCTCTCGCAGGCGCCGGTGAAACTTCAGCTCGGGGCAAAACTGACGAAAGGACTTGGTGCCGGCGCGAATCCCGAGGTGGGGCGCAAGGCGGCGCTCGAAGACACCGAAAAAATTATTGAAGCACTAGAAGGCTCGGACATGATTTTCATCACCGCTGGGCTTGGCGGCGGTACGGGCAGCGGAGCGGCTCCGGTGGTGGCTTCGCTTGCGAGCGAGCTGGGTGCGTTAAGCGTAGCGGTCGTGACAAAGCCGTTCGCGTTCGAAGGCAAACGCCGCATGCTGCAAGCCGAACAGGCGTTGCAAGAATTGATTGGCGCGGTGGACACGGTAATCGTTATCCCCAACGAGCGGCTGATGGAGACCGTTGAGCGCGGCACGAGCTTCTTCGACGCTTTCCGCATCGCCGATGACATCCTTCGCCAGGCGGTGCAGGGTATCTCGGACATCATCACCGTGCCGGGCATCATCAACCGCGACTTTGCCGACGTGAGAGCCATCATGCACGGGCAGGGCTATGCCGTGATGGGCACGGCCGTCGCGACGGGAACGAACCGCGCCATCGACGCCGCGAACCGCGCCATTTCGAGCCCGCTGCTCGAAGACAATACCATCCACGGCGCGCAGGGAATCCTCATCAATATTTCCGGGAGCTCGAGCCTCACGCTCCATGAAGTGCACGAGGCCTCCAGCGTCATCCAGAAGGCCGCGCACGAAAATGCGAATATCATTTTCGGCGCCGTACAGGACGACGCGATGAAAGACACTGTGAAGATTACCGTGATCGCGGCAGGCTTCCGGGAAGCGAACAAGAAAAACATACACCAGAAGCCGTCGTTCCTGCCGAAAACCTGGAAGGCGGGACGCGAAATCCAGGATGTCCCTCCACGGCAGCAGGAGTTGCCCGATGTCGTCCACCAGGTCCAGCAGAATGTCCGCGAGGTCAGCCACGAAGTTCCTGCAGACGACCTCGACGTGCCGACCTTCCTGCGCCGGCAGGCGCAAAAGGCCTGAGGTGGGTCGCAGCATTCCGCGTTTCCTGCAAGAAGTTTCAACACTCGTGGGAAAGGCCGAGGCGGCGCGGTCCTAGATGAGTCCGAAGGAAGCGAACGCGGTGATGGACGCGCAACCCAAAGCGACGCCGAGAACCACGCCGGCGAGAACATCGCTCAAGAAGTGCATGCCCAGAACGATGCGGGACACGGCGATGCTTGCTGCCAGGAAGAAAAGCGTGACCTCGAGCGAAGGATAGAAGTAGCTGACAACCAGCGCAATGGAAAACGCTGTCATGGTGTGGCCCGATGGAAAGGAAAACCTATCGGGAGGCAAGACCTTTGACCAGCAATGCGGTTCAAGCTGGCAAGGCCGCGGGCGGTGGCTCAGATTTTTCAGCGTCTTGAAGATGAATATCCCAACGACCGCCGCCGCTCCCGCTGCTCCTACTGCTGAAAAGCGCTGCGGCCCACCATAAACGAGCAGGATGATCCCGAGCGCATACCAGAGCCAGCCGTCTCCCATGCGCGTCGCAGCAATCATCCAATACCGGATCCACCGCGGCGCGCGCCATCGGTTTAACCGCCGCATCAATCGATGATCGCGGCGTTCGATGAAACCCCAGACGCTGCGTGCAATTGCCATCGTAGTTCTTAACTCGCCCAGTTAGCCTCGAAGCTCGAATCCATATCCCAGAGCATCCGCGGTTGCTTCTTTTTCTGTTCGATGGCCGCTGTCCACTTGCGGCAGAAGCGCATTTCGTTCAACCAGTGCACTGCGGTAAAGGCTGCAACGAGGCTTCCTAGCGGGAGCAGCGACAACGTCCACGGCTTTTCATTGAAAAGTGAGCCGATGATGGAGAATACGTCGGCAGTCAGCTTCCAGTAGCTTCCACTGATTCCGTGAACGTGGCCGCGTCCGGAGCGCAAACCCGCAAAAAACTCGTCCACCGTCCGCGCCCCCTGCACTTCCGTATAAGTAAGACCAGCGCCCGCGATGGTATGTGAGTCGCTCCCAGCAATCTCAATCTTCCTGAGTCGCGCCGCCAGCCGCGCCGCGCCGTCGTTAGCCTTGGCGGTCATCTGACCGTTGCGCGTCTCGAATGCCGGGACGTAGGAAGCCAGCCAGCGAAAGTCCTCCTCTTCTCGGCGGCCCGTGAGGCCCGACAAGATGTGATTGACGCTGAAGAATATTTTTCGCTCCGTCAGATACATCAGCAACGCAACAAAGTCCGTACGGCGCCGCTGGATCTCGACATGGTCTCTTTCGCCGATGCCGTAAACACCAAGGTGCAGTTCCGTACCGCTCGGCATTCGGCAGGTAACTTCCTCACTTAGGAAGAAATCGGAGTGCCGGCGGAGCGCCTCCCCGGCGTCGATGGAGTCATGGTCAGTCATCGTTACAATAGACATGCCAAGCCGCTTCAACCGGAGGTACACTTCCTCAGGGTCGTTATAGGACTCACGGCAAATCCGGCCTAAGACAGGAGTGTTACACATGCCCGAGAATTTGGAGTGAACGTGGAGGTCGCAGCGCATGAAACTATTGTTAAGGGTCAATATGAACAGTCTGTGAAGAGGCAACTAATTGTGGATGAATGTGTCCTTGGAACTACTAGAGCACATGGGACTTACGAAATTATCCACATGGCATCGAGTGTGCTCTGTTTGGCGAAGAAGAAGCGTATGGCAGAATGGCATCTGTGAAAAAAATACACATCGTTTTTCATGATGGGGGGGGTGGGCACCGCAACGCTGCCGTCGCTCTTCAGACAATTGCGGCGCAGCAAAAGCGCGATTGGCAGGTCGAACTCATACAATTTCAGGAACTGACCGACCAACTCGATGTCTTGCGCAAGTTGACCGGGATTCGTATCCAGGAGCAGTACAACATCCTGCTGCAGAATGGTTGGACACTGGGCAGCACGCAACTGTTGCGCGTCCTGCAAGCGACCATCCGGATATTTCACAAGCCCTTGGTGCGCCTCCTGAAAGATTTCTGGAAACGAATTCCGGCGGACATGCTCGTCTCCGTCATTCCTCATTTTAACCGGCAGATATGTGAAAGCTGGAACGCAGTCTATCCAGGGCGGCCGTTCGTCACTCTCATAACCGATCTGGCGGATTTCCCCCCGCGATTTTGGATCGAGCCGATGAAGGATCAGTATGTGATCGCCGGGACGGAGCGCGCCGTCGAGCAGGCTCGCGCTCTTGGCCATGATGACGCGCACATTTTTCGAACATCGGGGATGATTCTGCGGCCGGATTTTTACACCCCCGATCCATCCGATCCGATGACGTTGCGCGAAGAAATGGGTCTTCGGATGGATCTGCCTACAGCAATCGTTCTGTTTGGCGGGCACGGTTCGAAAGTGATGTACGAAATCACCGAGAGGTTGAACGCCGCCGGACCGCCCGTGCAGCTCATTTTGATCTGTGGAAGAAATGAGGAGCTCGCGGCGAAGCTGGCTGCGCGAACATGGCGCATGCCGGTGAAGGTGATCGGCTTTACCCGGGAAGTTCACAAGCTCATGCGCGCAGCGGATTTTCTGATTGGCAAGCCCGGCCCGGGAAGCATTGCGGAGGCCATGGTTCGCGGCCTGCCGGTGCTGATCGAATGCAACGCCTGGACGCTGCCGCAGGAACGCTACAACGCACTGTGGGTGGAAGAAATGCGCGTCGGCATCGTGCTGCGGAGTTTCCGCGATGTTGTCGCGGGTGTGATACAGATTACGGACTCGAAGAAGCTTCAGGAGTTCAGAAAAAACGTCGCGGCGCTCGAAAATCGTGCCATTTTTGAAATCCCGGAAATACTGGCCAAACTCTTGGGTCAGCCGGCAGCAGTCCCAGCAACGTGCGACCCGCGCGTACCCAATGCCCACGCTTCCGCACGGGCCTAAGGAAGATTTGAGTCATCTGGGTAAGCTTGGGGTATTGGATTCAGATGGGAAACAGTTCCAAACTGAACCTGCAGTCCGGATTTGGGGCAAGCCATTCTCGACCAAAAAGGTTAAGTAGCTGAAGAGTATAGGGTTGCTGTTAACCAAGTTGGCCTAGCCGATGGCGCTCTTCGTGCATGGTAGGGAGACGTGGGCGCGTTTCATATGACGAGATGCGAGAAGAGGCGAGCGAGGGGGAAGGGGCTTGCTCGTCACTTTTTGCAGATCGTTCCCACCTGCCTCTGAGAGGGAAGCTAGGATGGATGACCCCACGCGCTAGTGTGAAAACGACACTAGCAACGAAACGCGCCTTCCGGGGCTCCCGATCCCAAGCGGGAGCCTCACTTTTTTCTCCACACCTCGACTGATTAGCATCCGCTTTGCGCGGTTCACCTAATTAACCTGCGGCTCACAGCGATGCGCGCCTGGCCCAGCACGTGGGCTACCTGCGTCTCACGAAGGCGCGAAGCATCATATTCAAACGACAACTGGTTCTTAGCTTCGTCGACGCGAAAGCTCCGCAGGCCGTAGGTGTTTGCGAATTCGCCGAGATGTCGGAGCTGCTCCTGCGTCAAGGGAGACTGAAGTTCGTACGTAATTTCCACGAGTGTCATGGCGGCATTATATCAGCCTGTGCAAGCGCGGCCCATTTAGCCGCTTGTAACCTCGAATCATCTAACATAATGTCATGTCACAACGTCTTCCCATGCCTGATCCACAAGAGTCCGGCCCGCCGATTGTGCCTTCAGTTCCAAGTGTGAAGGATCCCGTCTGCGGAATGTTAGTGGATCCGCAGAAGTACGCATCGAAAGCCGAGCATGGCGGAAAGACGTATTACTTCTGCTCGACGCGTTGCGCCGAACGATTCGAAAAAGAGCCCGAAAAGTTCATCGCGGCGCCCGGAACCGCAGATATGGAACAGCATCCTGCTCTGCCGAGTCACAGCGTTCATCCCCAACTGGCCGCCCCCGTGCAAGTAGCAGCAAATAACGCGCGCTACACCTGTCCAATGCATCCGGAAATCGTGCAGATTGGAGCAGGGACTTGTCCGAAATGTGGAATGGCACTTGAGCCGATGGATGTTTTCGCTAATGTGGAACCAGACCCGGAATACGACTCCATGCGGCGCCGGTTTTGGGTGAGCGCAGCCCTCTCGCTGCCAGTGCTCTTGCTCTCTATGTTTGGTGAAAACTCAGATTTCTATTTGGCGCCGGGCGTCAAAAATGGGATCGAATTTTTGCTGGCCACGCCGGTGGTGCTCTGGGGTGGCTGGCCGTTCTTTGAAAGATTCTGGGCTTCGCTCGTCCATCGCAGTCCCAACATGTTCACGCTCATCGGGCTCGGCACGGGAGCGGCTTATCTCGACAGCGTCGCGGCGACGTTCTTCCCACAAATTTTTCCAGAATCTTTCAGAAGCATGTATGGAGCAATCCCCGTCTACTTTGAAGCGGCGGCCGTAATCACGACGCTCGTGCTCCTCGGTCAGGTATTGGAGTTGCGCGCCCGGCAAAAAACCAGCGGCGCGATTCGCGCCCTGCTGAATCTGGCACCGCAACAAGCCCATGTGGTCGCCAATGACGGATCGGAAAGAGATGTCGCCCTCGAGCAAGTGAAGCCCGGCGACAGAATGCGCGTGCGGCCGGGCGAGCGTGTACCGGTGGACGGCGTCGTCCTTGAGGGCGCGAGCGCCGTGGACGAATCTATGGTCACGGGCGAGGCGATGCCTGTGGAAAAAGCAGCGGGTGACAGGGTGACAGGCGGAGCGCTCAACACCAGCGGAAGCTTCGTAATGCAAGCCGAACGCGTGGGCAGCGAAACTTTGCTGGCACAGATCGTCAAGCTCGTCGCTGAAGCACAACGCAGCCGCGCACCCATGCAACGGCTGGCCGACAAAGTTTCCGGCTACTTTGTGCCGGCCGTTGTCGGCGCGGCAGCGCTGACATTTGTGGTCTGGGCATTTCTCGGGCCCCAGCCGCGCCTTGCTCACGGTCTCGTCAATGCTGTAGCTGTCCTGATCATCGCGTGTCCCTGCGCCCTCGGCCTGGCGACGCCAATGTCCATCATGGTGGCCGTCGGCCGCGGCGCCCACGCAGGCGTTCTCGTTCGAAACGCGGAAGCCCTCGAGACGCTCGCCAAAGTCGACACGCTCGTCGTGGACAAGACCGGCACGCTGACGGAAGGCAAACCTCAGGTGGGCAACATCGAATCCTTCGATCCGTCGGGGCTCTCGAATAATGAGCTGCTATCGCTCGCGGCAAGTCTGGAATTATCCAGCGAGCACCCATTGGCTCGCGCAATCGTTCGCGCAGCGGAAGAAAAGAAGCTGGCTCCCGCTCCGGTGAAAGAGTTTACTGCCACGCCCGGCGGTGGCGTGGAGGGGCGGATTCAGGGAAAAATCGCTCTTGCCGGAACAGCGAAGTTTCTGCGTGATCGCGGAATTGACTTCCCGTCGGGGAGGCGCTCGGCGGCGTTCGTGCCTGCTGCGTCGGCTGTGACGCCTGTTTATATTGCGGTCGATGGAAGACCAGCGGGAGCCATCCTGTTAACGGATCGGATCAAAGCCTCCACGCCGGAAGCGATTCACGCCCTCCTCCAAGACTCTGTTCGTGTTGTTATGCTCACGGGCGATCGCCGAATAACCGCGTTGGCTGTTGCCAATGAAC
>Ga0307477_10000732_pt1 | contig 32639 bp, 25 predicted proteins | sample atmos_gasesECM2C_FD_203316 | JGI IMG/M metagenome (GOLD analysis project Ga0307477, IMG submission 203316) | Hardwood forest soil microbial communities from Morgan-Monroe State Forest, Indiana, United States - atmos_gasesECM2C_515 | ecosystem: Environmental > Terrestrial > Soil > Temperate...
GTTGGAAATGACCAATCTGCTCTCGCTGTTCGAGACCTACGATTCGCAGGCCGAAGCCATCATGGCGGCTTATCTGGGCTCGCAATATTCGAAGGACAAATCCGGCGATGCTCGATTTCGCGTGCTCTGCGTGTACGATTCGGTGGAAGTGTGTGCTTTTTTAAAAGAAATTTTGTGCCGTGCTGGCTACAACGCGCTGACCACGGGTAACGTAGAGGACGCGCGCCTACTACTAAGGGCGACCAAGGCTAAACTTATCATCCTGGGCGCAAACTTGCTGTCGGTGCATGGCAAGTCCACGAAGAAGATTTTCGAGGAGATCGATTCTTCGGTGTCGGTCGTACCATTGGACGCGGACTTCCACAAACAGGATCCAGGAGAGTGCGCCACCAAGCTTCTGGAAACTATACGCAGCGCCCAAGAAACGGCTGCCAGCTAGAACCTGGAAACCAGAAACAAGTCGAGTCCGATTGCGATCAAATCTTTTATAACCTCGTGGATCCTAGGTCAATGGAACACCCGCCTGACTACTTACTAGAAAAACGTGAGCCGATCATTTCCCTGACCGACAGATTGAGCACTTGTTACACGGGAGCGGTCTACGACGTTCTCCGGGCCAAAGGTTACCCCTCGCAGACGTTGCCCGCATACATTCGTCCATTGAACATCCAACAGGTGGTAGCGGGACCGGTGTTCACGATCGAAGGTAAGAGGGACGATTCACTAACTGAACATCAAAGCTTGTTGAAGTGGTGTGAGCTATTGTCTAAGGCGCCGGCCAATACCGTGCTGGTGTGTCAGCCGAACGATCACGCTCTGGCGCATATGGGAGAATTATCTGCGAAGACGCTTGCCTATAAGAAGGTACTGGGATACATCGTGGACGGCGGATGCCGAGATTCGGCTTCCATCGAGAGGATTGGGTTTCCAGTATTCTGCAAATACTTTACTCCGGTAGACATCGTGGGAAAATGGGCGGCAACCACATTTGGCGAACCGGTTAAGATTGGAGATGTTGTCGTCCACATTGGAGACTACGTGTTGGCCGACCGAGACGGAATTGTCGTCATCCCAGGCGAGATCGTCGACGAGGTAGTGACAGCAACAGAAACGGTGTTACAGAAGGAGAACCTGGTGAGCAAGGCAATTTTGCAGGGAATGGACCCGGTGAAAGCCTATCTGGCGTACGGAAAGTTTTGATGGAAGCTCAGCAAAAGTCGAAGAAGCTGCTTCAGATACACAAGAATGATAACGTGGTCATCGTGGTGACAAGCATTCATGCCGGCGACCATGAAGTGATTGATGGCAGGGATATTACCTTCACACAGGAGATCGGCATTGGCCACAAAGTGGCGGCTAGACACATTAAAGCTGGAGAAAAGGTGTACAAATGTGGTGTGCCTATCGGATCGGCAAAAGAGGACATTCCGGTGGGGGCCCATATTCATCTACATAACTTGAAGAGCGATTACATTTCGACCTACACCAGGGATAGCGACCATGCATTCGCCAAGTAGCTCACAGCGTTTGGAAGGATACCTTCGCTCCGATCACAGGAAAGGCATCCGGAACTATGTTGTGGTGGCCTATCTGGTGGAGTGCGCACATCACGTCGCGCGCGAGATTGTTGACCAATTTCGCGGTCAGCCTGTGCACCTGATCGGTTTCGGCGGTTGCTACCCAAATGCCTACGCCGACCGCATGATGCACAGCCTGTGCACGCATCCTAACGTGGGGGGAGTGCTGCTGCTTTCCCTAGGATGCGAAAGCTTCAACCGCCGGCGGTTGGCGGAAGCTATAGCCACTACGGGGCGGCCGGTGAACACGATTGTGATCCAGCAAAATTACGGAACTAGAAAATCGATTGAAACGGGACGTGCCTGGGTAGAGCAGGCCCTGAAACAGATTGCTGATGTCCCCAGGGCTGCGATTGACGTGAGCGACTTGATCGTTGGAACGGTCTGCGGTGGTTCGGATGCGACCAGTGGCATTGCCGCCAATCCCGCAGTTGGACGGGCCTTTGATCTGTTGGTGCAAAAGGGCGCCGCCACGATCTTCGAAGAGACCGGTGAAATGATTGGGCTGGAAGAGGTGATGTCGGCTCGCGCGGTCACGCCAGAACTCGGCCGTGAATTGAAGATGTCGGTGGAAAAAGCGGCACATTACTACAAGGTGATGGGACACGCCAGTTTCGCTCCCGGAAACGCCGAGGGCGGACTCACTACGATTGAAGAAAAATCCATCGGCGCCTATTGCAAGAGTGGAGATTCACCAATCTCGGGACTGATCAAGCCCGGAGATGTCCCCCACCATGGCGGCTTGTATTTGCTCGACGTAGTGCCCGATGGCGAGGTGCGTTTCGGTTTTCCCAACATCAACGATAATGCCGAAATCGCCGAGTTGATTGCTTGTGGCTCCCACTTGATTTTGTTCACGACCGGACGGGGATCGGTAGTAGGATCGGCAATTTCTCCGGTCATCAAAATCTGCGCTAATCCGGAAACGTATGAGCGAATGAGCGACGACATGGACATCAACGCGGGAAAGATCTTGCGGCTCGAAGCTACCGTGGATGATGTCGGACATGAGATCTACGACAAGGTGCTCGAGGTTGTCTCTGGAGTTCCAAGCTGTTCTGAAGAACTGGGACACCAGGAGTTCGTGTTGACCTACAAGTCGTTTGAGCCTATCGGCCCTTCTTGTTTGCCTGCTTGAGGACCTAACTCTTCATTTTTTACCGACCTCAGCTTGGTGCTGGGAAGGATCGCGATACTTCACGGTTTGCAGATGCTCGCAGTACAAAACTAAGTCGCCCGGCATTTTGAAGACTTCATAAGAAACGCGCACCATGCCTAGATCCGGATACTTGGGCCATTTTTCCAGATTGGTGCGAATCGTATATATGGTGTCTCCGATGAAAACTGGCTTGATGAAACGCAGCTTGTCATAGCCATAGCTGAAACTATGGATGCAATTGTGCGCCATCAGCCCCAATCCCAAACTGAAAACCATGGCTCCCGCGATCAGCCTGCGTCCGAACACCCCTTCTTCGCGTGCAAAGACATCATCCGCCACATAGGGATGCATGTCGAGAACCAACGCATTGAAAGCCATGCTCTCACCCTCAGAGATGGTGCGCCGAATAGAACGTGATCGTTGGCCGACCTCGAAATCTTCATAGTGCCAGTCTTCTGCATTCCAGATACGGATTTCTTTATGCTTGGCAGGGTCGGGATTCGGATTGATCACAAACGTTCCTCCACAGTTCAGTCCTGGGACTTCAATTCTTGGCGACGGCCGCTCGCCGCTTGGCATAATTTGTGTTGAGCCACTGCACCAGATTTTTGTCGTCGATCTCACCACGCAGGCAGCGATTGACTTCAATTCCAGCCGCTTCAAAAAAGCGCACGAATCCATCAAAGCGCGGGCGAACGTAAGCTGATTGCAAAGTCTGCAGCGTGCCCGAGAAAAACTGACCGGCCTCGGCATCCACGGCAGAGTTCGTCCAAGCCGCCAAGCTTGCTGGTTGGCCACCTTCACGGAAGTAGGCACCCCCCTGGTGTTCCTCGCTGACCAGCCATTTCGCATACGCAATGGCTTGCTCCTGATTGGTGCTTTTGGCGCTGACTGCTACTCCGGTTCCGCCCAGCACGGTTCCAGCGCATCCCAGGTTACCGGCGGCGGGCGCGTTGGTGAAATGCAGCCGAACCGGATTCTTGATTCGAGAGTAGTTCGAATAACCGAAACCATACGGACAATAGATGGCATCCGAAGTAGAAGTCATGAAGTCATAAACCTGAATCGGATTCCAATCCACGGATTGGGGATGGGCAATCGAAACCAATGCGTGCAGCCTTTCCAAAACCTCACGCGCCGGGGCGGTTTGCGCAAACGGTTCCGATTCCTCCGCGATCGGGTATCCGAGACTCGCGCTCAGGGTGAAAAACAGACTGATAGCATCGGTAGGGCAAGCGGGCGCAACAATGACTTTGCCCATACTCTGGGCCCAACTCCCCAGCCGCAGCACCTCGTCAAAGGTTGCAGGCGGGCCGAGCGCATAGCGACCCAGCAGGTCTGCGCGGTAAGACGCCACCTGAGTAGCCGCATCAATCGGCAAGGCCCAGAGTCCATCCGCGTACCAGTACGATTTCCAGGAGGGGCCGACGGAATCCTGCTCCAAGTGCAGTCTTTCTTCTCTGGTCAGAAAGGGAGCAAGGTTTGGAAGCACGCGATGTGCAGCGGCAAATCCGACAAAGGGATGATCCACAATGATCAGGTCGTAGCGATCGATGTACTGCTCGATGGGCGCTTCGCCGAACTCCCGCAGGGTTCTTCGATCCCAATGGATGTTCACTCCAGGGTGATGTTTTTCGTATTGGCGGGCTCCGCCGATCAGCGGCGCGTACCCGCGTGGATGGTCCCAGGTAAGTCCCTTGAGAGTGATTGCCACAAGAATAGTTTTGCTCGCTGTGCGAGAAGAAGTAGTAGCCTGCCCTCCCAGCGCTTAAGTGGTGTGAGGCTGCTTTGCCGCGAGCAGAATGTGCTCGCAGTACATGACGACCTCGTCCCGCTGATTCAACACCTCGCACGCTTCCACTACACGGCCGTGTCCCGGACGTTTCGGATCCTCCCGTTTTTCCTTAATCGTGACCCGGGTGCGCAGCGTATCTCCAATGAACACGGGCTTGGGAAAGCGTAACTTGTCGTAACCGTAGGTGAACGCAACCGGGTTGATCTGGCTTGCAGTGAGTCCGATGCCGATGGAGAAAGTCATGGTGCCATGGGCAATCCGCTGGCCGAACTGGGTTTGGCGTGCAAACTCGGCATCAACGTGATGAGGAAAAAAATCTCCCGTGTGTCCGGCATGGATGACGATATCGGTCTCGGTGATGGTGCGCCCCGAGGTCACACGCTGACCCCCCACTTTGTAGTCCTCGAAATATTCCGTCATAGTCGCGCCATCACTCTCCCGAAGGGAGCGCTTTGCCACCGATTGCCGCCGATAAACTGCAACTCGCCACTTGCAGAGCCGCTCTCACCTCGCGCGGACCGGTGCGATCCCCAACCCGCGCCAGGAAGGGAACTGCGATCGCAGCGATCGCTTCTCCATGCTGATTTAGAACCGGGAAGCTGATATTGACGACTCCACTGACCTGGTAACTCGATAGCTCTTCGTAACCGCGCCGCCGAATCTGCTCCAAATGATGTTCGAGATCGCGAGGTACTTTCTTGTTGGAGCGATGTTGCCACGCTGTCACATGCCGAGTGCGAGTTTCGCTTTCCTGAAACGCGAGGATTACATGTCCGGACGCGGTATTGAGAAGATCGATTCTTGCTCCCAGCCGGACCGAGAAACCCATGTTACCCGGCGCGTCCACCTGCGCAACCACAACCACCTCGCCGTTGCTGAGCATGGCAAGATGGCACGACTGGCCGGTTCTGTGAGCTACCTGCCGCATAAGAGGACGCGCGTCGGAAAATAGACGAAGCAGGGGGTGGTAGCGGTGTGCGACTTCGAACAGCTTGAGGGTGAGGAAATAGCGCTCATCCGGGGGAACCTGGCAAATGTATCCGCGTTGCTCCAGGCAAACCAGCATGCGAAAAATCTCGCCCACGGTACGTCCCAGGCGGCGGGCAATTTCGCTGGCAATGAGCCCGTCGGATTCCGAGGCAAAAAGCTCGAGGATGTCCAGGCCTTTGTCGAGCGCAGGTGCTGCATAGCGGACGGCCAGCCTGGTGCGCAAGCGGGGTGCCTTGGTCTGCAAATTATGGATCACAGGAAAATAGCTTACTATAAGCAGTTCTCTAATGAAAATATCTTTTTATTTGTGCAATACTAGATTCCCAGTACAAGGTCAAAAATAGGGGCTGCACATGACAAAGCCGCTGCAAAACCTTTTGGTGATCGACTTCAGCCAGTTTCTTTCGGGTTCCCTGGCTACTCTTCGCCTGGCCGATATGGGCGCTCGCGTCATCAAGGTCGAGCGGCCCGGAGCGGGTGACCTTGGCCGGTCACTTTATCTCAGTGATATCGACATTCACGGAGAAAATACGCTTTTTCACGCCATCAACCGCGACAAAGAGAGTTATGCAGCCGATCTAAAAAATCCGCGAGACTTGGACAGGCTGCGGAAGCTGCTCGGGCACGCCGACGTGATGGTACAGAACTTTCGCCCCGGCGTGATGGAACGTCTCCAGCTCGACTACCAGCACGCGATCGAGATCAATGCTCGGCTGGTTTACGCCGTAGTTACGGGATACGGGAACGCGGAAATCTGGCGCGACCGTCCGGGACAAGACCTGCTGGCTCAGGCTCGCTCAGGCATTATGTGGCTCAGCGGAAACGAAGGCGATCCGCCGACTCCCATGGCGCTCGCCATCGCCGACATGCTCGCGGGGCATAATTTGTGCGAAGGCATTCTCGCCTGTCTGGTACGCCGAGCCGTGACAGGCCGCGGAGGCCTGGTGGAGACCAGCCTGCTGGAATCCTTGCTCGACTTCCAGTTCGAAGTTCTGACCACGCATCTCAATGATGGCCACCGGCAACCGCGGCGCAGTGCCTTCCGCAATGCGCATGCCTATTTGGCGGCGCCGTATGGCGTCTACGATACCGCGAACGGCCACCTCGCGCTGGCGATGACTCATCTGCCAACGCTAGGTTCGCTGCTCGGTATAGAGGAACTCAAGGACGTCACGGATAGCGCCGAAGGTTTTCGCCGGCGCGACGAGATCAAACGGCTCATTGCCGCTCGTTTGCGCGAACATACCACTGAACATTGGCTGGAAATCTTGAACGCAGCAGATATCTGGTGTGCTGAAGTCTTGGATTGGCCCAAACTGCTGGCCAGCGAAGCGATCCGTCAGCTCCAGATGATCCAAACGCTCTCCCGGGGGAATGGTGTGGAAGTTCTGACTACGCGTTGCCCTGTGCGCATGGATGGCGGTCTACTAAGCGGCAGCCGGCTTGCTCCAAAGGTGGGAGAACATACCGCCGCGATTCAGCAGGAGTTTAGACTGTAAGGTCACGCGTTTCCTCGGATCATCAATCAAGGCGGTAGACCCGAATCGCGTTGTCGTGAAACAGTTTCTTTTGATTGGCTTCTCCAGCATCTTGAGTGATTGATCGCAGAGCTTCCACCCATTGGGCGTAGGTGGCTGACAGCGTGCAGACCGGCCAGTCGCTGCCGAACAATACGCGGTCCCAACCAAAGCATGCGATTACATGCTCGACATACGGGCGCAAGTCATCTGCGGTCCAGGTGGCCGGGTCGGCGTACGCTACCAGCCCAGACACTTTGCAGAAAACATTGGAGAACTTAGCAAGCTCCGCCATGTGCAAGCGCCAAGGGTCGAGAATCTTTTCCTTGACCTGCGGAACACCGCAATGATCGAGCACGAAAGTGACATCTGGACAGTGGGAAACCAGGTTGATCGCGACCGGCAGCTGTCGGGCGAGCACGCAGATATCGAACGACAGATCATAATTCGCGAGGCTCGCGACATTCTCGATAAGGATTTGTCCTCGGCCCAGATCGTCAGATTGCGTGTGCAGAATCCGCCGAATCCCCTTCAGTTTGGGATGACCGACAATCTTTTCCAGGTAAGTGTGAAACCCTGCGTTCTCCGGCCTGCCGCAGGCCACTACACCTTCGAGGGGATTGTCGGGTAGCTCGGAAATCTTGAGGATGTGTCTTGTCTCATCGAACATCAGCGCCTCGTCCACGTCGGCCTCGAGGTGCACCGACTTCACGACATCGAGTCCGTTGGTAGCTTCAAGATAGTCCATCATACGGAAGGAGCGATTCAGGGTGGGAAGCGCCTGCAACCATGAATATCGAAACAGATCCAAATCCCAGAGGTGTTGGTGGGTATCAACAATCTTCATAGGGTTGTCTTGCCTAGCGACAAATACCTCGCGAACCGCGGCGAAAGCCCACTAGTCGAGATGAAAGACCTCTTCCATATTGGCCCACCACTCGCCCTCGGCACGGGTTTCAAGCGGCTTCTGCATTGGCATCATGATCGCCCACCATTCTTGCGTTTTGGGATCAGCCGCCATCCTCGCCATATCTGCTGCATAGTTGGTTCCGTGGTATTCGTAATAGGCAAAAAGCAGATTATCTTTGAGAAAGATCGAATAATTTCGAATATTGCAGCGCCGTATCATATCGAGGATGTCGGGCCACACGGCAGCATGGTACTTCTTGTACGCAGTCAGGGATTCCGTTCTGACTCCGATTACAGAACCGTAGCGTTTCATGGGTAAGAGTCCTTTACTTTACGTTTCCTTCGGCTCGATCTCGTCTTTTTCACCAAGACCATGGCATTGCGAGGCGAACCGACGAGTGTTGCACGATTAAAGCGGACTTACTATAGTCGAACTCCGCGTGCGTTCGCCACAACCCGCCAGTCTGGAGCCTGATGAAAGAAACTCGCATTATCGCGCTCGAAACACGAGATCTGCATTTTCCTCTCAGCCAGGGCGCAGGCAGTGACGCCGTGCATTCCGGAGCGGAATATTCATTTGCTACGACTCTGCTCTCCACTGACAACAAGATTTACGGGACGGGAATTGTATTGACTCTCGGCCAGGGCAACGAGCTGGTCTGTGGGGCGACTGAACTCCTCGGCAAAACGCTCGTGGGGCGAGAGCTCGAAGAGTTAATGGCAGATTTCGGCACGACGTCACGCTCACTGGCGGAGCATCCGCAACTGCGCTGGCTGGGTCCGCACAAAGGTGTAATACATCTCGCGCTGGCTTCGCTGACCAACGCTTGTTTCGACTTGTGGGCCAAGTCACGTGGGGTTCCGTTGTGGCGCTTGCTCCTCGATCTGGATCCGCGGCTGCTTGTGAATTTGTTGGACTTGAGTTATCTCGAAGATGTTCTGACGCGAGAAGCGGCGGAGACTATTCTGCGCGATCACCTGTCTTCTCGCCGACAACGAGAAGAGATTCTCGGTCGCGGCTATCCGGGATACGACACGTCGGTGGGTTGGTTTCAGTATGACGACAGCCGCGTGAAAGAATTGGCGCAGCAAGCGATGGATCGGGGCTTTCGTGCATTCAAGCTCAAGGTGGGATCACAGGACGCTCAGAGGGATCTGCGGCGCGCTTTCATGCTCCGCGAACTAGCTGGACCCGAAGGCCTGGTCATGCTCGATGCCAACCAGCAGTGGAATCTTCCGGTAGCGATCGAGATGTGCCGCCAGCTTCGCACTATGTCCCCGTATTTCATTGAGGAGCCAACTCACCCGGATGATATCCATGCCCATCGCACGCTGGCGCAAGCGGTTGCACCAATTCCGATCGCTCTGGGAGAGCACGTTCCCAACCGCGTCATGTTTAAGAATTTCATGCAGGCGGGCGCCGTCCAGGTCGTTCAAGTGGATTGCACCCGGGTGGCCGGAATCTCCGAATTTCTTACCGTCAGTCTCTTGGCACGCAAGTTTGGATTGCGCGTTGTGCCCCACGTCGGCGATATGGGACAGATTCATCCGCACCTCGTACTCTTCAATCACATTGCGATGGGACACGAGGCTTTGTTTCTGGAATGCATCCCCCATATGCAGGAGCACTTCGTTCATCCGGCCCGAATTGTGGATGGCGTTTATGTCACTCCACAAGTCCCTGGTTCATCTTCGGATTTCAAAGGCGTCGCGCCCGCAGCCCTCGTCAGGGCAGTGAGGTCATAGAAAAAACCTAAACAACAATTTCTTGCGGACGTACTGCTCGCTTCTCTTCCATCGAACGGTATTCGGCGAAAACAATCTGAAGCGTACGCAGATTGTCGCGCCCATTTGTTTCCGGCGCAGAGTTATCTTCAATCGCACACATGAGCGACGCCATCGGACCTACAAAGGCATCCGGAATCCACATGCTATCGAGGCGGGCGGAGAACCAGTAACCCGGGTTGCGTTTGGACATGAATTCCAGAGTATCCGGACGCCCTTTGGGATAGTTGTACATCAATCCGATTGTGCCTTTGATCACGCCCTCGGTTCCTTCGAGCCGGAAGATCGCGTAGGGATCATCTTGCCAGGTGGAATGGCAGGCATCGATCAATACCTGGAGACCGGAGTTATATTCCCAAACGCTGAGGGTTTTGGTTTCGGCTTTGGTGGTTTCGCTGGGCCCGCGGCTGCCGCTGGTGAAAACGTACTCCGGCTCTCCTAGTAGATAACGCAGCGAGTCAATGTAGTGAATACTGTGAAACATGATTTCCAGATGCTTGCCTTGATAAATCCAGGGCCACAGACTCCAGTCAGTTTTGCAGTGGACCTGGATGGTGGCATAAGTCGGCGTTCCCAGCCAGCCATCGTCAATCAGCAAGCGCGCACAGCGGATCCCGGCGTCCCAGCGCATTTGCTGATTCACCGCCAGACTGACGCCGGCTTTCTCAGCCAGTTCCACGCTTCGCACGGCTTTGGCATATTCGTCAGCAAGCGGCTTCTGGCAGAGTAGATGTTTCCCTGCAGCGGTAGCTTGCTCAATGATCTCAACTTGAACCGACGGATACACCGCGACGTCTGCAATTTCAACACTCTTGTCGCCGAGTAGCTCGTCGAGGCTGTTATAGACCTTTGGAATCCCATGCTCCCGGGCGGTCCGCCGCGCCTGGTCCAGGTTCTTGTCGGTGACGCCAACCACGTTGAAGCCAGCCTTTTTGTAGGCGGGCAAATGTGCGTAGTTCACGATTCCGCCGGCGCCGACGATGGCAATTCCATGATCCATGCGGAGAGGGAGTTTGGGCTTATAGTCGAGATGAGGAAAAATATCGGGCATCTTCAGAGTCTCTATCAAGCGCATCCTAATTGGGAGCTAAGTCGAAAAATCTGTTTACGCTTCTCGCCAATGCGATGTCTAGTGTTTTATGCGATTGGTGCGTTCGGTTTCACCCTTTAAAACTTAATTGCGTTGACTTTCGATCGCTCATCTTGACTCTAGCACGCGGCAGTGATTCTCTAGACAGCGCATGAAACTGATACGGATTGGCCAACCAGGAGAAGAAAAACCGGGCGTTCTTCTCAAAGATGGGAGCCGGATAGACGTCTCCTCATTCGGATCGGATTACAACGAAGAGTTCTTTGAGAATGGCGGGTTGGCCGCGTTGGAGCATTGGCTGGCGCAGAATGGCTCCCCTGCGCCACGGAGGGATGCATCAGTGCGACTCGGTGCGCCGATCTGCCGCCCCAGCAAGATCGTTTGCATCGGACTCAATTTTCACGACCACGCGATCGAAAGTAAAATGGAAATCCCGCGCGAGCCGGTTATTTTCTGTAAGGCTACAAGCTCTTTGGTCGGTCCGGACGACGACCTCGTAATTCCGCGGAATGGGGAAAAGGTAGACTGGGAGGTGGAACTGGCGGTGATCATAGGAAAACGTGCCAAGTACGTTCCGGTGGAGCACGCTCTCGAGTACGTGGCCGGCTACTGCCTTCATAACGATTACTCGGAGCGCAGCTTTCAGTTGGAGCGCGGAGGTCAATGGGTAAAGGGCAAGAGCGCGGACACTTTTGCTCCCCTGGGACCGTTCCTTGCCACCCGCGAAGAAATCCCGGACCCGGGCCGGTTGGGGATGTGGTTGAAGGTGAATGGCGAATTTCGACAAAACAGCAGTACTGCGCAAATGATTTTCAGTGTGCCGGCGCTGGTGAGTTACGTCAGCGAATTTATGACCTTGCTTCCCGGAGATGTGATCAGCACGGGGACACCGGCGGGAGTTGCCTTGGGAATGCGTCCGCCGCGCTACCTGAAACCTGGCGACTTCGTCCAACTTGGCATTGATGGTTTGGGAGAATCTCGTCAAAAGATCACGGCCTGGGAGTCATAAATGCCGCGTGAGACTTCGCCTGCTGTGGCTCGAGTTCTCCCGGTTATTTTCGTTTTATTGGCAATCGCTGCTCTCGCGGTCCTTCTTGCGGCGCAGACGCCCAATTCCGCGAAGACTAGCAAAAACGCGGTCCAACCCGGCCCGGTACATTTTGAGGACATTGCCTCTCAAGTTGGACTGAGCGCGCTGAACGTTTATGGCGACGACAAACGCAAAGAGTTCATCATCGAGACAACGGGAAATGGCGCGATCATTTTCGACTATGACAACGATGGCTGGCCCGATATCTTTCTTCCCAACGGCTCGACAGTAGGTGGCTTTCCCAAAGGCGAGGAACCTACTGGGCATCTCTATCACAACAACCAGAACGGAACCTTCACGGACGTTACTGCGAGAGCCGGACTCGCGCGTCCGGGATGGGGACAGGGTGGATGCGTAGTCGACTACGATAACGATGGCAACCTCGATCTACTGGTCACCTATTGGGGCCAGACCGTCCTTTATCACAACAACGGAAACGGAACTTTCACCGACGTCACCGAAAAAGCCGGCCTGAAAACTGCGCGAGCCGAGTGGAACACGGGCTGCAGCTTTGTCGATTACGACCACGACGGCCGAGTAGATCTCTTCATCGTGCGCTATGTAGATTTCAGCTACGACTCGGTGCCGCGGCCGGGGCAAGGAGAGTGGTGTCAGTGGAAAGGATTGAACGTGATGTGCGGGCCCCGCGGCTTGAAGACGAGTGTCAATGCGCTTTATCACAACAACGGAGACGGGACCTTCAGCGATGTCTCGGAAAAATCCGGCATCACCAAAGCGACTGGCTGCTATGGTTTCACTTCATTGACGGCTGATTTTGACCATGATGGCTGGCCCGATATCTATGTGGCTTGTGATTCCACGGCCAGCCTGCTCTATCACAACAACCGCGATGGAACATTTACCGACATTGGCAAGAAGACGGGCGTGGCATACAACGAAGATGGCGCCATGCAGGCAGGCATGGGCTTGTCGGCCGACGACTACGCGCACAATGGCTTTCAGAGCATCGTCAAGACCAACTTCAGCGACGACACGCCGACGCTTTATCTCAACCGCGGCGATAACGGCTTCGACGACGTCACTTACAGCGCCGGGCTGGGAATGATCAAGAAGTGGTTGGGATGGGGAGTGCAGTTCTACGATTTCGACAACAGCGGCTGGCCGGGAATCCTGATTGGTAACGGGCACGTGTATCCAGAGGTGGATGGCAAGGGACTGGGCACAAGTTATCGTGAGCCCAAAGTGGCTTACTACAACTTGCACAACGGAACCTTCGCTAACATCACTGCGGATGCCGGACCGGTTCTGAGCCAGATGCACGCTGCTCGCGGAATGGCGCTGGGTGATCTGTTCAACGATGGAAGGGAAGAGGCGCTGGTGAACAACATGAATGAGCCGCCGTCGCTCTATTACAACATTGGGCCGGTGGGAAACTTCATCAACCTGCAACTAATCGGGGGCAAATCCAATCGCGCCGCTCTGGGTACAGCGGTCACGCTGGTTCAGGGCGCGGACCAGCGCGAAAGGGAAGTGCGGAGCGGAGACGGGTACATCTCGCAAAGCGACTTGCGACTCCACTTCGGATTAGGCAAGGCGCTCAAGGCAGAGAAAATTGTGATCCGCTGGCCCAGCGGGCTGGTCGAAACTCTGCGTGATCTGCCGGCAAATCAATACTACGTGGTGCGTGAAGGTGAGGGCATCGATTCGAAACGGACCCACGGGGTTAGCAAAGTACAAATCGGAGTTTCTCGTTCTGATGCCAAGTAATTCGCCCCGGAGGCTCAGGCTTCACACGGCATTGCCGATCGAGATTACTACGATCGCGAGAAAAAGGATCCCGACGCCGGTCCAGCAGTATGCCAATGTGCGACGGCTGGAGCCTTTCCACTCTCCGGTCATCGCTCCCCAGAAAAGGCCCGCAATAATATCCACGATCATGAACATGGGCCAGCCGAGAATGCCGCCGAGAGACCCGAGTGAAGCCGCACCCATTCCGTAGAGAACTATGCCGCCAAACCAAAGCAGGCCAGTGGAGAAACCCAGTAGCCAGTTCTGCGGCGAACCTGCTTTCCCGTAGGCAGCCCAGGTTCGGTTCTTCTGCAGCAGGTAAATGCAATAGAGCAGATTTGTGACAAAACCCGCACTAACAGCCAGCGCCCAAATAGGATTCGCAGCCATACTCACGCTTGCGCCGGCGTCCAGAGCGCGCATTCGAAGCTCATCTCCGAATAGGAAACTGAAGTTGAGCATCGACGAGAAAACTCCGGAGAAAATACAGATGATCAGGCCCAGCGTGAACCCGGAACCTGCCGACTGCCCCGTTCCCAGGTCCCGTTCCCTCTGCTTTCCGGCGAGGGCAAGAAAAACCAGACCGACAGCCATAACTACTGTTCCAGCGATCAATGCCAGCCCGCGTTTAGCGAAGAGCTCTTCGGGATGCAGAACCGCAAGCGGCAGCAGCGAGCCGAAGGAGGCTGTGATGCCAAGGATCAGAGCGAACCCCAGCGCCAGTCCAACACGACTGATCCCCTGTCCGAACAAAGTAGCTCCGAATCCCCATGCGAATCCGAATATGGCGACCTTGAGCAGGGTGGATTCTGACACTCCTTGAAGCACGCTGGATAAGTGCGGCACTGTGCTCAGAGCGATGATCCACGGAAAAATCACTAGGCCAGAGAGCGCGAAGATCAGCCAACTATTCTCCCAATGCCACTCCGGCATCCGTTTCATGGGCGCGGCGAAACTGCCCTGCAGAATGCCTGCGAGAGTAACAATGGCGATTCCCCACACAACTTGGTGCACTAAACCCTCCAAAGACTCAGGTCTCGCCCGCGCTGGCGGACGGTACGCAACGGCCAAGCAAGAGTTGGCAGAGATGCACTATTCTCGTACGTTACGTCAAGTGAAAAATCACAGCGCGACGATATGCCATTGCTGATGAGGACCGTTTTGAGCTAGAGTTCGCCGTGATGTGCAAGCGCTTCCTGCCAGCGTGTGCCCTGGGAATACTGTTTCTCGCAACTATCTCGGCACCGGCTCAAGACATCGATTCAAATCCGTCGGTGGAGAATCGCAATCCCGCTACAGTGGCTGACCAGATTCTCGATCCGGCCGAGCGTCGTGACTTTCTGGTTCTCTTTCAGCCGGCCGCGCCGGCAGAAATGCTCAAGCGAGCAAAGACTTTTCTGAGCGACTATCCTCAATCCGCGTTTCTGTTCCAAGCTTACGATATCGCCGCCCGAAGCAGTTTTGACTCGAAAGATTACAAGAACGGCCTGGATTACGCGAATAAGTCACTGAAGCTACTCCCGGAGAATCCGCTGCTTCTGACTGCGGTGGCGGATGTTGAAGCGCGGGAGCATCAAAACGATGCTGCCGTCTCGCACGCCCGGGATGCGATCGAATATCTAGATCGTTTTGCCCGTCCTGGTGCCGTCGCGGCTGACCAGTGGCCGGATTTGCAGCGTCAGGCGAAAGCGTCGGCCTATTTCGCCATGGGCCGCGCTTTTCTCGCGCAAGCACTGGATGACGCGGCCGGTGCGAACCGCAACACGTTCCTGCAGCAATCAGAAGCAGCGATGGAAAAAGCTGAAGGACTGAGCTCAGACGATGCGGAGATCCGGTATCTGCTGGGCCTCATACGGTTATCCTCTGGCAAATTGCTGCCGGCCGCAGGAGATTTCTCGGCGGTTTACAAGGGAAACAGTGACTTCGCACCCAAAGCGCTTGCCCAACTACAAATTATCCATAAGCTGCTTCACCAGAATTCCACGACGAGCTTTGAAGCCTTTTTGGAGCAAGTCGGAGACCAGCACGTCACAATCCAGCAGCCATCGCCCTTACAAACTACTTTTCCAGTGCGTTCGGTTTCGGCTTATGCGGGTTCCGACGCGTGCCAAGGCTGTCACAACGAAATCTATCAGGCGTGGTCTCACAGCGGCATGTCGAAGATGTTGCGGCCGTACCAGGCACAAAATGTCATCGGTGATTTTCAGACGAACAATGAATTCTACGCGGGCGACGAGTTCGACTATCGCAACGGAAAGCTTGAGGTCTTGCGCAGTAAGAACCGCAGCATATTTGCGCGCATGGTGGTTCGGAGCCACCGCCATTTTTTTGACATCAGGCAGTCTGACGGCCAATGGCACTCGTATCCCGTCGACTACACCATCGGATCCAAGTTCCAGCAAGCATATGCGACCAAACTGCCCAATGGCGAGATCCATGTCTTTCCGGTGCAGTACAACTGCATGTACAAGCAATGGGTCAACTTTTGGCAGGTTATCGATTCGCCGGGAAGCGAGCGTTCGAATCCTCGTTCCTGGGAGAAACTGAATAGCTCGACCAGCTATCAGGCGATTTGCGCCGTCTGCCACACCAGTCAGTTGCGGAACATCAAGGCCGGAGGGTTTGAGGCGCAAAACCTGGAGTTTCAGGAGCCAGGAATTAATTGCGAAAGTTGTCATGGGCCGTCGGCTCAGCACATCGCAGAAGTGACCCAAAGCGAGTTTTATCTGTCAAAACATCCGCTCGATCCTCCGGTTAATTTTCACAAAGTCGGCGCCCGCGATTTTGTTGAAATCTGTTCGCAGTGTCACATGCAGTCCGCACTTCGCATCTCGGGACAGCACGGAGAACTGAACTATTCTCCCAGCGGCGAGTTTTTCATGCGCAATCAGAGCATCCCTTTTGGTGAGTTCTCCCGCAAAGGCTTCTACAAGGACGGCAGATTCCGCCAGACCACTTTCATTGTCGAAGCGCTAGAGCGCTCGCAGTGTTTCAAGAAAGGGCAGGCGAGCTGCGGGAATTGCCATGATCCGCATGGTCACGGTTCGAGCGGCGACGACTCAAGGTCCAATCCAACTTCATTGAAATTCCCCGGCCAGCCGGATCGTGCGTGTATCGATTGTCATCAGCCATTCCTGGATGCGTCCAGGCTGGCGGCCCACACCCATCACCGCGCGGATTCCGAAGGCAGCCGCTGCGTCTCTTGCCACATGCCACGAATCATGGACGCGTTGCTATTCCGCGCCCGAACCCACCAAATCGATGACATTCCAGATGCTGACATGACTCTGCGCTTTGGGCAGGAAGAAAGCCCCAACGCTTGCTTGCTATGCCATGCGGAAAAAAATCCGCAGTGGGTGAAGCAAGAGTTGCTGTCCTGGATGCCGGCCGCTCCCAAACGATGAATATGAATGATTTCGTGTTCTTGCGGCGGAGCAGAAATCGGCTTGGTTTTTATCTCAGCGCAATTCTTGCTTTTATCATCACCACACGGGGTCAGGAAGGACCAGTCCGTTCAACCCCGCCGGTCAATCGCTCAAGCAATGGATACGTCGGATCGAAGGCCTGCGCGCAATGTCATCAATCCATCTACGACTCTTATTGGAAAACTGACATGGGTCGTTCCATGTCCACCATCACCCCGTCTCTGCTGGAAAGGATTTCAACATCGGCCTCGTTGTTCGATGCTCGCTCCCAACGTCATTTTGAAACTTCTGTTCGTAACAACGAGCTCTTCCAAGCAGAATTTGCGACTGCGCCCGATGGAAAAGAAATCTTCCGCGATACGCACAAAGTGGAGTGGATCATCGGCTCGGGAGCAAACGGCTTCGGCGCGATTGTTAGACGTGGAAATTATCTCTTTGAGGCTCCGCTTTCGTTCTATGCAAAGACCAACGGCTGGGCTTTGTCGCCCGGATACGAGTTTGCCGATTATGGCTTCAGCCGTCCCGTTCTAGCGGGTTGCATCGTATGCCATAGCGGCAGGCCACAGCCAGTCGCAGACGGGAACGGGCTTTTTCGCGATCCTCCGTTTGAGGAATTGGCGATAGGTTGCGAGAACTGCCATGGGCCCGGGGAAACGCACGTGGTTGAGATGCAAATCGATCCCTCACAAGGAGCCGGACACTCCATCGTGAATCCGGCAAAACTCACGCCCTGGCTCGCCGATAATATTTGCATGTCATGCCATCAGGCTGGCGACGCGCGAATTTTAAAATCTGGTAAAGACTACAGTCAGTTTCGTCCCGGTTCAGCTTTAGATGACACGCTAAGTATCTTCATGGTTCCTCTTCGCCGCGAGTCCACTCCGCGTGATGATCTGCTGCAGCATTACCTGTCCATGTTGCTCAGCAAGTGTTATCGGGGAAGCCGCGGCCGTCTGGCTTGTATCGGTTGTCATGATCCTCACGTGGAGCCGTCAGCACAGGAAGCGCCTGCCTATTTCCGCCAGAAGTGTCTGGCATGCCATACCGAGAAGAGTTGTGCTTTGCCTCTCGCCATTCGTCAGCACAAGGTTCCGGCCGACGACTGCGCCGGATGTCACATGCCGAAGCGTGACGTAAAGGTCATCTCACATTCAGTTCTCACCAACCATCGCATCGTAGCCCAAGCTGAGGAGCAATTTCCCGATGCGGCTTTCCACATGACCACGCCTTCACTGCCAGATTTGGTCCATCTCGACCTCCCGCCAGGGCGAGATGACTCAACGTTGGATCCGCTCACTCTGCTGCAAGCGTACGGTCAGATCATGCTCTCGCATCCTGAGTATCGCGAACGTTATTGGGCCTTGGGAAGGAAGCTGCAGACTGTTGAACCCGACAACGTCTTTGTGCTTGAAGCGCTGGCCGATTCTGCGCTGCAACAAAAAAACCCGGAAGGAGTGGCGGCGGCTATCCGCTATCTCGATCGCGCCACGCGTGGGGAAAACAAGAATCCGGAGGACTTTGAGCAATTGGCCAACCTGCTCATCGCAACTGGACGCACAAAGGAAGCTATCACTGCATTGCAGCGTGGCATTGACCTTATTCCGTACGACGCAGAGCTGTACCGCTTGCTGGGAAAAAGTTATCTCTCGCAGAATCAAAGTGCCGAAGCGTCCGCCATCCTAAAAAAGGCGGTTAAGATTTTTCCCGGAGATGAAGTAATTCGGAAACTCTTGAAAGAGTGCGGATCCACGAAAACGAGTGCTCCAGCGCCGTAAGCCTGTCACGTTGTCACCCCGAGCGGAGCGAAGGGATCTGGCAGTTCTCAGGAAGTAACGGACGAAGTTTCTCTGCGAGAAGCTGCAGCCACGGGTTCGTTTCGGGGAAAGCCCATGGCGGCCGAGATTTCTGCGGCGGCCTTAATAACCGCCTGCGCGATGGTTGCGACCTGGCTGGGAGCAACTCTCGTCACCGGCCCGGAGACGCTTATGGCGGCTATTGCATGCTGCCCCGCACCTAGAATCGGCGCGCTCACACAGCGTGCTCCCAGAGTGGTTTCCTCATCATCGACCGCGTAGCCCTGCTGCCGGATCTTCTCCAGTTCCTGCCGCAACTGCACCAGGTTCATGATCGTCTTCGGCGTCAGTGGCTGGAATGTAACGCCGCCGAGAATGTCCTCTATCTGTTCCTCGGGCAAGAACGCGGCAAGCGCTTTTCCCAGAGCAGTCGCGTGCAATTGACGACGCGTGCCCACGCGCGAAGATAGCCGGAATTCGTGCGGGCTTTCCAGCACGTCCACGTAGAGCACGGTGGCTTGATCCAGAACCGCAAGATTCACTGTTTCTCGCGTGGACTTCCATAGTTCCCACAAGATCGGCTGCGCTGCAGCCTGCAACGTGGCACGGTGATTCACGCGGGCCGCCATCTGTGCCAACCTCGGTCCGATCAAGTACACGCCAGACTCGGTGTGCATGAGATAGCCATCCCGCTCCAGATGCTTCAGAAAGCGGTGGGCAGTGCTCTTATTGATCCTGGTCAGTTGACAGATGGACTTGAGCGGCAGCCCCGAAGGCGCCCCTTGAATGGCCTCCAGGATTTGAAAAACCTTGGAGATAACGCCAACCGGAGCAGGACCTTTTTTTTTCGGATGTCGCATGCAACTCCTTAGCAAAAATGCAGATTCCGGATTGCCGGGGCATCAAGCCAAAGCTAGCGAGTCAGCAGACCAGTTGTTCCATCAGATGAAACTGTCCTACCTAAACCGCACCTTAACGGATCAAATGGTACCACTGAATGAAACAAAGTTCAACTATATGAAATTTTTTGATTGACAACATTCGTTCAGCAGTGCTAAACAACGCACTCGATGTAGGGTTCTCCGTTGGCTGCTCGGGGCCAGCGCAAAATTTCCTTGGTTACACACAGAAAAATTCGCTCTATCTGGGCTGATCTACGAGGTGTGAAGCCAGGACTGAGCCGCTAGATTCGCGAGGAGGAACTGCGACGATGACACGCCCAAGTTTCGCCAGGATTTCAAGCCGGTCGTACCTGACTTTCGTTCTGTTGCTTTGTTTGGGATTCACCGTATTCTCCCCAACGAATGCCGACGCGCAGGTCAATGCCTCCATAAAGGGAACGGTGAGCGACGCAACCGGAGCACTAATTTCCGGCGCTTCTGTTGTCCTGCGCAACACGGATACGAATCTGAGCCGAGCCACAACGACCAACGATGCTGGCTACTACTCTATCCCGGATGTTCTGACTGGGAACTACGAATTAAAAGTCAGCAAGCAGGGTTTCCGCACCGCTGTGCAGTCGGGCATTACCTTGGGTGTCAACCAAACCGCTGTCTTCGACCTAAGCCTGCCGACGGGTTCCACGACGGAAACCGTCTCCGTGCAAGCTTCGGCTGTTGCTTTGGAGACGGCCACGTCGGAGCTGGGAGTTGCCGTGACGCGGCGAGAAGTGAACGATCTGCCGCTGAATGGACGAAACTTCACCCAAATCCTGAACCTGACGCCGGGCGTGAGCACAGTCAACGTGGCCCAGAACGCACCTTCCGCGGGTGGCATCTGGTCGAATCCAGTTGGGACGTCTTCCTATCCGTCGGTGAATGGGCAGTCCAATCGCAGCAACTTATTTTTACTGGACGGTGTAAATAACCAAGGCTCGTTCGGCAGCACCTATGCCGTCGCCCCGATTGTCGACGATATACAAGAGTTTAAAGTTCAATCGCACAATGATGACGCCTCGTTTGGCGGTGTGCTGGGCGGCGTGGTCAACGTGGTAACGAAATCCGGTACGACTCAGTATCACGGCGCGGCTTGGGAATTTCTTCGCAACACGACTTTCGATGCCGCCAATCCGTTCCTGAATAAGGTGACCCCATTCCAACAGAACCAGTTCGGAGCTTCCTTCGGCGGGCCGCTTTGGTTGCCAGGTCAGCACGGACAGAAAAAAACTTTCTTTTATCTGAGCTACGAAGGCTACCGGAATCACACCGCTGCTTCCAATTTCTACAACACACCCACCAGCCAACAATTGGCTGGAGACCTGACCAGCACCGTCGGCACCGGGCAAATTTACAATCCCTTCAGCGGCCAGGCTTTCATGTGCGACGGTGCAGGCAATCCTCTACCGGCGCCTGGCAACGTTCAGGGAGCCGGCGTACCGTGCAACAAGATTCCTTCCACCATGATTAACCAGAACATGGTTACGTACGCGCAAACCTTGTTCCCTGCCCCGAACCTCACAGGCAACTCAAAGTTTAATGGCCTGGATACAACCAAGAGCATCACCCGGCAGGACACCGGCAGCGGACGGCTGGATCACCAGTTCGGCCAGCACGACGACGTCTGGGCTCGTTATACCAGCTTCCGGCAGCCCGCCAGCGGATCAGGCGGTTTTGCTGGATTGTTCCATAACCAGGTAACCGATGGGTACAACGTAGCCGTTCACTACACCCACTTGTTCTCCGGGACCACACTAGCTGAATTCCATTTCGGACGGACCAGCGTGAATATCGATCAAGGCTCCAACTTTACCAATGCCTCGCCTAGCTTCGGGACGCAGGTGGGATTTTCTCCGAACTTCGCGGGGAATTTCAAGGGTGGTATTTCGATGATCCCGCAAATTGTGATCAAGGATTACATCGGCAACTCCAACCCCAGTGCGCACGGGGCCGCGCAGGTTGACGACACTCACGTATCGGACATCTGGGAATACGGAGGTGACTTCACAAAAACAATCGGGCGCCACACCTTCAAAGCAGGGCTGAATTTCGCGAGCAATAACTCCAATGCCCTGTACCTGAACTCAAGTGTCCAGTTTGCTGCTGCAAATACGGAGAACCCATCGACCCTCACGGGCGGCAACGCCTTAGCATCGTTCCTTTTGGGTATTCCGAACAATGCCTCACGGCGCAATGTGATTGAAACCGAGCATGGTGGCTGGGTTGACGGATTCTATGTGATGGATCAGTGGAAGGTGACCAGCAAACTGAATGTGAATTTCGGCTTGCGGTATGACATCACGTTCATGCCTATTTATGGGGACAACAAGAATGCCAACAATTTTGTCGGCGACATGAATTTCACCAACGGAACCTACATTCTGGCCAGGAACGCTCCGTCGTGCGCACAGACAAATGCCGCTCCATGCATACCTGGTGGCGTCCTCCCCGCACACGTGGTCGTAACGCCACTTGGTGGCACCGCGATTTTCCACACCGACTACAACGACATACAGCCGCGAGTCGGTGTTGCGTATCAGGTGCGGCCGAATCTGGTACTGCGTGCGGCGTATGGGAGATTCTTTGATAATTGGGCAGCAATTACTCAAACCGCGCAAAACTACGAGGGCACCTGGCCGAGCCTGGACCAACTTGGAGCCAGCAATCTTAACCCGGTGACCACCGGGCCCCCAACCGTGTCATTCGGGGATCCCTTCAATCTCGGCAGTGGAAAGCCCGTCACCACCGGGACTCCCTTCAACCAGTCAACCTGGTTTGCGGATCCGTATTTGAAGAGACCTTATGCCGATCAATGGAACTTCGGCATCCAGGATCAACTGACTTCCAGCACCGTGCTGACGATGAACTATGTCGGTTCGGTTGGTAGGCGTCTGGATGTCGGAGGAGCGTATAACACTGCCACGGTCGCTGGCGGAAATGCTAATACCGCCTGCGCCCCCTTTGACCCGGCGAACCCGAAGGCAACCAACTGCGGCGCGCCTTTTCCCTATATCGGGCCCACCGCCTATGATCGCGGCACGGGGAAGAGCTCCTACAACGCGCTGCAGGCCTCGTTGAACGGCAGGCAACATGGCCTTGCGTATCTGATTTCGTATACCTGGTCGAAGAGCTTAGATCTCGGCTGTTCTGGTTTCTACGGAGTGGAAGGTTGCTCCACTCAAAATCCCTATAACCTGCAGGCTGACAAGGGTCCTTCCGCTATCGACCTTCCGCAAATCTTCTCCGCCGCGTGGGTTTATGCCTTGCCGTTTGGCAAGGGCGGGAAAATGTCTTCCGGCAACTCGGTTGTGGATGCGGTGATTGGCGGCTGGAACCTCAACGGTATTCTCTCACTCAATTCAGGAACTCCCTTCGATGTGGGAAGCAGCAAGGATATCGCACAAACCGGCAATTTCAACTTCGGCAATGGATACGGCTACGAGCGAGCCAATGTAGTTGGCAGCCTCTATCCTGGCAATAAGGGCCCCAGTGAATGGATTAACATCGCATCTTTTCAAAAGCCCCTTAAGGGTACGTTTGGGGACTTGGGCCGGGATTCTCTTCGGTCTGACTGGTACAAGAATCTGGATCTCTCGGTCTTCCGGCAATTCCCCATTACAGAACGATTCCGACTGGAATTCCGCTTCGAGGCGTTCAACGTGACGAATACGCCCGTGTGGGCGATTCCGGTCACGAGTTTGGAAAATAAAAACTTCGGGGTGGTCACCAGTACCGCGAATGTACCTCGACAATTGCAGTTCGGACTCAAGCTTTACTTCTGAGTGCTGCCGACAACGGCACTCGAATGTGGATCATATTGCGGCGGGCGTGCTCAGCTGGCAGAAAGGCGAAAGCGCCCGCCCAAACTTTCTGGAGCCGATCGCGTGTGCGTCTTTTGAACGGCAGGATGACTCTAAGCGTTGCTACACTTATACGAGCACAAGATTGTTTGACTAGTGCACAGCGACGAACCGGAGGACGAAGTTGTCCGGTCGTCGGAGTGACCGGAAGCCTGAAGGCCACTGGAGATGTTGGCGGCTAGGACAGATCGAGCTCGACCTGGACGTGGTTTGCTCTTGCCGCTGAGTGTCCTGATGACACTGGCAGGTACGCTGTTCTTAGCTGCACAGAATTCTCCACCGGGCCAAGCAACGCCGGTAGCTCACGCACTTGTCTTGCCCAAGTCGTGTCTGGGGCAAACCCATCCTTCCGAGAAGATTACGACGCTGTTGGAAGCCATTCACGACCATCCCACGGCCGGGGCTTACAACACCCTAGGGGTTTTGTACGCGCAAGCGGATCGCGTCAGCTGTGCTATTCCAGCTTTTGAAGCCTCCCTCAGCCTGGAGCAGCAAAACTGGGAGGCCCACTACAATCTTGCGCTGGCGCTTCTCCGTAAGGGCAATCGAGCCCGCACTGTCGCCGAGTTGCAGACCGCGATTCAACAAAAGCCGGATTCAGTAGCTGCGCATTTTGCCTTGGGAAATGTGCGGCAAGCCGACGGCAAGTGGGAGGAAGCTGCACAGGAGTTCAACGCTGTACTGACGGTTGATCCGCACTTCGTTCCCGCCTCGGTAGCCCTCGGACAAGTCCTGATGAGCCAGGGAAAGCCAGCTGCAGCGATTGCTTGTCTAGAAAAAGCTCTGGGTCTGTCACCACCGCTCGATCAAGTAGAAACCCTGCAGGTCGCGCGCGCCCTGGCTTACAGCCAAAGCGGTGAAATGGACAAAGCGGTGGGCATCCTCAAGAATTTCGTCGCTGCGCATCCAGACTCCGCCGACGCTCACTTCAATCTTGGTCTGCTCTATTTTCAGAAAGGCCAGCCGGCTGACGTGGAAGCTGCAGTTGCCGAATACCGCGCGGCGCTGCGCCTTGACGCTAACCTGGACGCCGCCAGAATCTCATTGGGAAGAGCGCTACTTACTCAGAAACAATATTCGGCATCGGTTTCGATCCTCCAGGAATACGCCAAGAACAAACCGCGTGATGACCAGGGTTACTATCTCTTAGGCTTGGCTTATGCTGGACTCAAGCAATTTCCCCAAGCGGAAACATTCTTGCGGCAGGCCAAACGGCTGAATCCCGGCAACGCAGATACCCGTTACAACCTTGGGTTGGCCCTGGTTAGGACGGCAAAGCCAGAAGAAGCCATCCAGGAATTTGAGGCCGCGGCCAAGATCAGTCCTGACGATCCTGAAGTTCACTCCCAACTCGCATCTGTTTTCGAACAGCAAAACCAGAAGGAGCGCTCGCAAGTCGAGCTGCGAAAAGCTACTGAGCTTCGACGCCGGTCGGATCAGCAAGCGCAGGCAGGCAAACTCAACAATGAGTCCAATCAGTATTTGCTGGCAGGAAATCCGCAAGCTGCGGTCGAACACTACCGCCGAGCCCTTAAGCTGAATCCCGGTGATGCAAAACTACACTACAACCTGTCCTTAGCTCTTGACCAACTGGGCGACAAGCCTGCTGAACAGAACGAACTGGAGACTGCTATCCGCCTCGATCCCAATCTTTCCGTTGCACACAATCAGTTGGGATTCCTTGCCGTGAGTGATCGTCGCTTTGCCGAAGCGGAACGAGATTTCAAGACCGCGATTCAAATCGATTCCAAGTACGCCGAGGCCCAGAACAATCTGGGAGTTCTCTACAGTCAGCAAGGAAAGGATTCCGAGGCGGCCGAACTGTTCCAGCAGGCGATCGGAAACGATCCGAATTTTGCCAAAGCCTACGTCAATCTTGGTTTGACGCTGGCTAAGCAAGGAGCATTTCCGCAGGCAGCACAGCAATTTGATCTGACTCTGAAAATCGATCCCCAGAACGAAGCAGCATACACTGCTCTCGGGATGCTGCAAGCCAAGACCGGCCGGGGAAGGGAAGCGGTCGATACCTTTCGAAAAGCGGTAGCGCTTGCTCCCAATTCAGCCGATGCACACCTGAATCTAGGCATCGCCTTGGTCGATCAATATGATCGTGTAGGAGGATTCAAGGAATTCTCCGAAGCCGTTCGTCTCAATCCCGAGCTTCCCGCGGCCCATTACAACCTCGGTCGTTTCTTTTTTGAGAACGGTAAGTACGAAGACGCGCAGCGAGAATTAGAAAGCGCCTGCCGCTTGCAGCCGAATTTCGCCAGCGCGCTTTATTTTCTGGCCCTCACCGAAAAACAGAACAATCAAATGGAACGTTCCACCCAGTTTCTGCGTCAAGTCGTCACTCTTAATCCGCAAAATGCCGATGCGCAATACTTGCTCGGTCAAAACCTCGAGCGCGATGGGAAAACTACCGAGGCCGTTGAGCACTGGAAGGCGGCCGTGCAGGCGGACCCAAACCATTCCCAAGCCCTCTATAACCTGGCGCGGACCTTGAACAAGTTGCATGACGCAGAGGCGGCCCAGTATCAGGCCCGCTTCGATGCGCTGCAAAAGAGCCAGCAAATCACAGACAGGGTGGAACAACTCGGCAATTTCGCTCTTGAAGCCGCCAACGCAGAGAACTGGCCGCAGGCATTCCAACAGATGACGGAGGCGCTCGAGTTGTGCGGAAACTGCCCGCAGAGCGCACATCTTCACCACAATCTCGGCTTGTTCTACGGCAAAACTGGAAAGGTGGAAGAAGCCAATAAGGAGTTGCAGACAGCAATTGCCCTTGATCCAAATGATGTGGATGCCCAAAGAGCTCTGATCATGTTCCAGAACGTGCGCACGGCGCAAGCACAGCAACAGTGAATATGTGACGACAGGGATGCCTTGTTTTCCAATGGAGGAGGAATGTCTTTCTGAAAGCTCAATCAGACGGATTTCGTCTCGACGGCAAAGTGGCCGTAGTTACCGGTGGAGCCAGTGGAATCGGGCGGGCCATCGCGGAAAGATTTTCCGCCAGCGGAGCCTGTGTTCGCATTCTGGACATTGACCAGAGTGCTGCTGAGGCCCTGGCTGGCGAGATCGTCGCTCTGGGACGCAACGCCAAAGCTTATCGCTGCGACGTCTCCGACCGCGAGAATGTGAAGGCGGTTTTCGGGGATATCTTCCAGCGCGATCGAATCCACATCCTGGTAAACAACGCCGGGATTGCCCATGTAGGTAACCTCGAAACGACTTCGGAGCAGGACTTCGAAAGGGTCTATTGCGTAAATATTAAGGGTATCTACAACTGCATGTACGCCTCCATTGGCCACCTCAAAGGCAACGGCGGAGGCGTGATTTTGAACATGGCCTCGATTGCTGGCAGTGCTGGACTTTCCGACCGCTTTGCGTACTCCATGAGTAAAGGCGCCGTGATCGCAATGACCTACTCGGTTGCCAAAGATTACCTGGCTCATAACATTCGCTGCAATTGTATTTCGCCCGCCCGAGTACACACTCCATTCGTGGATGGTTACCTCCAGCGTAATTATCCGGGAAGAGAAAAGGAGATGTTCGAAAAATTGGCGCAGTCGCAGCCCATCGGCCGGATGGCTCAACCCAGCGAGGTGGCGGCACTGGCGTTATTTCTATGCTCGGACGAAGCTACTTTCATCACCGGAACGGACTATCCCATTGACGGAGGCTTCTTCAATCTCCGCGGCTAGCCAGCATCGGTTCTCTCACGAAACTGGGTCCCGGGTCGCGTCTCGCGCAGGTTCGGTTTCTAATACAGTTCTCTTCGGACCCGGAGCCTGACGTTCATGGACCTGCAACTGCGCGACAAAGTCGTAATCGTCACCGGGGGCGCGAGTGGGATTGGCGCTGCCATCGCGCGCGAGTTCGGCAAAGAAGGTGCGGTCCCGGTAATTGTGGACCGCGACGTTGCGGCCGGAGAGCGCTTTCAAGCTGAGCTCGGCAACCAGGGTATCGCGGCGCATTTCTTGTCGGCCGAGCTGTCTGTTCCGGAAAACTGTCAGGCCGCGGTGGCGCAGACGGTGGACAGACTCGGCCGAATCGACGCACTGGTAAACAATGCCGGCGTCAACGACGGCGTTGGTCTGGCCAAGGGCAGTCCCGATCAGTTCGTGGCGTCCTTGCAGCGAAATCTGCTGCACTATTACAACATGGCACACTATGCTCTCCCTCATTTAAAGAATTCTCGTGGGGCCATCGTCAATATCAGCTCCAAGACAGCAGTAACCGGCCAGGGCGGGACGTCCGGATACGTGGCGGCGAAGGGAGCCATCCTTGGCCTCACTCGGGAATGGGCTGCCGAATTGCTGCCCTGCGGCATTCGCGTCAATGCAGTTGTGCCCGCGGAAGTCATCACCCCGTTGTACGAGCGCTGGCTCAGGAACTTCCCCGATCCGGAGAAGAAATTGAAGAGCATTCTGGCCAAAATTCCTTTGGAAAGCCGCGCCACCACGCCGGAAGAGATTGCGGCCATGGTCGTCTTCCTGGTCTCGCCCCAGGCAGGGCATATCACGGGCCAGCATTTATTCGTGGATGGCGGGTACGTGCACCTGGACCGGGCACTGACATGACAACCAATATGAAGGCTACTTCTGCGCCGCTTACCGAGCGGCAATACGTGTTGCCGCTGATCCTGGTGACGAGCCTGTTTTTCCTTTGGGCGCTGGGAGTCAATCTCAACGATATCCTGATTCCCCATCTGAAGAAGGCATTTGGCCTGACAGATTTCCAATCGTCACTCATTCAGACGGCATTTTTCGGTGGCTATTTCCTGGCAGCGGTGCCCGCCGGCTGGCTGATGGAAAAGATCGGGTACCGGAAAGGCATACTGGTCGGCCTCTTCACTTGCGCGACCGGCGCGCTTCTTTTCATTCCTGCTGCTTCCATCAGAGTATATGCATTCTTTCTGTTTGCCTTGTTTGTGATGGCATGCGGCCAAGGCGTTCTGGAAGTCGCGGCAAATCCTTATGTGACGCTCCTCGGGCCTCCGGAGAGCTCTGAACGGCGCTTGAACCTGGCGCAGTCCTTCAATGCCGTGGGCGCCGTAGTGACTCCGATCATTGGCGCCGCTTTTATTCTCTCGGGCATCGAACACACCCGCGCACAGACCGCGGCCATGAGCTCAGCTCAGCTGCAGGCCTATCGCGCCGCCGAGGCCAGCACAGTAAAAGTCCCTTATCTTGTGATTGCCGGAATCTTTTTGACAGTAGCGGCTATGATCTATTTCGCGCATCTGCCAGAGATCCAAGAACAGAATGGAGAGCAGGAACCAGAATCGCTCGCTAGTGGCTTACGGGGTATCCGCCGTCACGGACATTTGGTGAAGGGTGTGCTTGCGCAGTTTTTCTATGTTGGCGCCCAGGTTGGGGTAGCCAGTTTCGTCATCCGTTTCGCCCAGTTCAGCATGCCCGGAACTCCTGAAAAGAGCGCCGCGAACTATTTGAAACTGCATCTGCTCGGGTTCATGCTGGGAAGATTCATTGGTTCGTATGTGATGAAGCGTGTCCCCGCGGCCAAATTGCTTTCGCTGTTTGGGCTCGGATCATTGACCTGTTTAATGCTGATTTTGTTCGGGCCGGGAGCCGCTTCCGTCGGGGCTATTGTGGTTATCGGATTCTTCCATTCGATCATGTTTCCCACCATCTTCGCGCTGAGCTTGAAGCATCTCGGGCCATACACCAAACTGGGTTCGTCCCTATTGGTGATGTCCATCATCGGTGGCGCGATCTTCCCCGCCTTGATGGGATACATCTCGGACCGAACCAATATCCGCGATGCCTTTGTGGTTCCACTTCTATGCCACATTTATGTGCTTTACTTCGCGACCCGAGGCTACCAGCCGGAAGCGGTGGATACGGCACAAACTAGCAGAGTTGTCGTTCCTGCATAATCGTCTCTTCTTACCATTGGTTGCCGATTACGCACCGCCCACTAAATCCTTCCTCCTGACGACTGCAGCACCGTCTTCAGCATGGCTTCTATCCCGTTCCATGTGATCTGGACTCCAATGCACAAAAGTACGAAGGCAATGACGCGCAGAATGCCATGTGCTGTCTGAGGCGAAATTCGTTGGGTAATTTTCGGAGCATAACCGTAGCTCACAAAGACCAGTACGCTCAAAGCCACAACGGCCAACAGGATTCCGACGTGAGCCATGGCATTGGGAAGTACGCCCTTGACCGAGGCATGCGCGCTCAGCGTCAACATGACGACAACACAGCCCGGACCGGCGGTGACCGGAAAGGTAAACGGATAGAAAACCTTCTCCTCCAGGGTTCCAAAAGTTGGGGCGACTTCCGCCTGTGCCGGTTGAACGTTGGCGGCTGGTTGATTTAGCAGACCCCATCCCATGGTGGCTAGGACAAGGCCTCCAGCGACTTGCACTACAGGAAGGGAAATTCCAAAGAAGGAAAGCAGCGCCGTACCTACCAGTTCTACCACTGCCAGGAAGAGCGTAGTTCTGACTGCGATCTGGCGGGCGAGATCGCGGAAAACGGACGCGGGCGCATCTCCCACCAAGCCCAGAAATACCAATGCAGATCCCAGAGGGTTGACCACCGGCAGCAGCGCACTGAAGGCAAGAGCAAAAAATTTGATCAGAAGAGTTAGGCTTGCCATGGCGGGCAATAGCATAGCATCGCGGAAATCATGTTTCGGGCCCTCGGAAACTGGTGGTCAAGCCTTTGTGGTCTTTTCTAAATGTCCGTTCTGGGCTCTGTATGCTGCTTCAAATACCAGCAGGGAGGATAGCCGAAGTGTGGAAATAGGGCCTGAACACAGGTCTGTGCGACTGGTGCGTTGAAAATGAACTCGGTCTTGCCACTCTTCTGTTGGACCGCGTCATAGCGCTGCACCGTCACCGTCCCAAACTGCTCCCTCTTTCCTGGGATGCGATACCGAACAGAGAGATAGTCCCCGGCGTACACGATTGCCAGCAATGCCACTAAGGACACGATGGCTATCCCTAGCACGTGTCTTAGGATTCGTTCCAGGTCCTCACGAGAAATCGCCGTCATCAGCAGCCGTACCTCCGGTGTGGGTCCACGGAGTCTTCAATGTTCACGGCAACAATCACGAAATGAGCGTAGGACTGACAACTGCGAACTGACAGCAGGAACTGACTTTCCCCTCTTTTTGTTCTTCTGACCGGTTCATTCTGTTTTCACACAATTTTCTCGGCCTGGGTAACTTCGTTCTACTGCAGCTCGATCGAAATAATCTCTCCGCAGTCTTCTGCTGTCTCGCGGTAATTCACTGCCACCTTCTGATTGGTCCACTCGCAGGAAAACTTGTCGGCCCCGATGACGATCACTAGAGCGTCGTCCCGGGCATGCAATTTCAAGGTCTTTGCGCCGGACACTACGGTCAACACAGCCTCTGGTGACGCTGAGCAATCCACCGCCTCCAATTTCCCCCTGATAAACTCTGCTGGACTCTGCGTGATTTCCGCAGCCGGCACACTTGCTCCGGCGGCATGAGGATCAGAACGCTCTCGGCGAATAAATTCGGCTGCCGCGTCCGCTGTCCCCAAACGCGCGTCAACCGGCACCCCCGCGAGGGATGCCGGCTTTATTTCCCGGACCGCCGACAGCTCCTTCTCCGCTTGCTCGGCAATTTCATGGTCATGCGCTTTGCAGAGCTCTTCTAGAGCGGCAATCGACTCGTCATACTTCCCGTCCACCATGTACAGTTGGGCCCGGTTCAAGAGATAGCGCTCATTCCGAGGATTCAGGTCGACCGCCTTCAGAATAATCTGCAGTGCCTGGTCTTTCTTGCCCAGCGAGGCGTAGGTTAAGGCCAGCAGACGGTAGGCGTCGGCGTATTCCGGATCAAGTGCTACCGCCTTTTCTAGTTGCTCCTTAACCACCCTCAATTGCTCGCGGTCATTACTAAGGCCAGGCCCACGGCTTTGCGCCAGCAGCGCCGAGTAGTAAAGCAGTCGCGGATCATCCGAGTCATGCTTGAGGGCCTTTGAAAAGCATTCCGCCGCTTGTTGATATTGATGTTTAATGAAGTAGGCGTAACCCAATCCGCGCAGTGCTGCGGCATTTCCTGGCTCAACCTTAAGTACCCCTTCGAACTCGGCCACCGCCTTGCCTTGGTAGTCGGCCGAATGAACGTGAACGTCAGCCAATACGGCTTGCACCTCCGTTATCGCCAATCGTCTTACCACATATTTCGAGCCGTCCGTTACGCTATCCACGGAAACGCGATAACTTCGGAGTTGGTCTCGGCTCAAATAGTCCCGCAACCTGTTGTTCAGATACAAAGCGCTCATGCCAAAAGCTTGCCGGATGGATTCGTCTATCCCAATCTCGCGCTGTCCCAGCGCGAAATACAGGGGCAGCTTTGAGAGCCATCGGTGATCATACAAGTAATGCACCAGCAACCACGACTCGGCATAAAACAACGATCGACGGTCCCCATTTTCGCTGTAGATGCTGGAATTGTGCCGCACCCGAAACAGGTCGGCGACGTCCATCAGGCTGTTTTTCTGCAGGAAGTGCCAATCATTCTCCACCGGCAACCCAATCTCAGCCTCTTTGCCCTTAACCTTAATGCTGGAGAAAAACTCGGCAAATCCTTCATCGAACCAGGGCTGAGACTGGGGGCCGGTGTTGCCATTCAGCAGTTGGTGAGCATATTCGTGGAACACTACCTGCCACGGATCATCAACTGCCATATCCAGGATGATGAAGCAGCGATCGTTGCTGGCCTGGAACAAACCCGACACCTGCACCGGTTTTCCCTGCCACAGCGGCACGAATCGGCGCATTTCATTGCCGTCGCGAAAGGCCACGATCTGCAGCGGCACAGGAATCGTGACCTGCTTCTTGGTCATGAGCGCCCCGAAGACCGCTCGCATCTGTTCGAAGCGCAAAGCCGTTTCTCGACCCCGCCTCTCGCCAGCATCGGTGACCACAGAGAAATGCAGCGATCGAACTTCCACCCA
>Ga0307477_10000733_pt1 | contig 32626 bp, 35 predicted proteins | sample atmos_gasesECM2C_FD_203316 | JGI IMG/M metagenome (GOLD analysis project Ga0307477, IMG submission 203316) | Hardwood forest soil microbial communities from Morgan-Monroe State Forest, Indiana, United States - atmos_gasesECM2C_515 | ecosystem: Environmental > Terrestrial > Soil > Temperate...
TCGTGCGCAGCGAAATTGCGCGCGGCCGCGCGATCATCCCCGCCAACATTCATCATCGCAACCTCGAGCCCATGGGCATCGGCGTCGCATTTTTCTGCAAGATCAACGCGAACATCGGAAATTCCGCTACTACTTCGAACGTCAGCGAAGAACTCGAAAAACTGCACCGCGCGGTGCACTACGGTTCCGACACGGTGATGGACCTTTCTACCGGCGGGGACATTCCCATGATCCGCAAGGCAATCATAGACGCGTCGCCGGTTCCCATCGGCACGGTGCCGATTTACGAAGCCTTGTCACGCGTTCGACGCGCCGAAGATCTGAATTTAAACGTCATGCTCGAAGTCATCGAAGAGCAAGCGGAGCAAGGCGTGGACTACATGACGATCCACGCAGGGGTCTTGCGCGAATTTCTGCCGCTGGTGCGCAATCGCATCACCGGAATCGTCAGCCGGGGCGGCGCGCTGCTGGCGCAGTGGATGAGTTTTAACAAAAAGCAGAATTTCCTGTACGAGAATTTCGACGCTATCTGCAAACTCTTCCAAAAGCACGACGTGAGCTATTCCCTGGGCGACGGTCTGCGTCCCGGCTGTGTGGCCGACGCCAGCGACGAAGCGCAATTTGCCGAACTGCGCGTTCTCGGCGAACTCACGAAAAAAGCCTGGGAATACGACGTGCAGGTAATGATCGAAGGCCCCGGGCACATTCCGCTGGATCAGATCGAGCTGCAGGTAAAAAAGGAAAACGAGCTGTGTTACGAAGCGCCGTTTTACACGCTGGGCCCGCTGGTCACCGACATTGCGCCGGGATACGACCACATCACCAGCGCCATTGGAGCGGCCCTGATCGGCTGGCACGGAGCTTCCATGCTTTGTTACGTCACGCCGAAAGAACATCTGGGATTGCCGAATGCGGATGACGTTCGCCAAGGTGTAATTGCCTACAAAATCGCAGCGCACGCCGCAGACATCGCGCGTCACCGTCCCGGCGCGCGCGACCGCGACGACGCGCTCAGCTACGCGCGTTTTCTTTTCGACTGGAACAAACAATTCGAGCTTTCGCTGGACCCCGAAACCGCCCGGGCCATGCACGATGAGACATTGCCGGATGATTTTTACAAGGAAGCGAAGTTCTGCTCGATGTGTGGGCCGAAGTTCTGTTCGATGAACGCGACGCAAATCGCCGAGATCTACCAGGGGTTGGACCAAAAAGACCGCGAGCAGAAATTCGCGCAGTTGCTCGAGAAAGTACAACCAGGGGACGGCAAGTCCGCGGCGACCTCCTAAGCGTCGCGGAGGTGCAACCGGGGTCAAAGTCTGCGGGTAGGTCTTAATCACGCGAAATACTTGGGCGAGCCGAGCCGAGGGCGCGGACGAGTGGGCGAGAAGTCTGACGTAACAGCATGGAAGGTGGCGGGGGCGAGAAATCTAATGTCAGGATGTGGTTGCGGGGAAACAGGCTGCGAACAGAGTCATGAAGCACTTGGACTGATAGCGAAGGGATGGCAGAGCGATGGAACAAATTGGCGACGCGGAGCGTAGCTTAGGGTGGAAGGAGAAGTGCGATGACATTTATTTTGTTCGCGATGCTGATGTACTTCTTGCCCTCCATTGTGGGGCACCGGAAGCGCGACTTCACCGGGATTTTCATCCTGAATCTTTTGTTTGGCTGGACGGTAATCGGATGGGTGGTCGCGCTGGTTTGGGCTTGCGCGAGCGACGTGCGGCAGCCGGTGTTTGCGATGGCTGGGCCAGCACGGTACTGCGGCCGGTGCGGAGCGATGATCGCGGGCGTTCATTTCTGCCCAAGATGTGCTCGGCCGCTGTAAGCCGCACAACTCAGTCCCGTGGGAGGACCCCGCAAAGCAAGAATTGTAAGCCGCGGGATTCGAGAGACTTTGTCCGAGCTGCGCACTCCCCTAGCGTGGTCAACGGGATGCAGGCCTGGGGCGATTACAGGAAAAAGAGCCGGCAAGATGCCGCGCTAGGCGAGTCAACGTGATGCAAGCGACTGCAGGGGTGTACTGATGGGGAATCCGGAAGCCGGCGAGACGCTGCGCGAGGAATTTAATCGTTGGGCGGGTGCGGGCAAGGGCGAGGAGATGGAGCATGATCACTGGCCCATCGCCAAGCCGACGCTCGGTCTGATGCAGATCGAGCCCATCGACAATATCCTGGACCTGGGCTGCGGTGCGGGATGGCTTTCGCGCATTCTGGCGAAGCGCGTTCCGATAGGCCGCGTGGTGGGAATGGACATCTCCGACGAGATGATTCACCGCGCGCGGCGCGCCAGCGTCGATTACGCGAATCTGGTTTTCGTCGTGGGTGAAGTAAACGAAATTCCCTGGGAAGCGAACTTTTTTACCCGCGCGATTTCAGTGGAGTCTTCCTATTATTGGCCCGACCCGGCCAAGGGAATCCGCGAGATTTTTCGCGTGTTGCATGAAGGCGGCTCGGCCTGGATTCTGATCAATTATTATCGCGACAATCCCTATTGCCATCAGTGGGGAGAAAAACTCGCGGTGCCCACTCATCTGCTTTCCGCCGAGGAATGGAAGAAAATGTTTCGCGACGCAGGATTCACCGATGTTGCGCACCGATTGCTCCCCGATCCCACGCCGACTCCCGAGGTTTACACCGGCCGATGGTTCCGCGATGCCGAGGAGCTAGCCAAATTCCGCGCCATTGGAGCCCTACTGGTTCACGGTACAAAATCTCCGGTGCTTCTCTAAAATTACACGCGCGGCCGCTTACCTGTTCGTCCCGTTCCCGTCCCGTGCCGTTCCTGGACGCCTACAATGTTTGCATAGCGTACGGGATCTCTTCGGACTATCTCCGGGATTGATAATCAGGTCTCTCGTCGGCCGTAAGACGGCCTCGCTCGGGATGACGCGTCAAGGCTGGGGGCGGATGACCGAGGGGAGGCCACAGGCGACTGGGGGACAGAAAAGCGGCGAGATGTTCCCTTCGAGTTCGCTCAGGGCAAGCCGGCGCTACCAACTGCTAATCAATCTCGCTTTGTTCAATCTGCGGGGACGGCGCGGGATTTGGCCCAATCCCTGATGGCCTGGATATCTTCGGCGCGGGTGGCGCTTAGCGGATCGGTTGCTTTGATTTCCGCTACCAATATTTCTGTGGAGAGCTGTTGTTTTTGGTCGAAGGCGGTGTATAGGCCGGCGGCCACGGCTTGTTCGATCTCGGCTCCAGAAAAACCCTCGCCTGCGGCGGCGAGTTTTGGCAAATCGAATGACGCTGGATTCCGGGAGTTTTTCTTCAGGTACAGTGCAAAGAGGTTTGCGCGCACGTCCGCGGTAGGCAAATCGACGAAGAAGATTTCGTCGAAGCGGCCTTTGCGGAGCATTTCGGGAGGAAGCGCGCTGATGTTGTTTGAGGTGGCGGCGAGGAACACGCCGGGCTCACGCTCCTGCATCCAGGTAAGCAGAGTGGCGAGCAGGCGCTGCGACAATCCTGCGTCGGCTTCGCCGCTGGTGCCGGCCGAAGCGAAAGCCTTTTCTATCTCGTCGATCCAGAGAACTACGGGCGCGAGTTTTTGAGCGAGATCCAAAGTCTGGCGCAAGCGCTTTTCGCTCTCACCGACATATTTGTCGTAGAGACGGCCGGCGTCTAACCGCGCCAGTTCGACGCCCCATTCACCCGCTATGGAGCGCGCCGCGAGACTTTTTCCGCATCCTTGCACGCCAGTAATCAGAACGCCTTTGGGCGGAACAAGTCCGAACTGGCGTCCTTCCGTGCTGAATGCGCTGCGGCGCTTATCGACCCATTCGCGCAGGTGTTTCAAGCCGGCGACATTGGTAAATGATGAATCGCGCCGCTCAGTTTCAAGCAGTCCATCCGAGCGTAAAATGGCGTTCTTGGCGTCGAGTACGGCCGAAAGCAAACCGTCGTCGGCCTTGCCGTGTGCAAGCAGGCATTTGCGGAGCGTGTGCGCAGCTTCGTCTTGCGTCAAGCCCAACAAATTTCGCCCCAGCTGCGCAATGTCGTCGGCATCGAGGCTTACCGAAGTGCGCACCTCGCGGTTGGCTTCCACCAGGACTTGATTTACAACGGCGAGCAATTCCTCCGCGCCGGGCAGGCCCAACTGAAAAGCGGTGGACTCACACTTCAACTCGGGGGGCAATTCCAGCGACGCGGCGGAAATGACGATAGATCGGTGAGCGGTGCAAAAATTAGCGCCTAAGGCGCGAAGGCGGCGGCTGATGTGATCGTTTTCGCAATAGCGCGCAAAATCCTTGAGCAGAAAGATCGCGTCGCCGGTGATGGATGCGATGTTCGCCAGGGCTTTTTCCGGGTCGTCGGAGTTATATAGCGCGGCTCCGGTGAACCTTTTGAGTCCGGTGGTGACACTCCAGGTGTAGAACGGAACGGCCATTTGCGTTGCGATTGCCAGCAGGAGTTTTTCGAGCCTGTCTTCCTCGCTGGTTTCGACGGTGATGATAGGAGTGCGCGAATTGATGAGGATTTGCAGTTCGTCGTGTTTGGTCTTGTAGTCAGAGGTTGAGGGCATCAGCTGTTCCAAGGCCTCGGGTCTGAAGACCCGAGCTACATTAAAATCGTCGCGACCGGATACTCCTCTAGCCGCCGCTTTTAGCCGTTCAAGCTGCAAGAGTAACAGAGCCATGGGAGGAGGGCACAGTTGTGTAGTTCGCAAAGAGAACAGTTTTACTCAACTGGTAACCTAGCGGAGTGTCACTGTGGCCTCCTTGATCTCATGCACGATTTCGCGCTGCGCGCCTTTCATCGTCAGGCATGACGAAAACTTTCGCGAGCCGTCCTCTAAAGGGTCCCGACGAGCATTGATGTTGTTCTCGCGCAGAGACGCTTCGATCATCCAGGGTGGCTTCTTCCGGATTCCAATTGTCAGGGTCCCAATCGTCGTGATCCGGATCGGGAGCAGTGACGACGTCGTCTTCGGCAGGCAGCTCCATGACACGTTGTTCTTCCTCTTCATCTGCAGCTCCTTTGTCGATAATTTCGCCGGCGCTATCGAACCAGTTCGGCGGGACGCCGTTTCGAGAGTGTTCCAAAGCACGACCACTAACAGCAGGGCTGGGATTCCATTTTCGCCTCCTGGGCCAAAATCTGCGTGCACGATGCCACACGCCGAACGTGAGGGGTCAATGGAACGCATCTGAATCCTTTCTGACTTCTTGGTCAACGGGGAAGTATATGAAAGGAAAGGATTTGACAACATGACCCGAACGCTCCGATGCGTCCAATCGGATAAGCAGAATCTTAAGTAAAGACCTTTCCGCTGCCAGGCCGAGCGTGAGTTACATTGGGACCGTCGAGAATTGCGCTAAAATGGCCGACGCTCTCCGGGGAGAATTCTTTGGGAAACACGACCTACAAATGGGTGGATGAAATGAAAGGCGTTCTGGAGACATTGAACCAGGGCGTACTCATCAATGACGATCAGAAACGAATCGTTTTCGCGAACCGCCTCTTTCTGAAAATGATTGGCCTTTCCGCAGAAGAACTCCTGGGGCGCGCGGTGACGGACTTATATCCGCCTGAGGATGCTGCGGTGCTGCAGAAACGCATCGAGAGACGACAGGCGGAAGGACAAAGTCAGTATGAGTTCTACCTGCCACAGAACGGTGGCGGACGAATGCCGGTTCTGGTGACCGCACGGCAAGTGCAGGATCCTGACGGCAACGTATTCGCGGTCATTACGGCGACCGATATTACGGAACAGAAGCGGGCTGAGAACGCCCTGCGCGAAGCCAATGTTGAACTGGAGCAGCGCCATCGAGAAATCGAAGAGGACTTATTGTTGGCGGCGCGCGTGCAACAGAGTCTGGCGCCGAGCGGATTGACATGGGGCAAGGTGCTAGTGGAAACGTTTTATCAGCCGGTGCGCACCATCGGCGGAGATTTTGGACTGGTGGTACCGCGCGGAAACAATTTGAGTTTTATGGTGTGCGATGTTTCCGGACATGGCATTGGGTCGGCGCTGGTGGCCAACAGAATTTATTCAGAGACCATGTCGCAAATCGAGGCGGGCGCGGGGCTGAGCGCGATGATGCAGCACCTCAACCGGTTTGTCATCGGGAATCTTCGCAATTCGGTTTTCTTTTTTACCATGGTGGCCGCGCGTCTGGATCAGCAGGGCCGCAATTTGCAATTTGCGGGCGCAGGTCATCCTCCGGCGATGATTGGACAACCGGGCGAGACGCCGCGGCTGCTTGAATCACGCAGTGCCGTTCTCGGCTTGCTCGAAGATGCAGTTGACGGCGAGGCGGCCATGGAGGTTCCGGTGAAGCCGGGCGATCGTTTGGTGATTTACACCGACGGGTTCACCGAGAGTTTCAACGCGAAGCAGGAGATGCTGGGCGTGGACGGATTCGCCGAAATTGTTCGACAGACTTCCAGTCTTCCGTTAGCTGAAATGAAGCAAGAGATATTGGATCGCGTGGCGGCCTGGCGCAGCGGTACAGCGACCGACGACATGTCGCTCGTCCTTATCGAGATTCCGTAAATCTTAGGCCATTAAAATTATGTCCCCGGTAATGAATTGTTTTGGCGATCGTTTGACGGAAACCGGGAGCGCGGATATACTCCGGCTCCTTGTGAGGTAGAATAGCGGAATGGGAGTTCTCGACAACCGGTTTGAACGCAGTTACGTCCTTTCCACTGTAGATTACGTTTTCAATTGGGCGCGCAAAAGCGCGATATGGCCGCTGACGTTTGGGCTGGCTTGTTGCGCGATCGAAATGATTGCGTCGACTACCTCGCGATTCGATATTGCGCGGTTTGGCGCAGAGGTTTTTCGTCCTTCCCCACGGCAAGCGGATCTCATGATCGTGGCCGGCACGGTGACGCTAAAGATGTCGCCGGTGCTGAAGCGTGTTTGGGAGCAGATGCCGGAGCCGAAATGGTGCATTTCGATGGGCGCGTGCTCGAGCGTGGGCGGCCCGTTCAACGTTTACTCGGTCCTGCAAGGGGTCGATCGCATCGTGCCGGTGGACGTATATGTGATCGGGTGCCCACCACGGCCGGAGGCGCTTTTCTATGCGCTGCTGAAGCTGCAGGACAAGATCGACCTGATGTCGCTAGCCAAGCGGCCCACCGAAGTGCGGCTGAAGCCTGAGATGGTGGAAGAATTCAAGAGCGGCGTGATGGTGGCCCAGTCGCCGCAACCCCGTTAGATAACTAGAGGGTAAAGCATGTCGTTTTTGCGCACGGCGAAGAAAGACGAAGTGCCGCCTGGGATGATTCGCGAGTTCCAGATTGATGGCAAGACGTTTGCGCTCGCCAATGTGGAAGGTAAGCTTTATGCCATCAATAACTTATGCCTGCATCGCGGGGGACCGTTGGGGCAGGGCGAGCTGAAAGGGAGTGTGGTCACCTGTCCGTGGCACGGTTGGCAATATGACGTCACTACCGGCAAGCTGGTGACCAATCCGGCGGTAGCTTGCGAGACCTATGCGGTGGAAGTTCGGGGCGATGACATCTTCGTAGATGTAGGTTAACGCTGGACTTAGAAGCTACGGAGTAGCCTGGGCCCAGCGCGACTTTACTACTCTTGCTGCTCCCGCCAAATTCTGTCAACAAAATTAGCCAATTTGCGTTCCTTTCCGTGTATAGTGCGCGCGATACTTTTTGACGGATGACGCAACCTTCCCCCAAACCTAAGCGGTGGCTGCTGGCAGTGGACCCTCGCGTATATCACTGGGATACTCTTTTCGTGAAGGGCAAGGAAATGTGGCGGCACGCCGGGAACCGCCCCGATGCGCTGCGGCAATTGAAGCAGGTGCAAAGAGGAGACCGCGCGCTTTGCTACCACGGCAAAGCGGAGCACGCGGTGTACGCGCTGGCGGAAGTCAGCCGCGATCCCTACCCCGATCCGCACGATCACGACTCGAAGAAAATGGTGATGGATTTGCGGGCCATCGAGCGATTGCCGCGTCAGGTGACGCTGGTCGAACTGCGCGAAAATAAATTGCTGCGCAAGATAAAATTTCTGAAGAACACGCGTCTATCGATCTGCCCGCTTACTGACGAAGAATACGCCGAGATTTTGCGCATGGCCGGGATCGTGGCATCGCCCGGCATTCCTTTGCCGTAGCGCGCAGATCGAAATGCGAAGAGCTTCGGCTTAGGGGTTCCCGCCAGAGGAGGATTCTTCCGTGCGAAAAGCAAAGTTTATTTTGTTTGGCTTGATATTCACCGCATTAATTTTAGCTGCGCTGATTTCGCAAACAACGGTCCGGCGAACTTTCGCCCTACAAAAAAAGATTGTGCCTCCGCAGGATAGTTGGCTGGCAGGAATTCCTGCAGGCAAAACTCTCGTCGTGGATATGACCCACGCCATCGCTGCTGGGCTACCGGCTTGGCCGGGCGACGAGAAAGCGTTCGAAGCGAAGCTTCTCGATACGCCGGAGAAAGATGGTTACTTCACCCGCAGCTTCTGGATGCTGGAACATTACGGCACGCACATGGACGCTCCCGCGCATTTTCCTCCGGGGCAGGCCACGCTTGACAAAATCCCGGAGGCGCACTTCTTTGGTCCAGACGTGGTGATTGACGTGCGCGAGGAAGTAAGCAAGGACGCGGACTACCGGCTAAGCGTTGCGCGGGTGGAAAAATGGGAAACGGCGCATGGACGCATTCCGGCCGGCGCGATTGTGATGATGCGCACGGGCTGGGCTGCGCGTTGGCCCGATCAGGCGCGCTATCGCAACCTGGATGAGAACAAAGTGATGCATTTCCCAGGATTTTCGGTGGAGTCCGCGAAATTGCTGTTGGCTCGCGGGGCGGTTGGCCTGGGAATCGATACGCTCAGCATTGATTATGGCGCTTCCAAGGATTTCGAAGTCCATCACCTTGATCTGCCTGCGGGGCTTTACAATCTCGAGAATCTGGCCAATATGGATTACCTGCCGGAAGCGGGAGCGTTCGTGATAGCAGCGCCGATAAAACTGGAAGGCGGCTCGGGTGGGCCGGTGCGCGTGTTCGCCATCCTTCCGCCAGGTTAAGCTAACGCGATTATCAAGGTTTGCGCACGATCGCGCCGTTCTTCATTACGAAATCCACTTTTCGAAGCGATTCGATGTCGTCAAGCGGACTCGCCGGCATGGCGATGATATCGGCGAACAGGCCGGCGGCGATTGCGCCGCGCTCCTTTTGGATGCGAAGCAGTTCGGCATTGTTCGTGGTCATACACTTCAGAATTTCCGCGTTCGGCACGCCCGCGGTGCGCCACACGGCCAAGTAGTCCCAGGTCATTTGCGCGCGGTTTTCATCTTTGTAGTCGGTGACGATATCGGTCGAGAAGGCCATCTTAAGGCCGATTTTGTAGGCGCGGTGGAGCCGGTCGATGATCGCCGGGCCGAATTCCTGTGCCTTCGGAATTTCGCCCGCTTCAAAGTGAGCGAGCGGAAAGTCGGTGCCTGAAAGGAAGATTCCTTTTTCTTTCATCCGACGAAGCTGATCGTCGGTCAAAAAGAATCCATGCTCGATGGAATCCACACCGCCCGCAATTACGTTGTCGGCCGCCTCGCCACCCAGTACGTGCACGGCCACCGGACGTCCCGCGTGGTGCGCTTCGTCCACGGCTGCACGGATTTCTTCCAACGAATAATGATAGGCGCTGTTGTCGGCTACGAGCTTGATCAGATCGGCGCCGTAAAAAATATTTTCGCGTACCGCCTTACGAACCTCCTGCGGGTTATCTGCGTCGTAATACTCGAAGCGCCAGAACGGTCCAATCTCCTGCGGGATGCCGCTGCTTTGGCCGCCAAATGGCGCAATAATTTTCCCCGCAGTTTGAACCGTAGGGCCGACGAACCATCCTGCATCAATCGCTTTGCGAAGATCCACGGCGGCGAAATTCGCGTCATTGCCCACGTCGCGCACGGTGGTGATCCCTGCATTCAGCAGGATTTGAGAAGTGTAAAGCCCGCGAAGAGCGCGGAGGCTGGTGGGTTCTACCAAATAGTTGTGATCGAGCTCGCGAAAGTACTTTACGCTTTGGGTAACGTGCGTGTGCGCGTCCATGACGCCGGGCATCACCCATTCATTCGAAAGGTCGATAACTTCGCTATCTTTCGGGATGGCTACGTTCGGGCCTACTTCCACGATTTTTTTGTTTTTTACCAGAATGATCTGATTCTTCGTGATCGTGCCGTTAGCCGGATCGATCAAGTTCCCGGCGCGGATTGCGACCGTTTGCGCGGACGCCGGAACGGCCACCAGGAAGCCCAGCGCGAGAAGCCATTTACGCATTTTCATTCCTCCCTATCTGTTTTCGGGAAAGCGGCAGGAGTCTAACACATGCATCGCTGGACCAACTCGCTCGCGAGAGCGCGTTTCCCGGTTGTGGTACCTTTCTTGTGAGGTGCGCTGTGCCGGAGTTACCTGAAGTTGAGACAGTGGTACGCGGTTTGCGAGCGGTGTTGCTGGGTAAGCGCATCGTGAATGTGCGGCTGGGAAAGACGGACTTCATTGACGATCCCGCGGCGCTGGAATTGCAGTTGCCTGGCAGCAGAGTTTCGGCCGTACGGCGTCACGGGAAATTTATTGTGGTCGAGCTCGAAGCCGCTAACGGACGCAAGCACGAATCATCTCTTCTAATTCATCTAGGCATGACCGGGCAGATCGTTACTTGTCCCCCGGAAGTTCCCGTAGCGGCGCACACACACGTGTTTCTCGGGCTCGATGATGGCCGCGAACTTCGTTACACGGATATTCGCCGGTTTGGACGAATGGCAATGCTCGCTCATACGGCGCATGAGAGCGTACTGGGCAAGCTGGGACTTGATCCGCTGGAAGCAACAGAGAAGGAATTCAGCGCAATGATTCGTGCGCGGCGGTCGCACATCAAAGCATTGCTGTTGGATCAAAGTGTGCTGCGAGGAATGGGCAACATTTATACCGACGAGAGCTTGTGGCGGGCGCGCATTCATGCGCGACGTCTTGGCGCAAATTTGAGCGAAGATGAAGTTCATAGACTTTACGGCGTGGTGCGTCGTGTGCTGAACGAAGCAATACGCCTAGGAGGATCTTCGATTTCCGATTACGTGGATGCTGAAGGACAACCGGGAACATTCCAGATTCGGCATCGCGCGTATGGGCGCGAAGGGAAGAAATGCTCTCGCTGCGGCAAGAAGATTCGGCGAATGATGGTGGCTGGGAGGAGTAGTTACTTTTGCCCCTTTTGCCAGCGTGCTCCGAGAGTGGTTCGGCGTAAGCGGATGGCGCGCTGAAGGCCGCGGCGCTGCCTTCCAATTCTTTGGCCCGCTCTCGCCTGAACAAATATGTGGAGGCGGTTATCAAGCCTTGCGTGGCACAAGGAAATAAATCAGCACGGCCCCAGCGATAGTGAAAATCCCTGCATACAGGAAGCCTGCATGGGGACTCACACTCGACCACAACACTCCTACCGCTATGCTCGACACCAAATCGCCGATTCCGTTTGCGGTGGCAAGCACTCCGAATCCTGAGCCGCGCACTTTTGGCGGAAGTAATTCGGCAGCCATCGATTTCTCAAGGGAAGCCTGCATTGCGCCATGAATGCCGCCGAGTCCAAATAAAACGACGAGGATGGGAATAGTCGGTGGCTCGAAAATAAAGCCTGCGTAGGCAATCGCGCCGGTGAGATATCCGAGGGCCAAGAGATTCCGTTTGCCGATACGGTCGCCGAGCGCGCCGGCAGGATAGGATGCAGCCGCGTTGACGATGTTGTAGAAGGTATACAGAGCGACGGCTATGGTTGCGGCACGGGCGGTGCCGAAGCGCGGCCCGAGAATTTGGCTGGCGCGGAGGATCAGAAGCGTCGGCGCGAAATCTCCAATGCCATGCGCGAAAACTCCGGCAAGAAAATGCCAGTAAGGTTTCGGCATTTGTCCAAAGCTGGAAGCGAAGCTTGGGGCGCGATGTTCCTCCACACCTTTTGCAGCGGGGACGAGAAAGGTAAAGGCAACCGCTGCAGCCAAGCCGGGGAGGATCGTCAATTTCAGGACGCCGCGCGCACCGAGTAGGCCAATCAGCAGAGTGGCGCAAAGCGGTCCGAGAACAGCGCCTAATGTGTCCATGGCGCGCTCGAAACCGAATGCGCGGCCTTGTTGCTCGGGCGCTACTGCGTCGGAAAGAAGGGTGTCACGTGAAGGGCCGCGACTACCGCGACCCATCCAACCGAGCGCGCGCATCAGCAAAACTGCCGGCCAGGTTTGCGCGAAAGCGTACGCGAAGGTGGAAAGACCGGTCGCGGCGTAGCCGAGGATGCCGGTAGGCTTGCGCCATTTGGGACGATCGGCAATCCAGCCTCCGGCCAGTTTCGCAAAACTGGAAAGGCCGTCCGAGACGCCTTCGATCACGCCGAGCGCAAAAGCGGGCGCGCCCAGGCTTGCCAGAAACGCGGGAAGAATCGAGGTGGCTGCTTCATGGCCCCAGTCGGAAAAAAGACTGGCAAGTCCGATTCCCATCACGCCGGGGGTGAGCCAGCGTTTTGGGAAGGGCGATAAAGGCGCGCTGGAAGGTTCGCTCATGCTTGTGACAGGAATTACCGCGCGGCTTTATGGCTACGTAGTGTTGGCGCTGAACCCTGAGTCAGACCAACAGCTGCGCTCACTATTTTATGAGCCCAATTGGCGCGGTCTTCCGGGTTCAGCCAGATCACGCGAGCGGGCAAGTTGTTGAAGGGCGGCGAGTCGAGCAATTCGATTAGCAGATTGTGGATGCGCGATTGGAACGCGCGGTCTTCAGAACGGAAACCGTCGCGCGGAATTGCTTGTTCGACTGGTGGAACACCGACGAGAAGTGAGTAACTTGCCATCCACCGGGCCAGCCACGCTTCCAGATCAGGCTGGCGGCCGAATTTGTTGACGAGGTAGCAATAATTGTCCAGTACCGCGCGATCGGTAATCATGATGGGCGCGCGAAGCGACGCTTCTAACTCCGCAGCGATTTGCGCGTGCAGAATCCAGAGCTGGCCACTGAGCGTGGTCTCGGCGTTTACGGGGAAGGGAGATTGGCGCGCGACTTCGGTAACAAGCTCGACGTTGTGGTGCGCCTTTTTCAGCAGCGAACACACTTCGTAAGCGAGGGTTGTCTTGCCCACGCCATGCGTGCCGATCAGCGCTAATTTCAAATCGCAGCCTCCCTCCGGGCATTTTGTTCTAGCATATTTCGCGGTCTTTCTGAAACTGCAGTGGCGAAACGCGGTGGGCTCTGCGCGCGTCGAGTAATTGGCATACCCTCCGCGGATTGTATTCCGGTGGTTCGGCGCATAGAATCGATCGTTCTTGACCGACAGACTCCAGGCCCGGGGGCCAATGAAATGAGGCTTTGGCGTGCATCTGCTTTCAGTTTGCTGGTTGTGTTTGGCGTTGCGGTGATGCTCACATCGGTTCTCGGGCAACAGGCTGGCTCGCCGGCGAAGGATGCGGTGGCCGAAGCGGACGAGAAAATTCTGGCCGAGATTCATGATCATAACGAGATCATGACTAATCTCGAATACCTTTCCGATGTGATCGGAGCGCGTCTGACCGGCACGGAGAATTTGAGCAAGGCAAACGATTGGACGCGCCAGAAATTCGCCGATTATGGCGCGGCAAACCCTCACCTGGAGCCGTGGAATGTGGCGCACACCTGGACCCGCGTAAGTGCGACGGGACAAATCATCAGCCCTTCGGTCCATCCGCTAACCATCGCGTCATACGCTTGGGCCCCTTCCACAAATGGCGCGGTGCGTGGCCCGGTGGTGTACGTGAAGGCGCGTTCGGTTGAGGATCTCGCGCAATATAAAGGCAAATTGAAAGGCGCGATTGTGATTTCCGCGGAGCCTGCTCTGCTTCCTCCTGCAGACCAGCCCGCGCCGAATCCGCTAGAGATTCCCTACGGGGACTCGTTTTTACTGGTTGCACCGCGCCGTCCAGGCGCCGGACCCGCATTTAGCCCGGATTTCCGTAGGTTTCTGCAAGCACGCCTGGCTTTCTTCAAGGAGGAAGGTGTGCTGGCCACACTCACGGATTCTGGGAAACCTTACGGCCTGTTGAATATGACCGGCATGGGCGGACGCAACTTCGATATCGCCGCGATTCCCGCCGCGTTCGTTTCCTCGGAAAGTTACGGAATGATATGGCGCTTGCTGCAACGCGGATCTGTGGACCTGGAACTGAATATTGCAAATTCGATCGGAGACAAGCCGAAGGAGGTTTACAACACCGTTGCAGAAATTCGCGGCAGCGAGAAGCCGGACGAGATTGTGGTTCTCGGCGCGCATCTGGATTCCTGGGACTTGGGTGAAGGCACCACGGACAATGGAACCGGGTCGATGATCGTGCTGGAAGCGGCGCGCGCCCTCCAAAAATCGGGGCTGCAACCGAAACGCACCATCCGCTTCGTTCTATTTTCCGGCGAAGAGCAAGGTTTGGTTGGCTCGCGCGCGTATGTTGCCGCACACAAAGACGAATTGCCAAAAATATCCGCTGCGCTGATTCACGATACCGGCACCGGAAGAGTGGTCAGCATTAGCCTGATGCGGAATTATCAGGACCGCGAAGTGATGGACAAAGTTGTGGCTCCGCTGCATTCGCTCGGCTTGCTGGAAGTGAGCGAACGATGGGTGGGCGGCAGCGACCACTCTTCGTTTGAAGAAGCTGGCGTGCCTGGATTTTTCTGCGTGCAGGAACCTGCACAGTATTTCCAAACGCATCACTCGCAAGCGGACACCTTCGATCAGGCGCACGAAGCGGATTTGGTGGAAGGCGCGCAGGTAATGGCCGCGTGGGCTTACAATGTCGCGCAATTGCACGAGCTATTGCCGCGCAAGCCCGCGCCGGCTTCCGGAGCGCCGTCGGGGAATTGAGCTTCATTTTACGCTGCCCCAGCCAGGGAAAAACTTATGCGAGCCGTGCTGCAGAGGGTGACTCAGGCCCGCGTGGTCGTGGCCGGAAAAATTACCGGCGAGATCGGCGCTGGACTTGTCGTGCTGATTGCAGTGGGTCGCGATGACGCGGCGGCGAGCGCCGGATCTCTGGCCGAGAAAATCGTAAATCTGCGAATTTTTATCGACGAAGAAGGCAAGATGAATCGGTCGGTGCTAGATACGGGAGGCGCGATTCTGGCCGTATCGCAATTCACCTTGTACGGCGACGCGCGCGGCCAGCGTAGGCCGAGTTTCATCCAAGCCGCGCCGCCGGATTTGGGCAAAGCGCTGTACCATGAATTTGTTCTGGCGTTGCGCGCAACCGGTGTACGCGTCGAAACCGGCGTGTTTCAGACGCACATGTCAGTCGAACTCACAAACGATGGCCCCGTGACGATCCTTCTGGACTCCGACAAAGTTTTTTAAATTCATTTTCGACTGGCAAGAGCTATTGGCTAGCTGTATGTCCTTGCCAGAGAAACTCACAGGGCTTACGCTTTTTGACGGAGCTATATACATGAGTGAGATCAACCGGATTGTGGATCAAATGGACCGCGCTTATTCGGGCGAAGCTTGGCATGGGCCTGATCTGAAGCAGTTGCTTGAGGGAATCTCAGCGGAGGATGCTTCCAAGCATCCGGTTCCTGGCGCGCATTCCATATGGGAACTGGTAAACCATATCGCCGCTTGGAACGCTATCGTGCAGCAAAAGTCGAAAGGCGAACCGGTCGACGTGACGACCGAGTTGGACTGGCCGCCTGTGTGGGAAGCGAGCGAAATGACCTGGAAGCGCACGCTAAAAAACTTCGCCGAGAGCAGAACCCGTTTGCGCAATTATGTGAAGACGGTGCGCGACGATCAGTTGGACGAACCGATTCTCCGCGAAAATTATTCTCGTTACGTTTTGCTGCATGGTTTGGTACAGCACGACCTGTATCACGCAGGGCAGATTGCGGTCTTGAAAAAGGCGCTGGGATGACAAGCTCGAGCAAAGCATCCCGCTCGATGTCCCGCGATCCTGCCGGGAAAGTTGCGTGCGAGATTCGCAAGGCCCGGCCGCAGGACTATGTGCGAATCGCGGAGCTGGCCGGCCAACTCGGTTACCCTACTCCAGCGGATGAGATTGCGAAGCGGCTCGATGGTATGAAGGGCTTGCCAGAACACGCGGTCTTTGTCGCGCAACTCGGAGACGAAATCGCCGGGTGGCTTGGTGCCTACGTTTGCCGCATGGTGGAGGCAGACGCGCGAGCCGAGATTAGCGGGTTGGTTATTGACGAGGAGTATCGCTCGCAGGGCATCGGCCCGCTACTACTCGCCCGGGCCGAGGAGTGGGCGCGCGAAAAAGGCTGCCGCGCCATCGGCTTGCGCTCGAATGTAATCCGCGACCGGGCCCACGCCTTCTATGAACGTCACGGCTATACGCACAGCAAGACACAGAAGGCCTTCCGCAAGGACCTGTGAACCGCACAAAGCAGCCATGTCATTCCATCATGATGCCGCAGCCGAGATTGCAGCCGCCGTGGTGGCGGCCTGCTGGATTGTCTTGGGCGGGATCTTTGTGATCGGAAAAAGCGGAGCTGCCACCGCGGAAACCAAACGAGCCGGCCGATTCAGCCCCGGACTTTTGCTTCAGTGTCTCGGATACGCAGTCTGTTTTGCACTGTATAGAACCTACTTTTCCCCGCTTTTCCGAATGTCCGGACAGGCCGAAGCGATCCTTGCGCTGGCGACCATTCTTATCGCGATAGGTTCAATTTGGTTTTGTCTAGCAGCAGTCCGAACCCTGGGCAAGCAGTGGGCCTTGGTTGCACGCGTTGTGGACGGGCACGAGTTGATCACGCAGGGGCCGTACGGAATCGTGCGAAATCCAATTTATCTGGGGATGTTCGGACTGCTTCTTGCGACGGGCTTGGCAGTAAGCCGCTGGCAGACGTTTGCAGCCGGCGTGATTCTGTTCCTCATCGGTACCGAGCTGCGCATTCGCAGTGAAGAAAAGCTCCTGCGCGAAGCGTTTCGCGAAAAGTTTGCTGAATATGCGCGCGAAGTCCCCGCCTTCTTTCCTCGAATCTTCTAGAATTACAAGCATTTGTCGCTTTGGTTTCGGTACTGCAGGTGCAGAAACTTCCTAGAAATCCCTCCGCACGATAATATCGTAATACGATATAATTGGAAGCGTCATGGCGCAGACATCCGGGCGAAAGATCGATTACACAGCACTTGCTGATTTCCGCTACGAAATCCGCCGCTTCTTGAACTTCAGCGAAGACGCCGCGCGTCTTGCCGGCATTGAGCCGCACCAGCATCAGGCCTTGCTGGTGATCAAGGGGCTGCCCGCTAACCACCTTGCCACGGTCGGTGTGCTGGCCGAGCGTTTGCAGATTCAGCATCACAGTGCGGTTGAATTGACGGACCGGCTGGAGTCCAAGGGTCTTATCCGACGCTCGCGCAGCAAAACGGACCGTCGTGAGGTGTTGTTGGGACTTACTCTCCGCGGAAAGAAACTGTTGCAGAAGCTCACGGTTGCCCATCGCGCTGAATTGCAATCGATGGGACCGAAGCTCCTGGCCGTGCTAGAGTCGGCCATTGCACGCAAGCGGCGTGGGCCTGGCACTCCAAACAGCTTGCCACCCGTTCTTAGTGCTTCAAACCGAAGGCGAAGAACTAGCAAGAACCACTAGAAATATACTTCCAGAGGAGAAATTTGCTCGTGGGATCCTCGGCGGCGGTGGTGCCAACTCGTTTGCCGGAACAGTCTGCGGGTTACCGGATCGGACTGATTTCGGGTTTGGCGGCGATCATTGGCATCCTCGCCGGATTCATCGCCTATGCTTTGTATGATTTGATCGGTCTGATCACGAACCTCGCTTACTACCACCAATGGTCGTTCCATTTTCGCAGCCCGGAGCACACGCCACTTGGAGCATGGGTCATCGTGACTCCCGTTATCGGCGGGATTATCGTCGGATTCATGGCGAAATACGGGTCAGAGAAAATCAAAGGCCACGGAATTCCGGAAGCGATGGAGGCAGTTCTCACCTCGCGCAGCCGCATTGAGGCGAAGGTCGCCCTACTAAAGCCTCTCTCAGCGGCCATCGCTATCGGAACCGGCGGACCTTTCGGCGCGGAAGGACCGATCATTCAGACCGGTGGCGCAGTGGGCTCTCTGATCGGCCAAATCATTTCCACTACAGCTTCAGAGCGCAAGGTGCTTCTGGCTTGCGGAGCGGGAGCCGGAATGGCCGCCACCTTTAACACGCCGATCGCCGGCGTCATTCTTGCAATCGAGCTGCTCCTTTTCGAATTCCGCTCGCGTTCGTTCATCCCGCTGGTGATCGCCTGCACCTTGGCGACTAGTGTGCGCTCCGTGCTGCTCGGCCAGCGTTCCATGTTCACCATGCAAAACGTGAATTTCGATGCGCTGCACGGACTGCCGTTCTATCTGCTGCTCGGAATTCTCAGCGGCGTGGCTGCCATTTGTTTCACCAAAGCGCTCTACTGGGTGGAAGATCAATTCGACCGGTTGCCGATCAACGACCTCTGGCATCCCGCGATCGGCGCGCTGGGCCTCGGCATCATAGGGTTTTTTGTTCCTCGCGTTCTCGGCGTCGGCTACGACACGATTTCAGACATTCTCAACAACAATCTGGCTCTAAAATTGTTGCTGCTGATTGCAATCTTCAAAGCGCTCGCGCTCATGATCTCGCTCGGTTCGGGGACTTCCGGCGGTTTGCTCGCTCCCATGTTTATGTCGAGCGCGGCGCTCGGCGGGTCTTTTGCCATCGTCGTAAACCTGATTTTCCCCGGCGCGCATCTTTCTCCGGGAGCTTACGCGCTTGTGGCCATGGCCGCAGTTTTCGGCGCAGCGTCCCGCGCTACGTTTGCGTTTATCGTATTTGCGTTTGAGATTACGCGTGATTACAACGCGATTCTTCCACTCATGCTCGCCTGCGTGATTGCGGATATGATCGCGATCCATTACTTGCCGAGTTCGATCATGACGGAAAAACTCGCGCGACGCGGCCTGCGCGTCCCGGAGGAGTACGAAGCGGGTGTACTGAAGGTTGTGCGCGTCAGGGAAGTCATGCGCAAAGATGTGCAGCCCATATCCCCGGAAATGACCGTAGGGGATCTAGCCGAGCGTATGGGCCGCGGAGGGCCGAGTTTTAATCTCACGCAGGGCCTGCCAATTATTGGAAAAGACGGCCGGCTCGTCGGAGTCGTCACCCAGGGAGATTTGCTGCGCGCGCTGGAAGCGGACCCCGGGGGAAAGGCCACTGTACTCGAAGTGGGCACCAGAAATTTAGTTGTGGCTTACGCCGATGAATCTGCGTTCGATGCGCTATTCCGCATGTTACAGAATGATATCGGCCGCCTTCCGGTCGTCAGTCGCGAGAATCCCAAAGAAATGGTTGGCTATTTGAATCGTTCGAGCATTTTGAGCGCTTGGACTCGTCAGATGGAGGAAGAAGGCTTGCGCGAACATGGCTGGGTGAAACAGTGGCGCGGCGCACAAAAATGGAAAAGAAGCGAAGTCGACTCTTAAAAACTACGGGCGTCCGGGCCCCGCGGATGTCCGGCAAATGACAATAAAAGCGAGCCGGGCGGAAGGGACCGCCCGGATCGCTTAGCCCGGCGAACAAAACTAGACTTGGCCGATGCCGCCGCCTACGCTGAGCTCGATACCCGTCACATAGGATGAATCTGAGGAAGCGAGAAAAGCGACAGCTCCGGCAACTTCCTCCGGTTTACCGATGCGCTTCAAAGGCGCCGCCGCGATGAATCCCTGCACCGCTTGATCCACCTCCGCTTTGGGCAATCCAATGCGACCGAATATGGGTGTCTCGATCGGGCCAGGTGCGACCGCGTTTACGCGAATATTCTGGTTGGCAAGATCCGCAGCTAAGCTGCGAACAAACGAGCGCATAGCGGCCTTGGTGGCTCCGTAAGCGACGCCGGTCGGATTACCAATGTGGCTGGCGACGCTGGTGTTGAGGATGATGGACGCGCCATGGTTCAAATGCGGAAGCGCTTTTTGAACGGTGAAGAACGCACCCTTGGCGTTGATGTCAAAAAGTTCGTCATACGCGGTTTCGGTGAATCCGGCGAAAGGAGCAAAGGTGGCGACGCCGGCGTTGACGAAGAGAACGTCAATTTTTCCGAACTTCGCGGCGACGGTGGAGAAGAGTTTGTCGATTTCAGGAAGCTTGGCGACATCGGCCTGAACGGCCAGCGCGTCCTTGCCGAGAATTTTCGACGCTTCATCGAGAGTTTTTTGGCTGCGCCCGGAAATGGCGACGCGGGCGCCCTCCTGCTGAAGACGCTTCGCGGAGGCCAATCCGATGCCGCTATTTCCGCCGGTAACTACGGCGACTTTTCCATGGAGACGACTCATGAGTTCCTCCTCTCAATTATTGATAAACGGCTTCTTGGTGCTTCGATACTTGGATGAGCATCTAAATGAAAGGATGCGGGAATTTGCGGTGTGATCCCGGCGGATGAACATCGCGGCGGCGGCGGCGCGCCGGAAGCTCCCGCGAATTGGGGCGAACCGTGAACCGGCAACAAATTGAAAAAATATCAAAAGCGCTGGCGGACCAGACGCGGCTGCGGATTTTTGAGGCCATATCGTCGCAGCCAAAAATGACCTGCGGGGATATCGCGTCTCTGCGCGGCGTGACTCCGGCAACCGTCTCGCACCATTTGAAAGTTCTCTACGATGCGGGCTTGATCGAATGCCGGAAGGCCGGGCAGTTCGTCCGCAGCCAAGCGGTGCCGGAGACAATCGCGAAGTATGCAGAGCCGCTTGCAAAGATGGCCAAGGCAAAAATGCGCCCCAGCAAGAAGTAGGAGAATTTCAAGTCGTGGAGATGCGGGAAGATTAGCCGATTCTAGAATCCTCCGCCGCCGCCACCGCCGAAACCGCCGCCGGACATGCCTCCGCCTCCAAAGCCTGAGCCGCCGGAACTGCGCGGAGAAGAAGCCATGGTGGTTCCCGCCTGCGTTGACATCATATTCAAATCGTTGACCAGCAAATAAGGCATGAAGCCGCCACCGTACGAGCCCTGATACCAAGATGGTGGTTGCATGGCGATGCCGGAAAAAACTTGCACCCATTTTTTTTCTACGTGCAGAGCCATGGCATAGGGCAAAAACTTCTCGAAAAGCTCGGGGGTCGTTTGCAACCGGTCAATTTGATCTTTTTGGGTGCGGCCGAGGAAATCTTCGAAGCCCAGGACTTTTTCCAGCGCGCGCTGCCCGGTAACCGTTCGTGCCGACATGAAGTAGCCGAAACCGCAGATAACCAGGCCCGTTGCGATGCCGGCAATCACCCAGGTGGCCGAAGCAATTCCGGTGGCCCGCGCCAAAACAACGTTTCCTGCGACGCCCAGGAACCCAATGGCCAAGCCCGCGCCGATATATCCTTGGCGGACCGTGTCTGGCCGGTGTAAATAATAGTTGTCGGTCATCAGCGCTTCGAAAATACTGTCGCGAATCCCGGGAATTCGTTTATAGAAATGATTTTGCAGGTCTGAAAGCTTCACATCCCTCGTGGCTCCGTCGCCGAATAGAGCGGCCAGCATTTGCTGTTCATGCGCACGCGCAGAGCCCCATTCCGCCGGAGATTTCTTCAAATGAAAAATATATTCCTTGCTGTGGCTAAGACCGAGCAAGTGGCTTTCGTCTTTCTGCTCGATGGTCAGATAGCCTTTCACTGCTAGATCGACGAGGGTTGCCGTGATATCGCGCATGGCCGCTTCGTTGTCCACCAGCGCGCCGCATTCGCCGGGAGTGAGTTTGTCGGGTGGCTCATACTGCACAGCAATTGCTTGGCGCTCGGGGCCGCGTCCCCGCGTCCACCACAGCCAGAACATCACGAAACCAACCCCGATGGGAATCAGCAGCGGCGTATTGCTGCGAAGGAATTGAATAAACATCGCGGCACCGCTCGGTTGATGAACGAAGTTTTTGTCGAAGCCAGCCACGGCGGTGAGGCCTTGGTGAAATGAGAGGGGGCGAGTGGTGTGGATATCAACAAAGTTATCGTGGAGCTCCACAACCGCGTCTTGCGCCCGCGAGCCGGTAGCCCCGGTGTAAGCAACGGCATGAAGGCCGGTAACGCCCGCCGGCAACGCGATATGAGCGCTCGCAAATTCGATGGGGACTTCCCAGTCGTTTCCCGTCACGCTCCAGTAAAGCTCGTCATGATCTTCAAAGAAGCGGAGGGCATCAAGGGCGCGGTAATGGAGGATTATCGTGTGAGTTGAATTATCCGCATTGGGAATGTAAATTTTGAATTTGGTGTAGCGGCCTTCCCGTCTCTGTTCGTACTTCAGCGAATGGCCGTCGCTTTCCGTCACCGTGATGTGATCGATCAAGAGCGTGTAGTTCAGGCCTTCCGGATTCGTATACTCGGTCGGGATCATGCGATAGAGGCCGTGCCAATTCTCGCCACGGAAGCGGGCCTCGATCGTTTCGGTGACCTCGATGGTTCCATCTTCGCCTACCACCACTTCGTCATCGAAGTGTTGAACCATAAGCTGGCGTACTTCGGCGAGCGCCGGTAACACAGCCGGAAATACCGCAAGGCAAATTGCGAGAAGGCCAAGCGATTTGCGGAGGTAGCTCATTTCGTTAGAGTGATAGCGCGGCTAGGTTGTTGCGCTGCCGAAGCTGACTTTGGGCACTTCGCGCTCGGCTGGCGCGCTGATCTCGAAAAACTCGCGCGGCTTGAAATTGAACATGCCCGCAATAATGTTGGAAGGGAACTGCGCGATTTTCGTGTTGAAGTCGCGCACCACGGCGTTGTAATAGCGTCGCGCATTCTGGACGCTGTCTTCGATCTGGTTCAAAGTATTTTGAAGCTGGGTGAACGATTCCACCGCGCGCAATTGCGGATAGGCTTCCGCCAAAGCGAATACCTGACGCAAAGCGGAGGTGAGCAGGCCTTCCGCTTCCGCCTTTGCCGCGGGTCCCTGTGTGCTCATCGCGCGATTGCGCGCTTCCACCACACCTTGCAGGGTACCTTGCTCGTGCGCGGCGTAACCTTTCACGGTTTCCACCAGATTGGGAATCAAGTCGTAGCGGCGTTTGAGTTGAACGTCGATATCGGACCATGCGTTGTCGCACTGTACTTTAAGGCTGACCAGCCCGTTGTACATGCTGATCACGAAAATCACGGCCAGAACAACAACTGCCAGAAGTATCCAAATCACGTGCCCTCCAAGATGGCTAGGAGCAGCCTACCCTGCGGCAAGCATACGGTGTAGGTGCCCGGCTGTAAAGATCAGTGGGTTTACTTGGGTGGGGCCAGCGTGGGGTCAATTCGCTTAGCTTCCTGGAATTCTTTGTCGGCAGCGTTCTGGTCGTTCAGGCGCAACAGCGCCATTCCCAGGTTGTAATGCGCATGGGCGAGGTTTGCATCCAAACGAATGGCCTCACGGTAACTGTCCGCCGCTGGCCCGTATTGCCCTTTATTGAAACGAGAATTCCCGAGATTGAACCGCGCTTCCGCGTTAGCGGGTTGCATCGCTGCCAATTTTACGAACGAAACCTCCGCGCCATTGAGATCGCCCGCCTGCATTTGGGCAATTCCCAAACCTTGCAGCGCGATGGCAAAATCCGGCTGCAGCGCAAGCGCTTTGCGAAACATCGCCTGGGCCTTGGCCGGTTCTTTCAAGCCCAGGTAGGTATTGCCCAGATTGTATAGGCCGTGCAGATCGTCGGGATTCAGCGCCAAGCCTTTTTGATAGGTTTCCACCGCCGCAGAAAGACTGCCGGCATCCTGATAGGCGCGCGCGAGATGGAAAGCCGTCTCGGCTTGGCTTGGTTGTAGCTCAAAGCTTTTTTCCAGTGCCGTGATGGAGTCTTTAAGATGGCCTTGTGTGTAAAGCAGATGGCCGAGTTGAAACAAGGCGTGCGCGTCGTTGGGGCGAGCCGCGACAATCTCGCGATATTCGGCAATGGCTTCGTCCGTGTGTCCGGCGCCTTGCAGGGCGGTAGCCAGGTTCGCGCGGATGTCAGTCGCCTTCGGCTCGATTTGCAGCGCCTGCTGATAAACCTGAATCGCTTCATCGTATTTTTTTTCGGAATCGAGAGCGGAGCCGAGGTTGTTCAGGGCGTCGGTGTAGCGCGGCTGAAGTCGCAGAGCACTGCGGTAGGCTGCGATGGCCTCGTCTGACTTGCCGGCGGCGAAAAGAGCCGCACCCATTCCGTTGTAAGCCTGCGGATAGTTGGCGTGAAACGAAATGGCTAGTTGATACGCGGCAACCGATTCCGCGTATTTTTTTTCGTGATAAAGCGCCAGGCCCCGGTTGCTCTCGCTTACGGCGTCTCCCGGCTTGAGCGCCAGCGCTTTATCGAAGTCGGCCAGCGCTTCCTCGTCGTTACCCTGGGCATCCAGCGCCAAGCCGAGATTGCTCAGCGCTTCGGGAAAATCCGGCCGAAGCACCAGCGCCTGTCGGTACTGAGCGATAGCTTCGTCTGCCTTACCCTGCTTGAACAATTCGAGGCCGCGATTGTTCAGAGAAACTGCTTGGGCAGCATTGCTGCCGGGTGCTTGGGCGTGCGTGAGCATGCTCAAAGCAATCACATATATGAACGCGAAGGAATAGTAGTTCCAAATTGGGAATTTCCTCATTCTGGCTCGCCAATATTTCCGAGAATAGCACAACAGCAAACATCCCCAGCCGTCCAATAGCCGTATCGCCAGCATTACGTAACGGATGAACCCACCCGCAGATAGGGATGAATATGTAAACCCAGACCGGTAGCGGAACAGGCATGTTGTGGAATAGAGCATCTCCCGCGTGCCTAAAGGGACGGGTGAGGGCCATGATTTCGCATGCAAACCCAAGGTGACGGACCGGTGCCCAGACTGGACTTGGATTCACCCAGTGCGACGAGGCAAAAGCGGACCGCGTAAATGAACATCCCCCACAAGAAAATCTTGAGCTTGGTATTCAAGCGGGCCGCTCCCGTCTTAATAGTACAATCCGCACATACTTTCGAGTTAAAGCGGTGCGGATGAGTGATGGCTTAACCATCCTACAAGCCCAGTACCGGGACTACATTGACTTGTACTCCGGCGCTGTGATACCCATACACCGGTCTTTTCGACAAGGACTTCCCCCGAACCTAGGATGTCGGCCCAAACCCATCGGATCGAGGTCACGCTGGAGACGCTGCTGGAAAGCGTGGACCTCGCAGAAAGTATCTGCATGCGCATTGCGGAAGCCGCGGGCTTCAGCGAAGAAGAACTCCATAAAATTGGTATGGCTGTGCGCGAAGGCGTCATCAACGCCTACAATTACGGCAACCAGCAGGATCGCCGCAAGAAAATCCTGATGAGCGTTGAGCTGGATCCGGAGAATATGACGGTGCGCGTGCGCGATCAGGGGAAAGGCTTTGAGTTACACGAAATACCCGATCCGCTGGAAGAGGAAAACCTGCTGCGCACCTCCGGGCGCGGTCTTTTCCTGATGAAGGCCTTTATGGACCAGTTCGACGTCCATACCGCCCCGGGCGGCGGCGCCGAACTCGTGATGGTTAAAAAGCTTCCGCTTAAAGTTTCCAACAACGGCAGCCATCAACCGGAGTAGAATCAGCAAGAGGCTATTCCGTGGCTATTCAGGCGACCTGCAGGCAAATAAACGACGTTTCAATCGTGGATTTTAGCGGCAAGATTACTTTGGGCGATGGTAGCGCATTGTTGCGGAAAACCATCCGCGAACTTGTAGATAACGGCCAGAAAAAAATCATTATAAGCTTGTACGACGTGGACTACATCGACAGCTCCGGTATCGGCGAGCTGGTGAGCGCTTTCACCACGGTGAGGAACGCGAAGGGTGAACTGAAGCTCCTTCATCTCACCAAGCGCGTTCACGACATTTTGCAAATCACGCGGCTTTTTACTGTGTTCGACGTGCAGTCTGACGAAGAAGTCGCGATCCGCGCCTTCCGCTAGCCGTCGCGCGTTGCCGCGCATGTCTCCGCACGGGACCGTGCGAAACTATGGTTTCCTCTGTTGCGCGAGACCTTTCTAGCTGGGAGGATCCTTTTGGCGGGTATTCTTGACGCCTGTGACGATCCCTATTCCCAGCAGTATGATCGCGCCTACGGCGATCCAGTGCGCCGGGATGTGCATCAAGTAGGCGGCATAAATCAGACCAGCGATTACGATCGCAAAACCCGCGGCGTAGATTCCGAATGACATCGCGCATGTCCTCCTTCTAACGGATCACTTGCTCTTCCTCTGCGGCAAAAAGTCTAGGACGTTTTGCCTTGGCAGCCAGGATGATTGCACAGGCACTCGAGGTCGGGAGTGTCTTCCATCGCCTCACATTCAGTGCTGCAGTACTTCCCTTTCGTCACCATGCATGAACAAACCGGATGCGCGCACTTCTTACCGTCTGCCATAGGTCTTCTCCTTGATTCGCGCCGAACGGCGAACCACACCAATCCTAGCCTCGGCGAGGTAACCTTGCCACGCAATTAAGATTCGGAAAAGAGCCTTCGGGACACACGGCCCGGCATTTTAGTTCGGCGTAGCCGTTGTGATACCATTACCTTTACCTTTAAATCGAGTCAGGGAGAAGCAATTGGCGCAACATATTTCCCGCAAGGAACTGAAAACAGACGAAGTGCGCGACAAGCTCGTGCAGGGCGCAGACCTGATTTTTGGGCATCAGGCGATGGCGATTTATGTCGTAATCGCCGCCGTGGTGGTTGCCTTGGGCTTTTTTGGCTGGAAAACGTATGCCGAGCGCCAGACGGTAAAGGCGGCCGCCGCGTATGATGACGCCAACAAAGTATTCGACGCGCGAATCCGTTCTCCGCTGGAGCCGCAGCAGCCGGGCGAGCTTACCTTTACCGACGAGAAGAACAAATTTTCAGAATCGGCTCGCAAGTTTGAAGATGTAGCCAAGAAGTACCCGCGCACTCGTCCGGGGCAGCTGGCCAGCTATTATGAGGCCATCAGCCAAGAACGCCTCGGGAACAATGATGCAGCGAAAAAATTGCTCCAGAACCTCGCTGACTCCGGGGACGATGAGTTTGCCGCCATGGCTCGTTTTGAGCTGGCCCAATTGGACGACCGGCAAGGCCAAGGCGATGAAGCGGTAAATCTTTACAAAAAGCTAATCGCCAAACCCACCGTCTTGGTGCCGAAACCAGTTGTGATGATGGCGCTGGCAGAGCACTACAGCGCAAGCAATCCTGCGGAAGCCTCGAAATTGTACGCGCAAATTAAATCCGAAAATCCCGACACGCCCATCGCCGAGCAAGCGGACCAGGAACTTTCTCTCCTGCCCGGCAAAATCTAAGGACCCTGTATGACGCCGGCGCCGCTGGCAGCGTATGTGATGGATGTGCGGCGTTCGCGCGGACGTCGTTATCCCGAGCCGCAGCATCCCTACCGCGGCGATTACGCGCGTGACCGCGATCGCGTAATCCACTCCCGCGCCTTTCGTCGGTTGGAAGCGAAGACGCAAGTTTTCACCACACGCTACTCCGACCACTTTCGCAATCGGCTGACCCACACAATCGAAGTCGGGCAGGTCGCGCGCACGGTGTCCAGCGCGCTGGGTCTCAACACGGACCTAACCGAAGCGCTGGCCCTGGTGCATGACATCGGGCATCCACCTTTCGGCCACGCGGGTGAAAAGCAGTTGGACCTACGCATGCGCGAGCACGGTGATCACTTTGACCACAATCTTCACGCGCTACGCATCGTCGAACAATTCGAGCAGCGCTATCTGGATTTTCCCGGGCTGAATCTTACATTCGAAGTGCGCGAAGGCATCATCAAGCACTCGCGTACTTATTCCGCCGCAGAGTTTCCGTCACTCGTCGAATACCGTTTAGACGAGCGCCCCACTCTGGAAGCCCAGCTGATCGATCTGGTGGACGAAATCGCTTACAACACCGCTGATCTGGACGACGGCTTCGAATCGCGCCTTTTCGATTTCGATCTGTTGCGCTCTACGGTTCCTATTTTCGACGAGATCTATGCTGAAATCGAATGGCGCTACCCACAAGGCCGGCGCAAGTTGAAATTCAATGAGGCGCTGAAGCAGATCCTCGATCGCTTGGTGACCGACTTGATCGATACCACGGTCACCAGGGTTCAGCAAAGCGGCGCAAGAAACTCCGCGGATGTTCGCCTGCTCCCCAAGCCGCTCGCTGCCTTTTCTCCGGAAATTGCCGCGAAGAATGCAGACCTCAAGCGTTTTCTCTACGCCCATCTCTATTCCCATCCCGCAATAGCCGAGGACCGCGACCGCTCGGTTGCCTCGCTGGACGCCTTATTTCTCTTCTTTCTGGACCACCCGGAGCGCTTGCCAAAGCAATATGCGGAACTGGCCGAAAACGAGCCGCGCCATCGTGTGATTTGCGACTATATTGCCGGCATGACTGACCATTTCCTGCAGCGCCAATGTAACGAGTTGCTAGGCCTTCCGGCCGGGCATCCCGGGTAGGACCATTTTCGGGCCATCCCGCATCGAACCGGTCTAAGAAAGTCATTGTCCATTTGGTGTCAGCCCGAATTGTTCTCAAAGTGGCTTCCTTGACATCGCTGGTACCGGTCATATAATTAACTTTACTAAGGCGGAGAACCCCATGTTTCTGGACGTAAAAGAACTTGCCGTCCGAAAAATCCGCATCCGCAAGAGCTATATCCCCGGGACGCTCGACTTCCATTCCGGCGAGTTTCGCCAAGTGGAACCGCTGGAAGTGCGCGCTACAGCTGAGCTAATGGAAGGGCAAATCCGTGTGTACGGCAACCTGCACACGCGCGTGGAAATGGTCTGCGCTCGGTGCCTGGACACCGTGGTGGAAGAAATCAGCCGCGATTTCGACCTGTTTTACCGCCCCATGACTTCGATTGCCCAGGACGACGAGTTTCACCTCAACCTGGACGATACTGAGATCGCCTTCTTTGAAGGCGATGGCCTGTTTCTGGCCGACGTTCTGGCCGAGCAGGTAAATCTGGCGCTACCGATGAAGGTTATATGCCGCAGCGATTGCCGGGGCTTGTGCTCGCACTGCGGAGCGAATCTGAATAACGAAGAATGCCGCTGCGAAAAGAACTCCGCCGACCCACGTCTGGCTCCGCTCGCGCGTTTGAAGCAGGACTGGTTCAAAAAGCAATAAAACGCTACACTATCCCTTTCCATTTCAGCCATACAAGCCGCACCCGGCTAATTTAGAGGAGCAGGAATGCCTAATCCAAAACGACGTCACTCCCATGCGCGCAAAAATAAGCGACGCGCCCACGACCATCTCGAAACGCTCTCGCTTTCCGATTGTCCGAATTGCCACGAGAAGAAACTGCCGCACCAGGCGTGTCCTCATTGCGGGCAATACAAAGGCCGTGAGGTGATTGACACTTCGGCCAAGTCGGCCTAAGTTTTCCTTCGTTTCTTTCCGATTTCGCGCGATTGGAGCCGTTGGTGCTCAGATGACCACCATTGCAATAGATGCTATGGGAGGCGACCATGCCCCTCGCGCGGAAGTGGAAGGCGCGATCCTGGCCGCGCGTGAGTTTGGTACCCACATCGCGCTAGTGGGCATTGAGGCCACCCTTAAGCAGGAACTGAGCCGGCATCGCGCCCGGAATCTGACCATTGAAATTGTCGGTGCTACCGACGTCATTACCATGAGCGATTCGCCTTCGCAGGCTTTCCGCCGCAAGAAGGAAAGCTCCATGCACGTGGCCGCGCGCCTGGTGCGTGACGGCAAAGCCGAAGCAATGGTCAGCGCTGGAAACACCGGCGCGGTGATGACCGTTGCTCGCTTCGTTCTCGGCACGCTTCCTTCCGTGGACCGCCCGGCACTTGCCGCGGCTTTCCCCAACATGAAGGACAAAGTCTCGGTGATTCTGGACGTGGGCGCGAACGTGGATTCAAAGCCTGAGCAGCTTCGTCAGTTCGCCGTGATGGGCGAAATCTATTTCCGCGCGATCTGGGGTGTGAAACGTCCGCGCGTGGCCCTGCTTTCCATCGGCGAAGAAGAAATGAAGGGCAACGAGCTGACCCGCGAGGCGTCCAACCTGCTGAAGCAGTCGTCGCTCAATTTCGTGGGCAACGTGGAAGGGCGCGACGTGTTTCGCGGAAATGTGGACGTGATCGTTTGCGACGGCTTTATCGGCAACGTCGCCCTGAAAATCAGTGAAGGACTCGTGGAGCACGTGCAAGGCATGCTGAAAAAGGCCATCAAGAGCTCGCTTAGATCGCAGATCGGTTACGCTCTGTCCAAGGAAGCATTCGACGATTTCCGCAAGCGCACTGACTCTTCGGAAACCGGCGGCGCTCCGCTCTTGGGCATTCGCGGAATCACCATCATTGCTCACGGCCGCTCGAATCCTAACGCCATTAAAAACGCCATACGCGTGGCCGGCGAACTTTGCCGCGCGCGCATCAACGAAAAGATTGACCAGGAGCTTTCCGCTGCCGCCGTCGCTGCTCGCGGCTGACCTTAGCGGAATTTCAATCGCACATGGGTAAACTCGCATTTCTGTTTCCGGGACAGGGCTCGCAGTATTGCGGCATGGGCCGCGATCTCGCGGAAAACTTCGTCGAATCCGCCCAGGTTTTCGACCAAGCAAATGCCGCCCTCGGTTTTTCCATGGCCGACATGTGTTACACCGCCTCGCTCGAAGAGCTCAAGCAAACTGAAAATACCCAGCCCGCCATGCTCACGGTTTCTGTGGCAGCCTATCGCGCGCTTGAAAAGCGAGGCATCCAGCCTGATTTTGTCGCCGGCCATAGCCTGGGAGAATATTCCGCGCTAGTTGCCGCCGGCGGCGTGGATTTTTCATCCGCGGTGAAATTAGTCCGCGCGCGAGGCCGTTACATGCAGGAGGCGGTTCCGCTGGGCGAAGGCGCCATGGCCGCAATTCTCGGTCTGGCTCCCGCGGAAGTACTGGAAATCTGCAAGAAAGCCGCCGACCACGAAGTGGTCTCCCCTGCAAATTTGAATTCTCCCGAGCAAACGGTGATCTCCGGCAACGCTGCCGCGGTAAAACGAGCCGTTGAAATCGCGACGCAAAGTGGCGCCAAGCGCGCCGTAATTCTTCCCGTCTCTGCGCCATTCCACTGCACGCTCATGGCTCCCGCGCAAAAGCGCCTGGAACAGGATCTTCGCGCCGCAAATTTCGGCCCGCTGAAAATCCCCTTGATCACGAACGTGGACGCCGAATCCATCGCCACCGGTGACGAAGCCCGCGACGCCCTGATCCGCCAAGTCACCGCTCCCGTGCGCTGGCTGGATTCGATCCACGAAATGATCGAAAGAGGCGCAACCATTTTCGTAGAGGTAGGCCCTGGAAAAGTCCTCTGCGGCCTGCTGCGCCAAATCGACCGCTCGGTCCGCTGCGTGAACGTAGAAGACGCCCCCAGCCTCCGAGCCGCCATCGAAAAAATCGCCCAACTCCGCGCCGAATCCCCCGAAGCCTAGGGCGCGGTAGGTTCGAAACGCGGAGCAGGCCGCTACCAGGTTCAGCCAACTGTTGCGCTAATCGCGTCCGCCAGAAGCAGAGCAGCTCCACTCAAGACCAAGGTATCGAAGAAATAGTTGAGGCCATTGGCGATGCTCAATGGTTCGGCAACAAGGATTGGGAGATAAACAAACAGCATCAGAAGCAGAATCATGATTCCCAGATAGGTGGCGGCCAAGCGCGCCTTCGCATTTACCAGAATGCATGCGCCGGTCGCGACAAGAACCACGCCCGAAAGATAGGCCCAGAAGACGTGTCCGGGAATCCACGTCGGCGTGATTCTAGCGAGCGGAATGCCGGGTACCATCGTGGGATACAGAATGTCCTCCACGCCAAAGACTACCGCTGGTATCCCCACGAAAAAGCGCCCGACAGTTACCAGCCATGGCGCGCCGTCCGAAGGCGCCCTCTTAGACAGGCTCCCGGCCAAGGCAAAGGCGCCGCCGCTGAAAGCGGTATCCCTCAGAGCGATCATCCAAAATAAGCGAGCGCCGTGTTGTCCCGCAATGTTGGGTATATGTATCAAAACCACGAAGAGCAGGAGCATGCTCCCCAAAAGTGTGGCTGCCAGACGTGCATGTTTGATGAGGACGATGCTCAGCGCCGCGGCAATCAAAGCAACGCCCACCAGACAGGTCCAAAATAAATGCGCCGGCATCCAGGATGGAACCACTCGCGCGATGTCCGACGCGTCAACCAGATGCTCGGTGCCGAACACGCCCATCGGTATGGCAAAGAACAAACGCCCGAAGGGCAAGATCTTGTCCAGACCGTGTTTTTGCGGCAGCTCATCCTTGATGATTATTTTTAAGCCGATTGCGAAAAGCACAATCGCAGCGAAGTACAGCCAGAACACATCCGCCGGAATTCCGAAAGCTACAAGTCTATTGGCAAAATCAGCGTGCCGGAAAAATTGCAAACTGCCGCTCAGCACATACATCCTAGGATCACCCCTTACCGGACTCTGAATCACAATGCTCGTGAAGAGTTGCTCATCACTGCCACATGAACGAGCTGTTGCGCACGATGTTTGATATGCGATAGGGTCACATCCTATGTTCTCTCTCCAAGATAAAGTTGCTCTAGTCACCGGCGCGTCTCAAGGCATCGGCCGCGCCACAGCGCTGGCGCTCGCCGAAGCGGGGGCAAAAGTAGCCCTCGCCGCACGCAATACCGAGAAACTTGCATCGCTTGCAGCAGAAATTTCGGCCGCAGGTGGGGAAGCCCTGGCTGTCCCCATGG
>Ga0307477_10000734_pt1 | contig 32611 bp, 27 predicted proteins | sample atmos_gasesECM2C_FD_203316 | JGI IMG/M metagenome (GOLD analysis project Ga0307477, IMG submission 203316) | Hardwood forest soil microbial communities from Morgan-Monroe State Forest, Indiana, United States - atmos_gasesECM2C_515 | ecosystem: Environmental > Terrestrial > Soil > Temperate...
GACGAGCTGGTCCAGGTATGGGGGGACGGCCTGCTCGCCTCCCTGCCCAACCGGGCGCGGGCGCGGTTCCGGGTCGGACGCTTTCTCGCCGTCGACGACGGAGCGGCCGTGTTCGCTCTGCCGAACGAGACCCACCTGTCGTATTGCGAGGCGGTGCGGACCGAGGTCGAATCGGCTCTGGCGTCCCGTTTCGGCGCGGCGGTCCCCATTCGCCTGGTCGTGGACGACGACGTCGACGACCACGGCCCGACCGCGGCGGCGTCGCGAGCCAGATCCATGGCGGGGGGTTCGGGTCGGCCCGCCGGCGGCGACGCTCCGGGGGGACGGGGGTCCCGAGGCGACGACGACCTGGTCGACCTGCTCGACCCGGAGGTTCTGGCCGCCGAGACCGAGCCCGCCGGCGCCGGGCTCACTCCGCAGGAGCGGTTGAAGCAGGCGTTTCCCGGCGCGCAAGAGGTCTAGGCCCCCGGCGGTGTACACGGGTCCTCTCCAGGCCCTGGTGGAGGAGCTCGGGCGGCTCCCCGGCATCGGGCCGAAGTCCGCTCAGCGCATCGCGTTTCATCTCCTCAAGGTGGCCGCCGAGGACGCGGTCCGCCTGGCAGACGCCATCGTCGCCGTCAAGGAGCGCATCACCATGTGCCCGCGGTGTTTCAACGTGGCCGAGGGCGGGCTGTGCGTGATCTGCGCCGATCCCCGCCGCGACGGTTCAGTGCTCTGCGTGGTCGAGGACCCTCGCGACATCGTGGCGGTGGAGCGGACCCAGGAGTTCCGAGGTCGGTACCACGTGCTCCAAGGCGCGCTCAATCCGATCGAGGGCATCGGACCGGAACAACTGCGCATGGGCGAACTGCTGGCTCGCCTCGATGACGAGCACGTGAGCGAGGTCATCTTGTGCACCAACCCCAATCTCGAAGGAGAGGCGACGGCGATGTACCTCGCCCGTCTGCTCAAGCCACTCGGCGTCACTGTCACTCGGATCGCGAGCGGCCTGCCGGTCGGCGGAGACCTCGAGTACGCCGACCAGCTCACCTTGGGACGCGCCCTCGAGGGTCGCCGGGAGGTCGACGCCTGAACGCCTGAAGGCAGAACGTCGGAGCACCCGAGTCGCCGAGCACATCGCGCACCCGAGGGTGCGACGCCGCCGACCCGTCCCGACGCGACCGGGGGGCGTGGCGCGCCGGGAATCGGGTCAGGCGGTCTGCTGCCCGCCGGGGGCGGTGACCCCGACGAGGGGTGCGAAGCCGTCGATCCGGTCGAGGCGGACGACGGCCCCGGTGTGCGGAGCATCGACCATGAGGCCGTTGCCCACGAACATGCCCACGTGCTCGACGTCGTGGGCCGATGTCCCGAAGAACACGAGATCACCGGGCACGACGAGCGTTCCCGGCCGCACTGCCGGTCCCGCGTCGTACTGGGCCTGGGCGACGCGCGGCAGCCGGACGCCCACCGTGCTGTACACCCACTGGACCAGGCCCGAGCAGTCGAATCCCCGGCGCGACTCGCCGCCCCAGACGTAGGGCGTTCCGAGCAGGTTGAGGGCCCTCGCCACCGCGCCCGCTTGGGCCGCGCTCTCGCCCGCGACGACGGTGCCGGCCGTGGCCGCGCCGACCAGGTCGCAGCCGACGCTGTTGTCGGTGGTGGGTAGGCGCGCCTCGGCAGGCGGAGGCGGGGCCGAGGGCGCCGGCGCGACCACGGTGCCGGGCGTATGGGCGTTGGGCGCCGGGACCGAGGGGGAGAGCGGGCTGCTCGAGCTGGGCGGCGCGGACGACGCCGACCCGCCGCCGCTCGACGGGGAGACGGGCTGCGGCGCAGCGGGTTGCCCGGGCAGGGTCGGCGCGGGTGAGGCCGGCGCGCCCGGCACGGGCACGGGGGGAAGAGGTGTGACCCCCGCAAGGCCGCCGGCACCCCCGGCACCCGAGGTCGACGACCCTCCCGTCCCCGCGCCGGGGCTGGGGGGGCCGCCCAGGATCGACCCGATGCTCGAGGAGCCCTGGGTCGAGGGGACGACGTCCACCAGAGTGGCGGACGCCGCGACACCGACGACCGCGGTGGCAGAAGTCGCGGTCGTCGGCGTCGCGTGCGAGCGGTTTGCGGCGGTGCTGGCACACACCAGCGGGGTGGAGACGGCGGGCGGAGCGGCCGCCGGCGCCCCGGACGAGGCCGAGGGAGCAGGGGCGGCAGAGCCCGATGAATTAGCGGAGAGGCCCGGCCACGAGGAGACGCTCAGCGCCGGACGCGATGCCGCCGCGCTCGGTCGGACCGTCGAGTTCGGGGCCAGGCTCCCGGCTGCGGTGAGCCCGATCGCCACGATGGCGCTCCACGCCAGCCAACCCCGCTGGCGCGGCCGGCTGTGACGCCCGGTCGCGCCGAACAGGCCGAGCGTGGACGCCGCGACCGCGGACACGGCCCGTGTGACAGCGGCACCCACGGCGTGCTGTGCCGACCCCGCACCGCGGCGCGCCGTCGCACCGAATGGGTGTCTTCCCCGCATCCCCCTCGACCTTCGCTCCGTTCCCCTTGCGACTGTCCGAGCCGTCCCTCGCGCCACGCGGCGAACGGATTCGAACACTCGCTGTCAACACGAGAACGAACCGCTGGAGCGGGACTTGCGGCTCTCTGCCCTGGTCAGTCCCACAGTTCGGGCTGGCTGACCTGGGTGTCCAGGGGGAAGTATCCGGGGAGGTCCTCGGGCGGCGTGTCGAGGTAGACCTTGGCCTCGGGGGGCTGGGCGAAGCGCCCGTGGCTCCAGCGCACCTCCACGTGGCCGAGGACGGACCTGCGATCGGACGAGCCCCGCACGACGTAGGTGGCGGCCCAGTCCACCCGGGGCTGTCCCGACGCGGCCGGCGCGATGTCGAGCGTGACGAACCGGTATGCCTGGCGCCAGTCCCACGGGCTCGCGACGCGCAGGCGGACCGACCCGTGGTGGTGGGCACCGAGAAGGAAGTAGGAGGCGTTCCCGATGCGAAGCAGCCGCCACAGCATCCGCTCGGCCGAGTCGGTGTGCGCCACGTTGTCGGCCCAACGCCGCGCCGACTCCGCGCTGACCCGCTCGCACAGCTGGCGGTAGGCCGGGCGCGCCCCAGCCGGGAAGGCCCGTCCCGACAGGGCCCGGCGCAGGAGCCGTCGCTGGTCCGAGGTCATGGCGGCCGCGTCGGCGGGCAGGTCGGTGAGCTCGGTGGCGGCGCGGCACACGCGGTACAGCTCGCCCACCTCGTCAGCAGCGACGAGCTCGTACCAGTCCGTGGCGCCCCAGTCGCCCGAAGCCGCGAGCAGTCCGTCGAACAGCCGGGCTGGCGACGGGTTGGCGATGTTGCGCGACAGGTACTTGCAGCTCACCAGGTAGACGTGGTCGATGCGCAGGTCGACGGGGGCGATCTCGTCGCCGGGGGGCCGCCGCCCGCCCGTCCACTCGATCAGGCGCGGATGTCTCCCCCGCAGGGCGTCGCGGGCCGAGAGAAAGGCCCGGCCGTTGGCGAACGCGGTCGAGAACTCGGGCTCGAACCGGCCCGACCAGTAGAGCGCCTCGAGCCGGTCCCACGTCTCGTCGGACACGGCGAGCTCACCGGGTCGCTTTGCCAACGCGTCGCGCGCGTCCGCATACGGCAGCGTGCCGAGCGCCGTGGCGAGCTCGGTGACGGCCGTGCGGTCATCGGGCACGGCGCGTCAGCGCGTGAGCGGGCCGGGCGGGTCGGTGCACACGGGTCCTCGTGGCACGCGCGTCATCGCGACCTGCGACGGGAACCGCCCGCCGCGTAGCCGCACAGCCGGGCGATGTCGTCGTTCGAGTCGAAGTCGACGACGTCGAGCACGGCGCGCCCGGTTCTCTGCTGGCCGAGGGCGCGCCAGGCACGGTCCCCGGCGCTGCCGGGCCGGGGGATGCTCGTCGTGAGGAGCACGACGGGGGTGTCCGGGCGTGCCATGCACACCACCGCGGTCTTCCCCAAGGCGCGCCACAGCGTGTCGGTGCGGCGCAGGCCCGATGCAACCGTGGTGAACGAGCCCCACACGTCGAACAGCCACTCGCGCCCCGCCCCGTCGACGGCGCGGTAGTCCACCTCGACACCGGGCTCGATCCGGACCTTCGACGAAACGGATGAGAACCCGCAGTCGGCCAGGAGCAGGCCCGCCCACTCGTGTGCCGTCGCCCCGTCGTTCCGGGCGAGGGCGCTTCCCCTGGCATCGAGAGCCTGCGCACCCGAACGGCCTTGCGCACCCGAACGGCCTTGCGCACCCGAACGGCCTTGCGCACCCGAACGGCCTTGCGCACCCGAACGGCGCGTCGGACCTGAGCGAAGCGTCGGGCCCGGACGACGAGCGCCCTGTGCCTCCTCGCGCCGCAGCCCGTCGCGCAAGAGCCGGTCCCGCTCTTCGTCCGCCCGTTGCTCCGCGATCCGCACGTACTCGGTCTCGGTGTCGTAGCCCACGTACCGCCGGCCGCTGCGCAGCGCGGCGACCGCGGTCGTCCCCGAGCCGATGAACGGGTCGAGCACGAGATCGCCCCGGTACGTGTAGAGCTCCATGAGCCGCAGCGGCAGCTCCACCGGGAACGGCGCCGGGTGCCCGACGCGGTTGGCGCTCTCGCTCGGGATCTCCCACACGTCGGTGGTCGCCTCGATGAACTCGTCCTTCGTGACCGAGATCTCGGCCGGCAGGCCGCGCTCGGCGCGTGCCCGGCGGGCGACGGCCCGGTCGAACCGGCCGCGGCTCGCGATGACGACCCGTTCGGTGACGTCGCGGAGCACGGGGTTGGCCGGGCTCCGGAACGAGCCCCACGCGCACGACGCGCTCGCCCCGCGGGCCTTGCGCCAGATGACCTCACCCCGCAACAGCAGCCCCAGGTCGTCCTGGAGGATCCCGATGACGTCGGCCGACAGCGAGCGGTACGGCTTGCGGCCCAGGTTGGCGACGTTCACGGCGATGCGCCCACCCGGCTCGAGGGTCCGCACGCACTCCGCGAAGACGTCGGTGAGCATGGCGAGGTAGTCGAGGTAGCTGGAGGGCACGTGCCCCTCGCCGAGCGCCTCTTCGTACTCCTTGCCGGCGAAGTACGGCGGGGACGTGACGACGAGCGCGACCGAGGCGTCCTCCACCTCCCCCATGCGGCGCGCGTCGCCCTCGAAGATCTTTCCGTCGATGGGCGAGGTGTTGACGTGGTCGTCGTCGGACAGCACCGGCGGGGTGAACCGGGCGTAGAAGCCGCTCGCGTCGTGGTTCTCACGCCGGCTCACGCCGAAGGCCGAGGTCGACGTGGCCTTGCGGCGACCGCTCACTGGCGTGGCTCCCCGTGTCGTGGGCGCGACGGGCCTCTGGTCATGCGCTCGATTGATAGTACCGGGGTGTCACAGTCGGGCCGGGGACTGCGGCCCGGCGCGACTGCGCCCCGGCGTGACCGCGCCGGGAATCAGGTGATCGAGCGAACCACGACGGCGTCGCCCTGGCCGCCGCCGCCACACAGGCTGGCGGCGCCCAGGCCCCCACCGCGGCGGCGCAGTTCCGTGAGGAGGGTGAGCGCCAGCCGGGTGCCCGACATGCCGATCGGGTGGCCGAGGGCGATGGCCCCGCCGTTCACGTTGGTGACGTCTTCGCTGATCCCGAGGTCGGCCATCGAGGCCAGCCCCACGACCGCGAAGGCCTCGTTGATCTCGAACAGGTCTACCTCCGAGGTGGACAGCCCCGCCTTGCCGAGCGCCTGGAGGATGGCGGCCGCCGGCTGCAGGAGGAGCGACGCGTCGGGCCCGGCCACCTGGCCGTAGCTGACGACCTCGCCCAGCGGCGAGACGCCCGCCTGCTCCGCCTTGGCACGAGAAGTGACGACCACCGCCGCTCCGCCGTCCGAGATCTGGCTGGCGTTGCCCGCGGTGATGGTCCCGTCGCTCTCGAACGCGGGCTTGAGCGCGCCGAGCGACTCGGCCGTGGTGCCCGGGCGCACGCCTTCGTCGGTGTCCACCACGATGGGGTCGCCCTTGCGCTGCGGCACCGACACCGGGACGATCTCGTCCGCCAGGCGCCCGTCCTTGATGGCCGCCGCGGCGCGCTCGTGCGACAGCGCCGCGAACGCGTCCTGGGCGGCGCGGGTGATGCGCGCCTTCTTGTTGTACTGCTCGGTGCCGAGCCCCATGGCGCAGTGGTCGAACGCGCAGTACAGGCCGTCGTGCATCATCGAGTCGACCACCGTGGCGTCCCCCGCCCGGTACCCGGCCCGGGCCCCGGGGAGCAGGTACGGCGCCTGGGTCATGGACTCCATCCCCCCGGCCACCACCACGTCGGCCTCGCCCGCCTGGATGAGCAGGTCGGCCAGGTAGATGCTGTTCAGGCCGGACAGGCACACCTTGTTGACGGTGGTGGCGGGCACCGACATCGAGATGCCCGCCTTCGTCGCCGCCTGGCGGGCGGTGATCTGGCCCTGGCCGGCCTGGAGGACCTGCCCCATGAAGACGTAGTCGACGTCGTCGGCCGACAGCCCCGAGCGCTCCAGGGCCGCGGCGATGGCGAAGCCGCCCAGGTCCATGGCGCTGAAGCCGCCGAGCGCGCCGGACAGCTTTCCGATGGGGGTGCGGGCTCCCGCGACGATGACCGAACCGGGCATGGATACCTCCGCTGGCTGGTGGACCGGTCGGCGTGCCGGGCCCCGGCGCGGTCGTCCCGCACCCGGTCCCCGGTGGCCGCCCTTTGCCCCCTGATTCTAGGTTCGGTCCGCTCGCCGTCTCCCCGGGCTGTCTCCCCGGGCTGTGTCCCTGCTCCTCGGACCGGGCGCCCGGCCGTCCCCCTGGGCCCGTCCGACCAGGTGGTTCGGGGCCCCGTCGGTGCCCCGGCGTCGGTGAGGGTGCCGACACGGAGTGCGGGTAGGTTTTCGCCCCGTGCAAGTGATCCGAGATGCCATCCTGTCCGGGGCGACGGGGGAGGACATCGCCGCCCTCCCCGTCCCGGAGTCCTACCGCGCCGCCCTGGTGCGACGAGACGAGGCGGACATGTTCTCCGGCCTCGACTCCTCCGAGAAGGACCCCCGCAAGTCCCTGCACGTGACCGAGGTGCCCGTGCCCAAGCTGGCCCCGGACGAGGCCTACGTGGCGGTCATGGCGTCGGCCATCAACTTCAACACCGTCTGGACCTCGATCTTCGAGCCCCTCCCCACCTTCGGGTTCCTCGACCGCCTGGGCAAGGAGAGCGCCTGGGGGGCGCGCCACGCGCTCGACTACCACGTCGTCGGCTCCGACGCCTCGGGCGTCGTCATCCGGGTGGGCTCGGCCGTGCGCAACTGGCGGCCGGGCGACCGGGTCGTGATCCACTGCAACTACGTCGACGACCAGGACCCCTCGTCCCACGACGACTCGATGCTCGCCTCCAACGAGCGCATCTGGGGGTTCGAGACGAACTTCGGCGGCCTGGCCGACCTCACGGTGGTCAAGGCGAACCAGATCATGCCGAAGGCGGCCCACCTGTCCTGGGAGGAGGCGGCCTGCCCGGCCCTGTGCAACTCGACCGCGTACCGCATGCTCGTGTCGCGCCACGGGGCGCAGATGAAGCAGGGCGACCGGGTGCTCGTGTGGGGCGCCACAGGCGGGCTCGGCAGCTTCGCCGTGCAGCACGTCATGAACGGCGGCGGGACTCCGGTCGGCGTCGTGTCCTCGCCCGACAAGGTCGAGCTGCTCCACGCGCTCGGCGTCGAGGCCGTGATCGACCGCGCCGCGGCCGGGTACCGGTTCTGGAACGACGCCGGCTCCCAGGACGAGTCGGAGTGGCGCCGCTTCGGGAAGGACGTCCGCGCCCTCGTGGGCGACGACCCCGAGATCGTCTTCGAGCACCCCGGGCGCCAGACCATGGGCGCGTCGGTGTTCGTGTGCAAGCGAGGCGGGACCGTCGTCACCTGCGCGGCGACGTCGGGCTACATGATCGAGTACGACAACCGCCACCTGTGGATGAAGCTCAAGACCATCAAGGGCTCGCACTTTGCCAACTACCGCGAGGCGTGGGACGCCAACCAGCTCGTGTGCGAGGGCAAGGTGCTCCCGCCGCTGTCGGCCGTCTACGCCCTCGACGAGGTGGGTGAGGCCGCGTACCAGGTGCACCACAACCTGCACGAGGGGAAGATCGGGGTGCTGTGCCTGGCGCCCGAGGAGGGGCTCGGGGTCGAGGATCCCGCCCGGCGCGCCTCGGTGGGCGAGGAGCGCATCACGTTGTTCCGGAGGCACCGGGCGTGACCCCGCCCGACGCAGGTCGCGACGCAGGTGGCGACGCCGGTCCCGACGCGATGCTGCTCGCCATCGACCACGTGGCCATCGCGGTGCGCGACATCGAGGCCGCCATCGAGTACTACCGCACCACGTTCGGCGCGGCCGTCACCCACCGCGAGACGGTCGAGCCCGACGGGGTCGACGAGGCGCTCATCGCCGTGGCCGGTTCGTACATCCAGCTCGTCAGTCCGGCGCGTCCCGACTCGACCGTGGCGCGCTTCCTCGAGCGGCGGGGCGAAGGGCTCCATCACGTCGGCTACCGGGTGGCGGACTGCGCCGCCGCCGTCGAGGCGGTGCGCCGGTCGGGCGGGCACCTCATCGACGAGGTGCCGCGCCCCGGCTCGCGTGGGACGACGGTGGCGTTCGTGCATCCCAAGGGTGCCTTTGGCACGCTCATCGAACTGGTGCAGGAGCCGGGCTGATCCTTCCCGAGCACGCCTCTCCGGTGGCGCGGCTCAGGTGCTGAAGCGCACCACCGACCCGGGGTTGGCGGTCGTGCCCCACATCGAGCCGGTGGCGTCCACGGTGAGCTGACGGATCACGCCCGACAACTGCACCGGGGCCCCCGTGGCGTGGCCGGTCGAGGGGTCGAGCGCGATCACCACACCCTGCTGACCGTCGGCGACCCACAGCTTGTCCTGCCACACCGCCACGAACTCGGGGTTGGAGGGGGTTCCCGCTCCCGTGGTGCCCGCCTGGAACGTGGCGGTCACCCGCACTGCGGCCGGGTCGACGCGCGACACCGTGCCGGACTGGACGTTCGCCACCCACACGCTGCCCGCGCCGCTCGTCACGCCGATCGGCCCCTTGCCGACCCGGACGGTGCGCCACCGCAGCGACAGACCCTCGGGTCTCGGGTCGACGCGGGTGAGCGTGTCGGTCTGTCCACTCACCCACACGCCGTTGGGCCCGATGATCAGGCGGACCGCGCCGTCGGGCAGTGCGGCCGTGGCCTTGACCTGACGGGTGTGCGGGTCGAGGAGCGTGACCGTTCCCGCCAGCAGGCTGGCCACCCACACACCCCCGTCCCCCACCGCCACCGACACCGGGCCCTGGGGCACCGCCGTCGGCGACCCCACCACCTTGCCTCGGGCGGGGTCGATGGCGAACACCTGGCTTCCCGAGGTGTCGGCCACCCACACCCGGCCGTAGCCGGTCGCCACCGCGATGGGCCGTTGTCCGACCGGGATCGCCCGGCCGATGAATTGACCCGACCCCGGGTCGAAGTGGCGGACGGTGGCGTCACGGTCGTCCGCCGCCCAGCCTCCGCTGTCGTCGAACGCGACCGACGCCGCCTCGCTGTGCACGACGGCTTGGAACGTGGCGGCCGGCGCCGCGCCCCGGCCCGACCCGCCCGGAGGGGTGAGGAAGCCCGTCACCAACGCGACCCCGATGAGGAGTGCCACCACCGCGCCCACCGCCGCCCCCACCCCGACCGGCGACAATCCGACGCGCCGGGCGGGTGCCCCCGCCTGGCGGCTGCGGCGCGCCTGGGAACGCGACTGCTCGCGGACCTTCCGGCGCGCCGCGCCGGCGCGGCGAGGCTGCGACGAGGGCGGAGTACGCCGCGGCTTCGGCGCCTGGGTCTGGGGCACGGGCCCATCCTGGCGTCGCCCGGCCCGGCGTGCAGTGACGGTGCCCCCGGCGGCGGATCCGACCGCGCTCTTCCCCCGCCGGGCGGAGCTCAACGGTCAGCCGTGACCGCCGTGCCGGCGGGCCCGAACACCACCGGCGCCCGATGTCCGACGGCGCTGGCCGCCAGGACCGGCCGCTCGGCCGGCTCGCGCCGCCGGGCGACCTCGGGCTCGGGTCGGGCCTCGCCCCGGGCCGCCGGGACCAGTTTCCGCAGCCGCTCGGCCACGCCCGGAACGACGCCGTCCGGGTAAGCGCCCAGCGTGATGCCGGCCAGTCCCGAGGTGAGGAACTGCAGGTTGTTGGCGAGCGACGGGTAGCGGCCCGCCACGATCTGGATCGCGCCCAAGCTCAAACCGCCGAACAGCGCCCCGCTCGTGGTGGTGACGCCGTACACCACGACGAGCAGCAGCACCGGCAGGCTCTGCTCCATGTTGAAGTTGAGCGTCCCCGCTACGGTCCGCATGGCGCCGAACAGCGCGCCCGCCACGCCCGCCATGCCCGCCGACAGCGCGAACACGGCCAGCTTCGTCATCGTCAGGTTCAACCCGAGCGTGGCGCACGCCGCCTGGGAGTCCTTCATGGCGGACAGAACGCGCCCGAACGGGCCGCGTCGCAGCGCCAGGAGTCCGATCGAGAGCAAGGCGAACACGACCGAGAGGAAGATGATGTAGGCGTGTTGCCCGTTCACGTGCAGTCCGAACAGGCTCGGTCGTGCGATCGGGACCGAGCCGTCGAACGTGAACACCGCCGGGGCGGGGAAGAACATGTTGTCCATGGCGACGGCGAAGGCCATGGTGGCGAGCGCGAGGTACAGGCCGCGGAAGCGGAGCGTGAACAGTCCGATGATGGCGCCCACCCCCCCGGCCAGCGCCAGGGCAGCGACCAGGCCCATGACCGAGCCCCCGCTGCCGAGTTTGAACATCGCGAACGCGCCGAGGCCGGCGAAGGTCATCTGGCACAGCGAGACCTGGCCGCCCCAGCCGGTGAGCGGCACGAGCGACAACAAGATGAGTCCCTCCGACAGCCCGATCCCGAGCTGTTGGAGGTCGCCCGTGGGGATGATCATGGTGCCGATGATCGTGGCGAGCACGAGGATCACCCCGCCCGCCACCGACCGCTGCAGCGACGGCACCACCGTCGCCGCCCGGCGCATGGTGAGCCGGCCGTGCTCGATGGTGTCGGACGGGAGCACGAGCAGGACCACGAACAGCGCGATGACCGGGATCGACAGGCGCAGGCCCTGGAGGGGCGTCGACCCCCAGAAGCCGCTCGTCGGGAGGTAGCCGACCGCGTACGAGCCCAGCAGGCCCAACCCGAGCGAGCCCGCGAAGGTGAGCGGCAGGTTGCGCAGCCGGCCGAACATCGCCGCCGCGTAGGCGTTCACCACCAGCAGGGTGAGGTTGAAGACGTTCAGTTGGAGCTGGGGCGCGATGAGGATGCCGGCCAGCGAGGCCAGGCACGATCCGAGTGCCCAGCTGAAGGTGCCGATCCACGCCGGCCGCGCGCCGTTCAGGGCGGCCAGGTCGCGGTTGTCCACCACGGCGCGCATGGCGATGCCAATGCGCGTCCAGTACAAGAAGTACCGCAGGAACCCGGCCAGCCCGATGGCGACGAGCACCGTGATGGCGTCGTGCCAGCTCACGTTCACCCCGAAGAGGTGGAATCCGTGGCCCTTGAAGAACACCGGCGCCACCGCCGTCTTCTGCGACCACAAGTACAGCGCCACCCCGATCAACAGGACGAGGAGACCGACCGTGACGACGAGCGTCACGGCCAGTGTGTTGCCGCGCGTTTTTCGGACGAAGAAGAATTCGACCGCGGCGCCGAAGGCGGGGGCGGCCACGAACACGACCACCAGCAAGGCGAGCGGCTGCGGGACGTGCCATGGCACCACCAGCTGCCAGTAGACGAATGCCATCAGCATGCCGATGGCCCCGTGACCGATGTTGAAGATGCCCGATGTCGAGTACGTCACCACCAGGCCGCTCGCCGCGACGGCATAAGCGGCCCCCGTGAACACGCCGATGATGGTGAAGGTCAGGAACTCGTGCATGTGCGATTCGCTCTGGCGCGCCCGGACACGGCGCTGTGGTCAGACGGTGGTGGCCGACTCAGTAGTGGACGACACTCCCGGACGTGCAGTCGAAGGTGTTCGGCGCGGACGGATAGACGCGTACGAAGCTGCTGCCTTGGATCTTGAAGTAGCTGAAGCAGTGGCTCGGGATGTGCTGGCCCAGGCTCTGGTCGGGCCCCTGCACCCCGCCGCCGTCCCACGGGCCGATCGCTCCCAGCTGTTGGAGGAGCGTGGCTCGCGTCAAGTGGGTGCCGGCCGCCTTGGCCGCCTGGAGGAATGCGAGCCCGGCCGACCACGCCAGCTGGCCGAAGATGTCGTGCTTGGTGCCCGGCGCCACCCGGTTCAGCCAGCTCAGGAAGAGCTGCATCCCGGGATTCGAGGCGGCCTCCTCGTACGGCGCCGTGGCCATGAGGACGAGGTCGCCGTTGGCGTTGCCCTGACTCTCGGCCAGGAAGTGCTGGCTGTACTCCTCCGAGAACCAGTCGACCACCTGCGGCTGGTAATTGGCCTGGGCCATGGCCTGCCGCAAGCGTGAGGCGGAGTTGTCGTCGGAGTACTCGGTCACGTACTGCACACCGGCCGATTGCATCTTGGCGACGTACGGCGCGTAATTGGGTTCGGTCGGGGACACCGCCACCTGGTAGATGTAGTTGAAGCCGACCGACTGGTACGCGCTCACCTCGGCGGTCGCCTGCTCCTGGGTGGCGGGCGCGTTCAGGTAGATCATCGCCGCGTGGGTGACCGCGTTCGGGAACTGCGACTTGAGCCACACGGCCGGACCGGTGGGCCAGTAGTGCGCGTTGCCCGGGGTCGCGCCGAACGCGTTCGGCACGTTGCCCAGTTCGTGTGTGCTGATCTCGGCCGCCATGTCGGGGATGCCGCACGACTGCATGGCGGCCGCGCCGCCGTTGTCGAAGCCCGACGCGCTGCCCACCAGCGCGAACTGGTTGTGGCACGCCTGGGTGACGTCCGAGGCGTTCTGGCCCGAGTCGTTCTGGTCGTCGTAGGTGACCACCTTGAGCTGCCGGCCGCAGATGCCGCCCCCGCTGTTCACGTAGGCGGCGAAGGCCTCGGTCGCCGCCTGGGCGGCCTGGGTCAGGCCCGGGGCGACGCCCGAGATGCTCGTGATGTTGCCGATCGTGATCTGGTTGGCGGTGATCCCGATGTCCGTCGTCCCGCCGTTGTTGGACGCGTTGCACGCGGCCGACGTCGCGCCGGAGCCGCCACCTCCCCCGCTGCCGCCCGCGGCCACCGCCGTGGCGTGACCCGCGGCCGCTCCCGACGACCCCGCCGACCCGCTCGTGCCGGACGTGCCGTTGGTGCCCGCCGTTCCGTTCGATCCCGACGCCGTGCCACCCGAGCCGGTCGTCCCGAGCAGGCCGCTCGTCCCGCTGCCGCCGCCGTGATTGGAGCCCTCGGCCACCTGCAGGGCGCCGCCCGTGAGGCGCGACCCGCACGCGCTTCCCGCCAGCACGAGCGCGACGAGCGCCACCATGACCCCGGCGCGGTACCCGCGACGCAGGCGACGCACGGAGACGCCGTGCCGGCGATCAATCGAACGATTGAAGGAAAAGGCGCGCGTGGTCATCCGTGATCGCCCGGCGGGGTGCTCGCACCGGCCGCCGCGCCCGAGGGCCGGGTCCCGGGAGCGGGGTGGGCGTCGAACCCGTTCGTCGTCTGGGCCGGGAACGAGCCGGCGGCGGCGTCGGTGGCGAACGCGACCAGGGCGCGGTCCACTCGGTCGAGAGTCTGTTCCATCCGCGCCGCGTACTTCCGGTTCTCCTCGATCATTCGGACGAGCCACGCCGCGAAGAACAGGAATCCGCCCCCCGCCACGAGGGCCACGCCGAGGAGCCCGCCCGAGATGAGGTACGGGATCTCCTGGAAGAGGTACGCGCTGTGCGCGGCGCCGTACCAGCCCAGGATGATCGCTACCACGCCGAGGCCCATGGCGCTCGCGCCCGCCACGAGCAAGGCCTTGCGGACGTCGATCTGAGGCCGGCGGCGGGCCCCTTCGACCGCCCGGGCCAGCGCGGCCAGACGGCTCGCCACGGGCGGGCGCTGCGAGTGCGCGCCTCCTCCCGCCCGGGTGGTCATGGTCACACCTGCCATCGTCTTCCTCCGATACCGACTACGAGACGTCTTCGCCGACGCACGGCGGGGCGGCCGCCAGGGCGCCCACCGCCGCCTCGGCGCGCAACAACAAGAAGGTCAACAGCCCGCCGAGCAGGAGGCCGAGCACGATGAGCCCCGTTCCGATGCCCTTGAACAGCGCCACCGGCGCGGTCGCCAGGGACGCCGTGGGGCTACCGGTGCCGTTCTGGTCACCACCGCTGCCCGGCGTGCCGGAAGTTCCGGGTGTGCCGGGGGTGGAGTAACCGCCCCCCGATCCGAGGTCGCCCGGCGTGGAGCCCAGGCCCGACGACACCGGGGTCGACGTATCGCCGCTGCCCAGCGCGCTCGAGCCGAGGTCGGTGTTGAACGGCGGTGACGCCGCGGCGTTGACGTTCACCCACCCCAGGTCCATGGTCACGACCTGGTGGTCGGGCAGGGGCAGGGGCAGCTGGCGGATGCCTGCGACGATTTGCGAGGGCAGCATGCTCACGAGCGAGGCGAGGTTGTTGTCGAACGTGCCCAGGTCCATGACGACTTGGAGCCCGTCCAGCTGACGGACCCCCGACGGCCCCGCCACCGTGTCGGTCGGGTTCGTGACCGTCATGGTGATGCCCGCCATCGAGAGGATCTGGTTGACAGTGGGGGCCACCGAGCCCAGCACGGGAACCGACGTCGGGGCCGTCCCGCTCGAGTGCACGCCGGTGGCGTCGACCGTCACCGCCTCACCCGCCACCGCCACCTGGGCGATGGTGCTCGTGCCCTTGACCGTCGCCTGGTTGCCGTCGCTGGCCGAGCTGGCGGTGGAGGTGACCTGTCCGATGGTGATCAGTCCCCCCGCGATGCTGACGCCGTGCACGGACGAGGTTGCCTGCGCCACCGCCTCGCCGGCGTTGTCGACCGTGCTCTGCGCGGTGGAGCCGACCGACTGCGCGCTCACCAGGCCCGCCGGTGCGCCCGACGCGCCGCCCAGTCCGCCCATGGCCGACGATGCCGTGCTCGACGCCGCGGTCGAGCTGGCCTCCATGGTGATTGTCCCGTTGTCGTTGTTCTGCGAAGTGGGGCCCTGGGGGTACCGGGTGTTGGCCTGCACCGGCCACGGGCCCGGGTTCGGCATGGTGGGCGGGTTCCCGCCGAAGGCAGGCGCCAGGTAGCCGCCGAGCAGCAGGCCGAGCTGGCTGGCGCCGTTCGCCGCCACCTGGCCCGGCCAGAACACCGACGCCAGCGACGCACCTGTCGGCCCGGCGTTGAAGGTCGCGTTGGTGTAGCCGAGGTTCACCTCGAAGGTCGGGGTGGCCGGCACGGGGAAGTTGGGCTGCTCGTAGAACACGCTCATGCCCGACCCGATGGCCGCGAGCGTGTAGCCGCCGAGGGCGTTGGGCCCGCCTTGGCCGGCCGTACCCGAGCTCGTCCCGGACCCGCCCGAGGAGCTGTCGGCCAGCGCGGGGCGCGCCCCGAGGCCGAACAGGGCGGCTCCCCCGAGGACGACCGCCACGGCCGCCATCGAGACACGCGCGCCCCGCCGTGCGGCGCGACCCGTTCGATTCCGTTGGTTCATGCCAGCACCGCCTCACTCGCCGGGGCAGCCGCCTCGATGCCGCCTCCCAGGTAGGCGGCGGACAGGTCGGCGGGAAGGTCGCCCGGGGCCCCTTCCGCCACGATCCGCCCCTGGGTCATGAGCGCCACGCGGTTGGCGACCCGAAGAGCGGCCTGGGCGAACTGCTCGGTCAGGAGGATCGCCACGCCCTCCGCCGCGACCTGCGCCACAACTTCGTAGAGCTCTTCGACGATGAGCGGGGCGAGGCCCATGGAGATCTCGTCCAGCAACAGCAGCGCCGGGTCGGTGCTGAGCGCTCTCGCCATGGCGAGCATCTGCTGCTCCCCGCCGGACAGAGTCCCGGCCAGCTGCCGGCGGCGCTCGGCCAGCCGCGGGAAGCGTGCGAAAGCTCGATCCTCGACCCCCCGACGCGACATGCCGGCGAAGGTCATCATCCGGAGGTTCTCGGCCACGGTGAGGTTGGGGAAGACGGCGCGGCCCTCGGGGATGGTGCACACCCCGGCGCGCGCCAAGGTCTCGGGCGGCACCCCGTTGACGTGGCGTCCGAGGACGTGGAAGCAACCGCTCGTGGGAGCGAGGAGGCCGGCTACCACCTTCAAGGTGGTGGACTTCCCCGCTCCGTTCGGCCCGAGCAAGGCGAGGACGGTGCCCGTCGGGAGGGCCAGGCTGATGCCGTGCAGCACCTCGATCCGCCCGTAGCCGGCCCGCACGTTGCGGAGCTCGGCCACCGGGGCGCGCGGCACCGGGGCCGGCTGGTCGGTGGCCGCCTCCGGGGACGCGTCGGGCGGGGGGGATGCCGGCGACGGGGCGAGCGGCGTCTCAGACGAGGACATCGGCCACCTCGCGCCCGCCGTCGGGCTCTTCCGTGCCCAGGTAGGCGGCCCGAACGTCGGGGTCGGCTTGGATCTCGGCCGGCGTCCCGACCGCTAGGATGCGGCCGAAGTCGAGCACGTGGATACGTCGACACACCGACATGACGAGCTCGACGTCGTGCTCGACCAGGAGGACAGCCACCGACCGATCGGCCAGACGCTTGAGCAGCGCGCCGAGCTCGTCGGTCTCGCGGTCGTCGAGACCCGAGGACGGCTCGTCCAGCAGCACCACCGACGGCCGGGTGGCGAGGGCCCGGGCCACTTCGACCAGGCGCGCCATCCCGGTCGGCAAGGTGTCGCAGCGCACTCGGGCCATCTCGCGCAGGCCGACTTCGGCCATGACGTCGTCAGCGACGGCCCGGGGATTGGAGCCGTCGCGCGCCCAGCGGCGACGGATCTCGGCCGCCACGAGGATGTTTTCGCGGACGGTGAGCGACCCGAACACCTCGAGGCGCTGGAAGGTACGGGCGATGCCGAGCCGGGCGCGGCGATGGGGCGGCAGATGCCCGATGTCGGTTCCGTCGAGCGAGACACGCCCGCCCTGTGCCTTCTGCAGTCCCGTGATGACGTTGAACAGCGTGGTCTTGCCCGCGCCGTTGGGGCCGATGAGACCGGTCACCGATCCCTCGTCGACGGTCAGGTCGACGCCGCGCAGCGCCACGACCCCGCCGAAGCGAACCTCCGCGCCCGACACTTCGAGTCGTGCCACGCACGATCCTCCCCGCTTGACACGCCCCCTGACCCAGGTCGACTCGCGCCTCCCCCAGGCCTGAGCTCCAGACGATGCGTGCGTCCCGAGGGGATGTCCGACCGTCTGCCGTTCTTCCGTGAGAAACGTGTCCGTCGTCGGGACCTTGCGGCTCGGCTGCCACAAGATAAGAACACGTTTCAGGACGGAGAGCCCGCGGAAGGCCCCTGTGCGCTGGGAGAACGCGTTCCGGTCGCGCCGCCGCGGACGGTCGTTCGCGTCGTCGGGCCGCCCCGGGGACGCCGAGGCCTCCGGTAGCCTCTCGGCCAATGGACCACCCGATGTCCCAGCGCCTGGCCGAGCTCAAGGCCCGCAAGGAAGAGGCGCTACACGCGGGGTCGCCCCATGCGGTGGAGCGCCACCACGCCCGGGGCAAGATGACCGCCCGGGAGCGCCTCGAGTACCTCCTGGACGAAGGGTCGTTCCAGGAGCTCGACATGCTGGCCCGCCACCGGGCGCACGGCATGGGCCTCGAGGAGAAGCGCCCCTACACCGACGGGGTCATCACCGGCTTCGGCACCATCGACGGCCGGCGCGTGTGCGTCTTCAGCCAGGACTTCACCGTGTTCGGTGGCGCGCTGGGCGAGGTGTTCGCCGAGAAGATCCACAAGATCATGGACCTGGCGGAGTCCCTCGGTGTGCCCATGATCGGGCTGAACGACGGCGCGGGCGCCCGGATCCAAGAGGGCGTCGTGTCGCTGCACTCCTACGGGGGAATCTTCCATCGCAACGTGCGCGCCTCGGGGGTGATCCCGCAGATCAGCGTGATCATGGGGCCGTGCGCGGGCGGCGCGGTCTATTCGCCTGCGATGACGGACTTCATCTTCATGGTGAACGGCTCGAGCCACATGTTCATCACCGGGCCGGACGTGGTGAAGACCGTCACAGGAGAAGACGTCACCCTTGAAGAGTTGGGTGGGGCCATGAGCCACGCCACCAAGTCGGGAGTGGCGACGTTCGTGGCTCCGGACGAAAAGACCTGCCTCGACGAGGTCCGCTATCTGCTGTCGTTCCTTCCCTCCAACAATCTCGAGGAGCCGCCCGTCGTCGACACCGAGGACGATCCGGACCGGGGGACGCCCGAACTGGTGGACCTCATGCCCTCGTCTCCGACCCAGCCGTACGACATGAAGCGGGTGATCACGTCGGTGGTCGACGAAGGCGACTACTTCGAGGTGCATCCCTACTGGGCCATGAGCATCACATGCGGGTTCGCCCGCATCGACGGGCGGGTCGTGGGCATCGTCGGCAACCAGCCCGCCGTCCTCGCCGGCGTGCTGGACATCGACTCGTCCGAGAAGGCCGCCCGCTTCGTTCGCACGTGTGACGCGTTCAACATCCCGCTCGTCACGTTCGTCGACGTTCCCGGTTTCATGCCGGGCACCGACCAGGAGTACGGCGGCATCATCCGCCACGGTGCGAAGCTGCTCTACGCGTACTGCGAGTCGACCGTGCCTCGCATCCAGGTGATCACCCGCAAGGCGTACGGGGGCGCCTACGTCGTCATGAACTCCAAGTCGATCGGCGCCGACCTTGCCTTCGCGTGGCCGTCGGCGGAGCTCGCCGTCATGGGCCCCCAGGGCGCGGTCGAGATCGTCTACCGGCGCGAGCTGGCCGAAGCCGCCGACCCGGTCGCCCGACGGGCGGAGCTGGTCGAGGAATACACGGAGCGCTACGCCAATCCGTACGTCGCGGCCGAACGGGGCTATGTCGACGACGTCATCGACCCGACCGAGACCCGCCGGGTCCTCGTGCGGAGCCTTCGCATGCTGGCGTCGAAGCGCGAGGAACTGCCCAGGCGAAAGCACGGGAACGTCCCCCTGTGAGTGCGCCGCGCGCCGCGCCTCGTCCCCAGATCGTCTCGGTCCGGCCCGAACCGTCCCCCGAGGTGTTGGCCGCCATCGTCGCCGCAGTGGAAGAAGCGTGGCCCCGTCCCGTCTCGGCGCCCCGCGACGGAGGCCCCCGACCTGCCTCGGTGTGGCGCTTCAGCGGACGATGGTGGACCGCTCCCGCCGCGGCCCGCCGGGACCGTCCCGCCCCGCGCCGCTGATCTTTCGGATTCGTCGGGTCCGACGGACGCGCCGCCCTCGGTCAGGCCGCCACGCCCCGGTGGCGCGCCGCCAGGCTCACCAGGTCGTCCATGATCTGGGCGATCCGGAAGTCCTTCGGGGTGTACACGGCGGCCACCCCTTTGCCTCGAAGCACCTCGGCGTCCGCGGGCGGGATGATGCCGCCCACGACCACCGACGCCTCGACCCCCGCGGCGCGGAGCCGGTCGAGGACCTCGGGGACCAGCTCGAGGTGGCTGCCCGACAGGATCGAGATGCCCACCACGTCGACGTCCTCGTCCCGGGCGGCCGCCGCGATCTGCTCGGGGCTCAGCCTGATGCCCTGGTACACGACCTCGAAGCCGGCGTCGCGGGCAGCCACTGCGATCTGCTCCGCGCCATTGGAGTGTCCGTCCAGTCCTGGCTTGGCCACGAGAAGCCGGGGCGGACCGCCGGCCTGCTCCGCCAGGTGCCGGACACGCGCCAGCACGCCGGCCAGCTCGCCTCCCCGCTGACCCACCCCGCCGGCGACTCCGGTGGGGGCGCGGTACTCGCCGAAGACGTCGCGCAGCGCCGCGGCCCACTCGCCCGTCGTCCCTCCGGCGTGAGCGACCGCGATGGTTGCGGGCATCACGTTGGCCGCGTCGTCGCTCGCCACCCGGCGCAGCTGGTCCAGGGCGCGGCGCACGGCCGGGGCGTCGCGCGTGGCGCGCCAGGCGGCGACGTCGTCCCGCAGATGTGCCTCCACCGCGGGATCGACCTTCAGGATCGTCGACGCGCTGTCGTCGCCGTCGGAAAGCGGTGAGGGCGCGGTCTCGGTGAAGCAATTCACTCCGACGACCTGAAGCTCACCCGTCTCGATGCGCCGGACGCGCTGGGCCTGGCTTCGCACCAGCCGGCGCTTCAGTTCGTCGACGGCCTCGAACGCCCCGCCGAGCTCGAGGACATCGGTCAACTCGGCCCAGGCGTGCTCGGCCAGTTCCGAAGTGGTCGCCTCGATGACCTTCGAGCCCTCGAAGATGTCGGGGTATTCGAGCAGGTCGGTTTCGAACGCGAGGATCTGCTGGATGCGAAGCGACCACTGCTGGTCCCAAGGTCGGGGCAGCCCGAGTGCCTCGTTCCAGGCCGGCAGCTGCATCGCCCGGGCGCGCGCGTCGCGTGACAACGTCACACCGAGCGCCTCGAGCACGATGCGGGGGACGTTGTTCTCGGGCTGCTCCTCGGTCAGGCCGAGCGAATTGACCTGTACGCCGTAGCGGAACCGGCGCAGCTTGGGGTCGTCGACGCCGTAGCGATCCGTACAGATGCGGTCCCACAGTCTCGTGAAGGCCCGCATCTTGCACGTCTCTTCGACGAATCTGATGCCCGCGTTGACGAAGAACGACATGCGGCCGACGACCTCCGGGAACACCGACGGGTCGACCTTTCCCGACTCGCGCACGGCGTCGAGCACGCCGATCGCCGTCGCCAGGGCGTAGGCGACCTCTTGCACCGGGGTGGCGCCCGCCTCTTGCAGGTGGTAGCTGCACACGTTGATCGGGTTCCACTTCGGGACGTTGCGCACCGTGTAGGCGATCATGTCGACGATGAGCCGGCGGCTCGGCTGGGGCGGAAAGATGTAGGTGCCCCGCGACAGGTACTCCTTGACGATGTCGTTCTGCGTGGTGCCCTGCAGGGTCCCGATGTCGACGCCCGTGTCCTCGGCGTGGGCCACGTACAGGCCGAGGAGCCACGCCGCGGTGGCGTTGATGGTCATCGAGGTGTTCATCTCGCCCACGGGGATCTCGTCCATGAGCTCTTCCATGTGCCCCAGGTGGGCCACCGGCACCCCGACCTTGCCGACCTCACCTGCCGCTTCGGGAGCGTCGGGGTCGTACCCCGTCTGGGTGGGCAGGTCGAAGGCGATCGACAGACCGGTCTGACCCTTGGCCAGGTTGGTGCGGTACAGCTCATTGGACGCCCGGGCCGAGGAGTGGCCGGAGTACGTGCGCATGACCCACGGCTTGTCGCGGCCGTCGTGAGGTGTCACGTCGTTCACCTCCTTGGTGCTCTTCCCCGGCACCCCGGTCCCATGGGGCCGGATCCGCTCAATTCCGGTAGTCGTAGAACCCTTGGCCCGACTTCCGGCCGAGGAGTTCGGCCACGACCATGCGCCGCAGCAGGGGAGCCGGTGAGTAGTTCGGGTCCCGGAACTCCTCGTACAGCGCGTCGAGGATCGCCAAGCTCGTGTCCAGGCCGACCAGGTCGAGCAGGGCGAACGGTCCCATCGGGAACCCGCAGCCGCCCTTCATGGCGGTGTCGATGTCCTCGCGGGTGGCGACGCCGTTCTCGAGGAGGCGCACCGCGTTGTTGAGATAGGGGAACAGAAGCGCGTTCACGATGAAGCCCGCCTGATCCTTCACTTCGACCGGCGTCTTGCCGCACGCCTCCGCAAAGGCGCGGGCGCTGGCAATGGTGACGTCCGACGCGGTGAGGGGGCGGACCACCTCGACCAGCGTCATGACTGGCGCCGGGTTGAAGAAGTGGATGCCGCACACCTTGTCCGGACGGCCGGTCTCCATGGCGAGCTCGACCACGGGCAAGGTGGAGGTGTTGGTCGCGAGCAGCGCGCCGTCGGCGCAGATCCGGTCCAGCTCCGAGAAGAGGTGCTTCTTGACGGCGAGGTCCTCGACGACCGACTCGATGACCAGGTCGCACGTGGCCAGCTCGCCCAGGTCCGACACCGCCGTCACCCGGGAGAGCGCGGCGTCGCGGTCGGCCGCGTCGAGCTTGCCCTTGTCGACCTGCTTGGCGAGCGATTTCTCCACGCCCGCCACCATGCCGTCGGCGCTGCTCTGGGCCCTCGACCGCACCACCACTTCGAACCCGTGGACCGCGGCGCTCTCAGCGATGCCAGCACCCATGATCCCCGAGCCGACGATCCCCACTCGTTTGATGGACATGGGACTCGATGTTACCGGCCGGTTACCAGCGGGCCCGACGAGCTCGACGCACCCCGTGTGGCCTGGCCGGGTCAGGTCGTGGCGCCGCCCCGACGATCTCGCCTGGTCGGAGGCACTCAGTCGACCAGTCGGCGCATGAGCCTGGGCCCGGCTTCGATCATGAGGCGGGGCGACAGGCGGTACAGGCGCCACGGGATCCGTGCGTGGCGAGGCGTGACGATGAGCGGACGGTTGCGCGCCACGCCGTCGAGGGTGTCGCGCGCGAGCAGCTCGGGCGGGTAGGCACGGCCGATGGACCGGGTCAACATGCGGCGCCCGTCGGGGATGGCCGTCACCTCGGGCAGGTCCGGTGGATTGCCCTTGTCGAGGAGCGGCGTGTCGATGACTCCGGGGCACAATGCGCTCACCCGCACGCCACGCGACGCGGCTTCCATCCGCAGGCTCATGCTCAGACCGATGACCCCGTGCTTGGTCATCCCGTACGGCGTGAGCATGGGCGAGGGGATGAGCCCGGCGAGCGACGCGGTATTGACGATGTGTCCGCGACCCTGGTTCACCATGACGGGGTAGGCGGCGACCACCCCGTGGACCACACCCCGCAGGTTGACGTCGATGGCGCGATTCCAGTGCGCCAGAGTCAGCTCGGCCACGTCGCCCATGATCCCCACGCCGGCGTTGTTGAAGATCAGATCGAGGTGTCCGTGATCGTGTGCCGTGCGCTCGACCAGCTCGGCCACGGCCGGGGCGTCGGTGACGTCCAGCGCGGCGGCCGAGACGCGCCCCGGGGGTCCCGCCGCGATCGCATCGGCCGCGGCCTTTGCTCCCGTTTCGTCGATGTCGGCCAGGACCACGGTGGCGCCTCGGCGTGCCAGCTCGCCCGCCAGGGCGCGGCCGATGCCCGACGCCGCCCCCGTGACGATGGCCACCTTGCCCTCGAAGTGCGGGTCGAACCCGTCGTGATGTGGTGCGACCGGCACGGCCCGGCAGCCTACGACGTCGCGGTGGAACGCTTCGGGCCGGAGCCGACGGAGAAGCGAGGGGGCGGGTGGAGGCCCCTACAGTGGCGCCATGTCGGGCGATTCCGGGGCGTGCGGGCCCCTCGCGCTCGTGGGCGGGGCGGAATGGCAGGAAGGGTGCGACTTCGACGCCGAGTTGCTGGCTGCATCGGGCGGGGACGAGGTGCTCGTGCTTCCGACGGCCGCTGCCTACGAGCACCCCGACAAGGCCGTGGCCACCGCCACCGAGTGGTTCGCCGGGCTCGGCGGTCGGGCCCGGGGCCTCATGGTGCTCGGGCGCTCCGACGCCGAGGACGAGCGCAACGCAGCGGAGGTGCGCGCCAGCCGGTTCGTCTACCTCGGGGGCGGCTCGCCCATGCACCTCCGGTCGGTGCTCAAGTCGTCCGCCGTGTGGGCCGCGTTGCTGGACGCGTGGCGCCATGGGGCGGTGGTGGCGGGATCGTCGGCCGGGGCCATGGTGCTCACCGATCCCATGGTGGACCCGCGGGGTGGGGCGCTCACCGTGGGGCTCGGCATGGTCGAGCAGCTCGCCGTGATCCCGCACTTCGGCCAGGAGAACGCCGAGAAGGTGCACCGTTCGATCGCATTGGCGGCACCAGGGCTTCCCGTCGTGGGCATTCCCGAGCGCACCGCGCTGATGCGCGACCCCGACGGCGGTTGGCGCCAGGCCGGACGGTCGGACGTCCAGGTGTTCGTGAGCGGCGAGCCGGCGGGGTTCGAAGCGCTTCCGGGGTGAGGCCTCAGTCCGCTTCGGTGATCGTGACCGACTCGATGACCACCGATTCGGTCGGCTTTCCCGAGCGCGAACCGAGCGCGTCGATGGCCGCGACGACGTCGAGTCCCGACACGACCTTGCCGAACAGCGAGTACTGGGGCGGAAGTCGCATCCCGTCGGGGCCCGAGATGATGAAGAACTGGCTGCCGTTGGTGTCGGGCCCCGCGTTCGCCATCGCCAGCGAGCCGAGCTCGTAGCGGCCCGGCCCCGGGAGCTCGTCGGCGAACTGGTAGCCCGGACCGCCTCGTCCGCTTCCCGTCGGGTCGCCCCCCTGGAGGACGAACCCGGGGATGACGCGATGGAACGCGATCCCGTCGAAGTAGTGGTAGCGGGCCAGGAACACGAAGCTGTTCACGGTCTTGGGGGCGGCCATGGCGTCGAGAGCGACGACCATGGTCCCCTTCGAGGTGGTCATGGTGGCGCCGTAGCGCTTGGCGGTGTCGATGCACACCGGCGGTTCGCCGTCGAAGGTGCGGCGCTGGGGGCTCGACCCGTCCGGGGCGGGACATTCGACTGGCATGGCGGGGCTCCTTGATGGGGGACGCGGTCAGGAACTGGCGACGGTCACTTTGAGCATCCGGTGGATGAACGCGGGGGCGCCCGCCCCGGTGGGGTCGTTGGGCGGTGCCCCGTCAGCCGCGATCTGGGCGACGGCGCCGAACCCCGAGGTCACCTGTCCGAACAACGAGTAACTGGCGGGGAGCTGCTCGCCCTGAGAGCCGATGATGATGAAGAACTGGCTCCCGTTGGTGTTCTTCCCGGAGTTGGCCATGGCGATCGATGCCAACGGGTAGTAGGGCGGTCCCTTCTTGGGAAGCTCGTCCGCGAACTTGTAGCCCGGACCGCCGGAGCCGGTGCCGGTCGGGTCTCCACCCTGGATGACGAACCCCGGGATCACCCGGTGGAAGATCACACAGTCGAAGAAGTGCTGACGGGCGAGGAACACGAAGCTGTTGGTGGTCGCAGGCGCCAGGCTCGGGTCGAGTGCAGCGGTGATCGGCCCGACGTCGGTGGTGATCGTGAGGCGGTAGGTCTTCGACCGGTTGACGTTGAGCGCGGGCGCGCTCGGATACGACGGCTTGTGCAACGCCGTCTTGGGGTCGGTCGGGCACCCTGCCGCGGTGGCCGCCGCGGTGTCGGCCGCCTGCTGTGCCGGTGTCGAGGGAGAAACCGTCGGAAGGCTCCGGGGCGCGCTCGGCAGCGGGATCGTGGCCGACGCCTTCTTCTTGCCTCCGGTCACGAGGGTGTAGAGGCCGATCCCGATCCCGACCAGGACGACGATGGTGACGATTCGGCGGACCGTGGCGCGCCGGCGGCGCCGGCGCTCCATGGCGGCCAGTTTCGCCTCACGCGCGGCACGCTTGCGGGCGCGTTTCTCGGTCGGCACGGCCCGACACCCTATCCAAGAGTCCACACGACGCCGGCGCGCACGCGCCTGTCCGGAGGTGCACGAACGGAGCAGGTAGCGTCGCTTCTCGTGACCCTGGTCGTACAGAAATACGGCGGGACGTCGGTGTCGGACGCCGATCGCGTCCGGGCCGTGGCCGACCACATCGCCCGGACGCAGCGGCAGGGGAACGGCGTCGTGGTGGTCGTGAGCGCCATGGGCAAGACGACCGACGACCTCCTGCGCCTGGCGGCCGACGTCAGCCCGGTCCAGCCGCCGCGCGAGCTCGACATGCTCCTCACCGCGGGCGAGCGGATGTCGATGTCGCTCCTTGTGATGGCACTCGCCGGGCTGGGCGTCGACGCGGTCTCCTATACGGGCAGCCAGGCGGGAATCATCACCGACTCGACCCACACCAAGGCCAAGATCCTCGAAGTGAGAGGTGACCGGCTGCGTGAAGCGTTGGAGGCGGGGCGGGTCGCGGTCGTGGCGGGCTTTCAGGGTGTGTCGATCGACCGGGACGTCACGACGCTCGGACGCGGGGGCTCGGACACGACCGCGGTGGCGCTGGCCGCATCGCTCGGCGCCGACGCGTGCGAGATCTACACCGATGTCTCGGGGGTGTTCAGCGCCGATCCCCGCATCGTGCCCGAAGCGCGCAAGCTCGGACGGGTCAGCTTCGGTGAGATGCTCGACATCGCCGCGAGCGGCGGACGGGTCCTGTCCCTCAGATCGGTGGAGTTCGCCCGCAACCACCACATCCCGCTGCACGTGCGCTCGAGCTTCACGTGGGAGCCTGGGACCTGGGTCGTCGAGGAGGAGCCCTCCATGGAACAGGCCGTCGTCACCGCTGTCACCCACGACATCTCCGAGGCCAAAGTGACGGTCACCGGCGTGCCCGACAAGCCCGGCATCGCGGCTCGGCTGTTCCGCGCTCTTGCCGACCGGGCCGTGAACGTCGACACCATCGTCCAGAACACGTCCCTCCACGGCACGACCGACATCTCCTTCACGGTGCCCAAGACGGATCTCGCCGTTTCCATGGACGTCGCGCAGGACCTCGCTCCCCAGATCGGCGCGGGCGAGGTGCTCGCTGACGACGGAGTCGCCAAGGTCTCCATCATCGGTGCCGGGATGCGCACCCACCCGGGCGTCTCCGCCACCATGTTCGAGACCCTGGCTGGTGCCGGGATCAACATCGAGATGATCTCGACGTCGTCGATCCGGATCTCGTGCGTGGTGCGCGCCGAGCACGTGGAGGAGGCGGTCCGCCAGCTGCACGGGGCGTTCGAGCTGTCCGACAGCTGATCGCCGGCCGGGGCCGGCCGGGGCGCACCGAGGTGGGCGCGTAGGATCGCGCCATGCGGGTCGCGGTCGTAGGTGCCACCGGACAGGCGGGGACCGTCATGCGCGCCGTGCTGGCGGAGCGCTCGTTCCCGCTCGACGACATCAGGTTCTTCGCGTCGGCGCGTTCCGCCGGCCGGCGGCTCGAATGGGGCGGGCGGCAGGTCGAGGTCGAGGTGGCAGACGAGGCCGATTACGGGGGAGTCGACATCGCCCTGATGGCGGCGGGCGCGCCGGCGTCGACGCGGCTCGCGCCGCGCGTCGCCGCGGCCGGTGCGCTCGTGATCGACAACTCCTCGGCGTGGCGGATGGACCCGGCGGTGCCGCTCGTCGTGGCGGGCGTGAACGACGCCGCGCTCGACCGCATCGACAAGGGCATCGTCGCCAATCCGAACTGCACCACCATGGTCGCCATGCCGGCGCTCGCGCCGTTGCACCGCGCCGCGGGGCTGTGTCGGCTGGTGATCTCCACATACCAGGCCGTCTCGGGCGGGGGGCTCGCCGGGGTGCGCGAGCTCGAGGAACAGCTGGCCAAGACGGTCGAGCAGGCCGCCGCGTTGACGCGCGACGGGAGCAGTGTCGAGTACCCCCCACCGTCGGTCTTCCCCGGGCCCATCGCCCACAACGTCCTGCCGGAGGCCGGTCGCATGGTCGACGACGGCTCGGACGAGACCATCGAGGAGCAGAAGCTGCGGTTCGAGTCCCGCAAGATCCTGGGCATCCCCGACCTGCGTGTGTCGGCGACCTGCGTGCGCGTCCCGGTGTTCACCGGTCACAGCCTGTCGATCAACGCCGAGTTCGAGCGTGAGCTCGCGCTCGACGACGCCCGCTCGATCCTCGGGCGCACGCCCGGGGTGGCGCTCGTGGACGTGCCCACTCCACTCGCCGCGGCCGGGGCCGATCCCGTGCTGGTGGGTCGGATGCGCCGGGACGAAGGTGCGCCGAACGGGCTGGCGTTGTTCGTCTCGGGCGACAACCTCCGCAAGGGCGCCGCGCTCAACGCGGTCCAGATCGCCGAGGCACTGCTGGCGCGCGACGTCGCCTGAGCGTTCCTACTCCCGGGACCCGCCCCCGCTCTGCTTCGCCAGGACCGAGATCCGTCTGGCCAGGTTGACGGCGTGGTCGCCGAAGCGCTCGTAGAACCTCGCCACCAGGGCGGCTTCGATCGCGACGGGGAGGGCCATGGAACCGCTCGCGATCTCGGCGGTGAGCGTCACGTGGAGCTCGTCGAGCTCGTCGTCCAGCTCTTCCACCTCCTCGGCCACGTCGGGTGAGCGATCGGCGTAGGCGTCGGCCGTCGCCCTCCACATCTCCGAGGCGACCTCACCCATCTGCTCGACCAGTCCCCGGGCACGGGGCGACAGCTCGACGCCCAGCCCCCGGACCGCCCGCCGGGATACGTGCTCGGCCAGGTCGCCGCTGCGCTCGAGCTCGGGGAGCATCCGCAGCACCGCCACGAGGTAGCGCAGCTCGTCCGGACCGGTGGCGCGCTGGGCCAATTGTCGCTGGGCGAGCTGCTCGATGTCGCGATACAGAGCGTCGATCGCCTCGTCGCTTTCGGCCAGGACGCGCGCCGCTTCGCGGTCTCCCGCCAGAAGCGAATGCGTGGCACCCGCCACACCCTCTCCGACCAGCGCGAACAACTTGATGATCTCGCGGTCGATGCGCTGCAGGCTCTCGACGACCTCGTCGGTGTCGTCGACCTGTGCTGCCACCCGCTTGACCATGCTCTCAACGTACCCCCGGGGTCGACGCGTCGACCCGGGTGCGCACCGGCGCCGGCCGGTCCCGCGTCAGGCCTGGTCGAGGGGCGTGGTGGGTCCGAGCGGTGTGGGAAAGAAGCGGTGGTGGTGCCGGCCCGTCAGTTCGTAGACCGCGGTGCCGCGTCGTCCGTCGTCGGTCGTCACCGCCACCAGGTGTTGGCCCCCGCCGTAGATCGGCCGGTAGGGGGCGCACCACGAGCCGGCCCCCCGCACCGTCACCCGACTGGAATCGGCGAGGGCAAAGGTCACCGTTCCCGCAAGCCCGTGGACCGCCTCCCCGCTCGGCCCGTACTCGGTCGGGTCACCGTGCTCGTCGGTCCAGCTCAGGTCGTGACGAAAGCCGACGACCGGAACCGGATCGCCCCGGGCGGGCGCCCAGCACCCGTCGGTGAAGATGGGCGCGCCGTTGGCCAGCTCCCAATGCCACACGCCGAGCATGCCGTCGGGGAGCTGGATGGCGAGCCACATCCACATGGGGATCCGCCCGTGGTCCCGTACCCCCCAGGAGTGGTCGCGCTGGCCCAGCCAGCCCGGGACGGGCCGCGTCACGCCCTCCAGGCGGTACGAGCCCGAGAAGGTGCCCGACTGGATCATGTGGCTCTGGTCCCACAACAGCGCGCCGCCGTCGTCGAGGAGACGGCCCCGGCGCAACGCGTACGGCTGGGTGCGGCCGGTGAAGTCGAGCTCGGCGTCGAAGCCGTCCGCGTCGTCGACGCGGACGCGCAGGCGGCGGAACGGCTCCTCGACCGTGACCGACACCGGTCCGACCGTTGTCGCGTGTGGTTCGGTGCCGGCGGGCCGCTGGTAGTAGCGGAACAAGGGAGTGCCGCCGACTCTCCCGAGCACGAGGGCGTCGAGCAGTCCGCGTCGGGGATACGTCGCCATCGCCACCACCACGACGTCGGTGCCGACGTCATCTGCATGGGTCACGAAGAAGTAGCTCTCGCGCCAATGCTCGTGCTCGATCCCGACGACGCCGAGGGGCTCGGGGATCTGGTGGACGAAGTGTTCGTCGAACGCGCTCAGTCGGGGCACGGGGGACGCTCAGTCCACCCCGAGCAGTGCTTCGGACGACAGGTCCTCGATCTGGGCGGCGTGCCGGCGCGCCATCGTCAGAAACATCTCGTCTCCCCGCGCGGTGCGTTGCACCAACATGGACGCGCCCACGGCCATGACATAGCCCGCGTACGCGTACCGGCGGTAATCGGTGAAGAAGCGGTTCCACGGGTACCCCGCGACGCCGGCTGCCAGCAACCGGCCGTGGTAGGCGCGCAAGAGGCCGTCCTCGTGGGCGCGGCGGTCGTTCGGTGTCAGACCCGCACCGAGGAAATACGACACGTCGGCCGCCCCTGGCCCGAGCGTGACCGTCTGCCAGTCGACGACGGCGACCGGTGGCCCGCCGCCGCCGGTCCCGAAGAGCAGGTTGTCGAGTCGGTAGTCGGCATGCTGGACGGTGCGGGGACCGGGCCGCGTCCGCAGGTACGAGCCGATGTTGGCCATGAGCCGTTCGCCGACTGCGATGACCTGGTCCTCGAGGCAGTCCCCGTAGCGGTCGACGAATCCGACGAAGAGCATGGGAAGCAGCTCCTCACCCGTCGTGACGTCGTCGTGGCCCCGGGTCAGCCACTCAAGCCCCGCGAGATGCGGATCGTCCCAGCGCGGCGCGTGGAGCGCGGCGAGCTCGCCCAGCGCCAGGGCAGCTTGATCCGGGTGGCACCCCGCCAGCTGGTCGCCGGGGTGGGCCGGCGCCAGGTCTTCGAGCACCAGGACGAACTCGGCGCTCGAGGTGTCGACGTCCGCGAAGAAGCAGTGGGGCGTGCGTGCCCCCACCGAGCGGGCCACCTGCTGGTAGAAGCGCACCTCGACCTCGGACGTCCGCATGGCGAGGGCGGTGGTGCGGCTGGTGTCGTCGGCCGGGGTGAACTTGGCGACCACGCTGGCGGGCGCTTCGGGCGCCGCGGGGGCGTACCGGAGGACGTACCGGATGCTGTCGGCCATCTGGCCCGTGCCCACCGGCTCGACGTCGTAGTCGGCGACGCTCGCCGTGCCCAGCGCACCGGCGGCCCGCAGCACGGCCGTCAACCATCGGGCGGTCACCTGTTCGGGGTGCCACACGGGCCCCGGTCGGCGTGCCGCCCGACTGGAGGCCGTTCGACTGGGGGCCGCCCGGCCGGGGGTGGCTCGACTCGGAGTCGGGGGCGGTGACACGACCTCAGGGCTCGGTCTCGACGTCGGCCATGATGAGCCGCGGGCCCGAGGGCCAGTCGAAGTAGCGCCAGAACCAATTGATCAGCACGATCACGCGGTTGCGGAAGCCGATGAGATACACGAGGTGGAGGACGAGCCATCCCAACCAGCCGATCGTGCCCCGCAGCGTCGGCCCCCGGTGGAGCTCGGCGATGGCGGCGCGGCGGCCGATCGTGGCCGCCATCCCCTTGTCCCGGTACCTGAAGGGCGTCGTCGGCTTGCCCTCGACGCGTCGCTGGATCTGTCGTCCCGCGTGCTCTCCCGACTGGATCGCAACCGGCGCCACCTGGGGGCACAACCCCGATGCCTCTGGTCCCCGCGGGACCGCGGCACCGTCTCCCGCCACGAACACCTCGGGGTGGCCCTTGAGCGAGAGGTCAGCCTCGACGACGACGCGTTCTCCGCGGGCGTGATCCGAGGACAGCGCCGCCGCCAGGGTGCGGCCCACGGTGACGCCGCCCGCCCAGACGACCGTCGCCGCGGTGATCTCGTGCCCGTCGGCCAGCCGGACCCCGGTGGACGTCACGAACGACACCGCCGCGCCCAACCGGACCTCGACCCCCCGGGCGCGCAGGGTCCGTTCGGCGTACCGTCCCGAGGTCTCGGAGAACCCGGTCAGGAGCCGGTTGCCCGACTCCACCAGCACGACCTTCGAACGCTCACGGTCGAGTCGCAGACGGTCGCGGCGGATCGACACGTCGAGCAGCTCCACCAGGGCTCCCGACATCTCGACCCCGGTCGGACCGCCCCCGACGACGACGAACACGGGGGCGCCGCCGTCGTACTCCTCGGGATGGGCGTCGGCCGCCTCGAGGCAGGCGAGGATGTGGTTGCGGAGCCGCCGGGCGTCCGCCAGCGTGTAGAGCGGGTGCGAGTACTCCGCGGCTCCGGCGACGCCGAAGAACTCCGCCGCCGCGCCCGTCGCTACGACGAGGTAGTCGTACCCGACCGCTTGGTCGTCGTCGAGCACCACGTGGTGGGCGTCGAGGTCGACGCCCACGGCGCGAGCATGGCGAAAGGTGATGTTGCGGTCTCGTCCGAAGATCGCCCGGACCGGGTAGGCGATGTCGGGTGGCGCCAGCCCGGCCGTGGCCACCTGATACAAGAACGGCTGGAAGGTATGGAAGTTGTGCCGGTCGATGACCGTCACCTCGACATCACGTCGGGCGAGGCGCCGAGCCACGGCCAGACCCGCGAAGCCGGCACCGATCACCACCACGCGAGTGGATGTCGAGGGGCCGTCGACACCGAGGCCTGACACGCGCCGATGCTACGACCCTTCGTGTGTGGTCGCCCCAGGCGAACGTGCTCAGACGGCGAGGAGCGTACGGGCGGCGGAGAGCACGTCGTCGACCTGGGGAAGGATGGCGGCTTCGAGCGACGGCTCGTAGCCCACGAACGTGTCGATCGCGGTGACGCGGGCGACGGGAGCGTCGAGGGCCCAGAAACAGTGCTCGGCCACCCACGCCGCAACCTCGCCCCCGAATCCGGCGGTGAGGGTGTCCTCGTGCACGACGAGGAGGCGGCTCGTGCGCTCGACCGTGTCGCACACGATGTCTTTGTCCCAGGGCGACATGGTGCGCAGGTCGACGACTTCGACCGACCGGCCTTCCGATTCGAGCTGCTCGGCCGCGAGCAAGGACTTCTGCACCATGGCGCCCCAGGTCACGATGCTGAGGTCGCGGCCGGGACGAACCACCGTGCCGCGCCCGAAAGGAACGACCCACCCCGGGCGGGGCATCGGGTCCGCCGCGTAGCGCTGGCGGTAGAGATGTTTGTGCTCGAGGAAGAGCACCGGGTCCTCGGCTGCGAACGCGCTGCGGAGGAGCCCCACCGCATCGCGCGCCCGTGATGGG
>Ga0307477_10000735_pt1 | contig 32566 bp, 34 predicted proteins | sample atmos_gasesECM2C_FD_203316 | JGI IMG/M metagenome (GOLD analysis project Ga0307477, IMG submission 203316) | Hardwood forest soil microbial communities from Morgan-Monroe State Forest, Indiana, United States - atmos_gasesECM2C_515 | ecosystem: Environmental > Terrestrial > Soil > Temperate...
TCGACCACGGCCCCCGCAGCCAGGCCGGCGCTGATCGAGTTGGCCGCCGACGCCACGTCCTGATTGGTTGCCGCGTGGACGAGACGGAAGTCCATCAGGTAGCTCGTCTGGACTTTGCCGGTGGTGATGAGCGGGACGGCGCCGGGGAGCGTCCACGCGCTCGGCTCGTTGCCGACGCCGCTCGCGATGCCGACCACCGTCATGGTCGGAATCGCGCTGTTGCTCGCCGAGGTCAGCGCGTCTCCGATCTGCACGCCGACCTGATCCGCCATTTGTTGCGATACGACGACCTCGGTATTGTTCTGCGCCCAGCGACCCGCGCTGAGTGTCAAACGATCGACGGCACCGCCCGGGCCAGCGCGCCCGGCGAGCGCCTCGGCGAAGGTTTGGCGGTCCGGCTGCTGGACCGTCCATGGAAGGACCTTGAACGGCCCCGCGAACGCGCTAACCGCAGAGTTGGCACCCCGCGCTCGCAACTGCGACTCGGTCACCGCCGACGCAGCGAATGTCATCGTCAGGTGCGCACCCTGCGCCTGCTGGAACGCGTGGTCGAATGGCGCATCCGATTCGACGAGGAAGGTCAGAGCAAGCGTTGCCGAAAGACTCGAGAGGAAGACGACCAACAGGATGACGGCCGTCTGAACTTTTCGACGTCCGAGGTCCGCGAGGCTCTTGCGAATTACCGCGCTCATTGGGCGTGCACCATCGGCCGGATGGCCTCATCAGGGTTGTCGACCACTGCGCCATCGATGAGGCGGACGAAGCGATGCGCGTGCGTCGAGGCGAGTCGCTCGTCGTGGGTGACCAGGACAATCGTCTGTCCGCTCCGATTCAGGTCGCCGAGAATCGCCAGAACCTGATCGCCGCTACGGGTATCGAGCGCCCCGGTCGGTTCGTCGGCGAGCAACAGCGCGGGATTGTTGATGAGCGCGCGAGCGATCGCGACCCGCTGCCGCTGGCCGCCGCTCATACGGGCTGGATACTGGTTGCGCTGGTCCATGATGTCAAGGCGTTCGAGCAGGTCGTCAGCGCGCCGCCGCGCATCGCCGGTCTTGACGCCGGCCAGCTGCGCGGGAATCAGCACGTTGTCGAGCGCGGTCAGGTTGTTGAGCAGGTTGAAGAACTGAAAGATGATCCCTACTCGAGTTCGGCGGAAGCGGGCCAACGCGGCCTCACCGAGACGTCCGAGATCGGCGCCATCGACGACGACGCTCCCCTTGGTTGGCCGGTCGAGTCCGCCGATGATGTTCAGGAGGGTCGACTTCCCGCTCCCCGAGGGGCCCATCACCGCCGTAACCTGACCGGCGCTGATCCCGATCGACACCGAGTCAAGAGCAGCGGAGCGGTTTCCGTTGTAGACCTTGCTCACGCCGTTGAGCTCGACGAGCTGTTTCATACGCGATCTCCTTTGGGGCCTAAGAACCCCGACGCGGGATAGTGCCGAGCCTATGGCCGTTTGCCGGCCGCGTCGTCGCCAGCCGGGGTGAATTCGGATCGCTCTGACGGGCGATCCGGGGAAGCGATCATCCCGCCGAGCGATGCGCCTCATCCGCTGGGGTGATGCGGCGCTCGACCTAGCCCGCTAGAGTCCTTTTTGTGCGGCAGCTCGGTACGCTCGCAGGCCGCCTACAGATCCACTGGCTCGATGTCGCTATCGCCGCGGGTCTGAGCGCACTCGCTGTGGCGCAGGGCCTCAGCCAGAGCGAGCACGGCGGCTCGGCCGCAGATCTCCTCTGTACGGTGCCGCTGCTGGTGCGGCGGCGCTGGCCAATTCCCGTCCTGCTGGTTTGCCTTGTCGGCTTCGGGTTATCGGGAGACAACACCGGGCTCGCCGGCCTCAGCGCAGGACTGATTGCAACGGTTTCGGTTGGGCTCTATGCCAAGGGGACGGCGGCCTGGCTGGCGGTGCTCGGCAGTGCTATCGCGCTCACGGTCGAGTTCGGATTCCGCGCGAACGGAAACCAGAGTACGTTGCCCGTCCCCCCATTTCTCTTGCCGGTCATCCTGCTGGGAGCCGGCTTTCTCGCCGGTCGTGAGATTGCGGCCCGCCAGCAGCAGCTCACCCAGGAACGCGAGCGAGCGGCTGTTCGTGAGCGCGAGCAGGAGGCGGCGGTAAAGACCGCAGCGGAAGACGAGCGCCGCCACATCGCCCGCGAGCTGCACGACATCGTCGCGCACAGCGTGAGCGTCATGGTCGTCCAGGCGGGCGCGGCCCGCAAAGTCCTCGACGACAAGCCCGAGGCCGCCCGCGAATCCTTGATCGCTGTCGAGGCGAGCGGCCATGAGGCGATGGGCGAGCTGCGCCGGCTGCTCGGCGTCCTCAGCGAAAACGGTGCAGCAAACGAAACCGGTGCAGCTCCGCTCGCACCGCAGCCCGGGCTCGATGGCCTCGATGCCTTGGTGGCGAGAGTCCGCGAAGCCGGGCTGCCCGTCGAACTGCGAATCGATGGAGAGAGACGCTCACTCCCGCCTGGCGTAGACGTGGCTGGCTACCGCATCATCCAGGAGGCGCTAACCAACGCGCTGAAGTACGCCGGCGGCGCGCGCACCGAAGTCGTCTTGCGATATGCGCCGGATGCCGTCGACCTCGAGGTGGTCGACGAAGGCATGATTGCCACCGCCGCGGATGGAATCGGCCGCGGCCTCGTTGGAATGCAGGAGCGGGTGGCGTTGTTTGGCGGCACGCTCGACGCCGGCAAGCGACCCGAACGCGGTTATGCCGTGCGGGCGCATTTGCCGCTGACACCTTCCGAGTGAGCACGCGCATTCTGATCGTCGATGACCAGTCCCTGGTCCGCGCCGGCTTCCGCCTGATTCTCGAATCACAACCGGACTTCGAGGTTGTGGGCGAAGGCGCGGATGGCGAAGAAGCAGTCGGCCTCACCCGAAGGCTGCATCCCGATGTCGTGCTAATGGATATTCGAATGCCCCGCCTCGATGGACTCGAGGCAACCCGCCGGATTCTCGAAAAGGGCGCGACCAGTTGCCGCATCGTGATGCTCACCACCTTCGATCTCGATGAGTACGTCTACGCCGCGCTGCGCGCTGGTGCTTGCGGTTTTCTCCTGAAGGACGTGACGCCGGAGCAATTGATCGCCTCCGTTCGACTGGTCTCGACTGGCGATGCGCTCCTCGCGCCATCGATCACGCGCCGCTTGATCGAGCGCTATGCGACTCGCGATGCACCGAGCGGGCTAACTCCCGACCTCTCGTCGCTGACCGAGCGCGAGGTCGACGTGCTTCGCCTGATGGCTCGCGGACTGGGCAACCAGGAGATCGCCGAAAAGCTCTTCGTCAGCGAGGCGACGGTAAAGACGCACGTCGCCCACATCTTCGGCAAGCTACAGGTCGAAACGCGCGTCCAGGCGGTGGTTGTCGCCTACGAATCGCGCTTGGTTACCCCGGCGACCATGCCTGACTGAGCGAAAAGTTCGACTCGAGCGGGACTCCGGCGGCGCAATGAATACTCCAGGGCGATGACAGGTTTTACAATCTGCCAAGACTCAAGGAGGGACAGATGACCGACCGGCGCCGATGGATCCTGGTCGCAGCGGTGCTCGGCTCCGGCATCGTGTTCCTCGACTCCACGGTGGTCAACGTGGCCCTGCCCCGCATCGGCCGGGACCTTCCCCGCCTCTGGTTCGGGGTGCTCGAGGGGCAGTCCTACGTTTACAACGCGTACCTGCTGACACTGAGTGCGCTGCTGATCCTGGCCGGCGCGCTGAGCGACGTGTTCGGCCGGCGACGCATGTTCCTCTGGGGGCTCGCCGGTTTCGGTGTCACCTCAGTTCTGTGCGGTCTCGCTCCGAACATGGAACTCCTCGTCCTGTTCCGTATTCTTCAAGGTGTCGCCGGAGCGGTCCTCGTTCCCGGGTCGCTGGCGCTCCTCACCGCCAACTTCGAGGGCGAAGCCCAGGGGCGCGCCTTCGGCCTCTGGGCGGGTGCCTCTGGCGCCACGACCATCCTCGGTCCCTTCGTTGGCGGCCTGCTCGTCGATACCATCTCCTGGCGCGCGGCGTTCCTGATCAACGTGCCGCTGATCCTGATCGCGCTCTGGGCCACCTACGTACACGTGCCGGAAAGCCGAAATGAAACCGCGACCGCGCACTTCGACTGGCTTGGCTCGGCGATCGTGGCCCTGGCGGTAGGAGGGCTCGCCTTCGGCACCATCTATGGTCAGCAGCGCGATTGGCAGGATCCGATCGGGTACATTGCCCTCGCGGTCGGCGTGCTCTCGACGATCGCGCTCCCCATTTACATGGCGCGCGTCCCCCATCCCCTCATCCCCCTCGAGCTCTTCCGCTCGCGGAACTTCAGCATTACGAACATCTCGACGCTCGTGATCTACGGCGCGCTGTACGTCACCTTTTACTACCTCACGCTGTACATCCAGGGTGTCGTCGGGTATACCGCGGCCGCGGCCGGGCTGGCCGGCATCCCGGGCTCGCTCTTCATCACCTTTCTTTCGGCTCGATTTGGCGGGATCGCCGGCAGGGTTGGATCGCGCTGGTTCATGGCGGTCGGGCCGGCGATCATGGCGCTGGGCGTCCTCTGGTATGTGCGCATGCCGGCGACCACCACTCCCTGGCACCTCGTGCCGCAGAATCCGTCGACCTACGTGCCGCCGCTGTCATATGTCATCGACCTGCTGCCGGCCTCCATCGTCTTCGGCCTGGGACTTTCGCTGCTGGTGGCTCCGCTAACGACCGCGCTCATGCGCTCGATCCCGGCGAAGAACGCCGGGCTCGGATCCGCCATCAACAACGCCATCTCCCGGGTCGGCCCGCAACTCGCCGGCGCCCTCATCTTCGTGTTCATCACCGCCAGCTTCTACGGCTACATCGCCAGCCACCGCACGGATGTCAACGTCAACGATCCGGCCTTCCGCAAAGCGGTGAGCCCGCTCAATCCTTCGGGCATCCTGGGGATGGGCAACCTCGTTCGAGACGCATCGACCGCCTCGTTCCACCTGGCGATGATGGTCGGCGCGGCCCTTCTCATCCTCGGCGCCATCGTGAACGCCATCGGGATTCAGGATCCCGGCAGAGCGGTCGAGCGGAAGGTCGCGGCAGGCGGAACACAGCCCGCACCAGAGGCCCCGTAGTGGCAGTCCGCGACGACGTCGTCAATACGATCGCGGCCTTCTCCTTGTTCGCCGACCTCACCGGGCCGCAACTCGAGGAAGTCGCCCATCTCTTCGACGAATCCTTCTTCGGCCAGGGCGAGCGAATCCTCCGCCAGGGCGTGAGCGGATCGGGCTTCTACGTCATCCTCGAGGGAACCGCCGGCATCCGCGTCGACAACGTCGACCGCAGCGTGCTGAAGGCCGGCGATTACTTCGGCGAAATCTCCAGCCTCCTTGGCGAGGTCCCGGTCTCCGACATCGTCGCCGAAACACCTCTCCGCTGTCTTGTCTTACCAGCTGGCCAGCTCGAGGGATTTCTGACGAAGCATCCGCGGATCATGTATCGCCTGCTGCAGGGGGAGGCGCGCAAGCTCAAGAACACAACCAAGTGGCTGAGCTAGCGCAGCCACCTTTCCCTCCGGGCCGCTATCGATTGGTTGTGGTGGGCAGCGGGCCCGGTGGATTGCAGTTGAGCTATTCGTTGACCCGGCTGGGCATCGAGCACGCCGTCCTCTCGGACGACCCTGCGCCCGGCGGGATGTTCCGACGCTGGCCCGTCTTCCAGCGGATGCTGAGCTGGACCAAGCCGTTCACCGGCGTTGACCAGCACGAGCCCGCCTACGAACGGTTCGACTGGAACAGTCTGCTGGCCGATGAGGCACCAAACCGGGCCGTGATGCCGGCGCTGATGGACGGGACATCCTACTTTCCGTCCCGGCCGGAGATGCAGAAAGGCCTCGAGACCTTCGCCGAGCGCACCGGGATCCGGGTGCGTTATGGAACGCGTTGGGAATCGACACGGCGGGAGGGCGATGACTTCGTGCTTGCGACGTCGGCAGGCGAATACCGGGCGCCGGTCGTGGTCTTTGCCGTTGGGGTGGCGCAACCGTATCGGCCGCCCATCCCCGGGCTGGACCAGGTGCCGCACTACGGCGACTTCCGTCCGGTCGAGACGTACAAGGACAGGCGAGTCTTTATCGTGGGGAAGCAGAATTCAGGGTTCGAAATCGCGACCGGCTTACTGCCCTGGGCCCGGCAGCTGGTCCTGGCCTCGCCGAGCCCGACCAAACTCTCGGTTAATACCCACACGCTCGTGGGCGTTCGCGCCCGCTACGTTCAACCCTACGAAGATGCCGCGCTGGCGGGAGGCGTCGTCCTTCTCGATACCACGATCGAAGAGGTGAAGAAAGACGGCACGGGGTACCTCGTTCGCACCAGGAACGCGGCCGGCGAGGAACTGAGCGTGCCGGCCGACGACGTCATCGCCGCCACCGGCTTCGTGACTCCGCTGCGTGACCTGCCCGGGCTGGGAATGGCGACCTTCGGCCAGAGCCGCCTCCCGGCCCAGACCCCGTTCTGGGAAAGCGCGACGGTGCCTGGCATCTTCTTTGCCGGCACCATTACCCAGGGTGCCGCGGGGCTGAAGAAGCATGGGATCCCGAGCAACTCGGGCGCCGTCCAGGGCCATCGCTACAACGCCCGGGTGCTGGCCCGGCACCTGGCCGAAAAGAGGTTCGGCATTCCGGCAACGCGCGAGCGCCTCGACGCGGCTTCTCTCCTTCCCTACCTGCTCGAGCAGGTGAGTCACGGCCCCGAGCTCTGGCACCAGCGCGCCTACCTGGCCCGCGTCATCACTCTCGATCGCGACACTGGGATCAGCAACGACGGCATCGTCCCGCTGCAATCCTTTCTCGACTCGGCAGGAAGCGATGCGGTCGCGGCCACGCTCGAGTCGAACGGCCAGGGTAATCCTTATCCGGTCTTCTACGTCCGCAAGGACGGCTCGGTCACCGAGCATGCGCTGGCGCCGCATCCGATGCTCGACTTCACGGGTCGCGATTACCAGGACGAGCTGCGAGCTCGCCTCGAGCCGCTCTTGAGCCCAGCCCCTTCACCCACATGAACGCGCTCCCCACCGGCACGGTGACCTTCTTCTTCAGCGATATCGAGGGCTCGACGCGCCTCATCCAGAGGCTAGGCGAGGGATATCCGCAGGTGCTCCTCGCTCATCACACCGTGTTGCGGCAGGCGCTCGCGGCCAATGGCGGTCACGAGCTACGCACTGAAGGCGATTCCTTCTTCATCGTCTTCGACAGCGCGCTGCAGGCCTGTGCTGGCGCGGCAGCGGCCCAGATGGCGTTGCACGCGCACCAATGGCCCGATGGCGGCGAGGTGCGAATTCGGATCGGCATCCACACCGGCGAGGCCACGCTCGTCGGCAACGAATACCTCGGCCTCGACGTCCACCGCGCCGCACGGGTGGCGAGTGCCGGGCACGGAGGGCAGGTGCTCGTTTCCGAAACCACCCGCGTCCTGGTGGATCACGCCTTGCCACCCGGACTGACGCTGAAAGACCTCGGATTGCATCGCCTCAAAGATCTGGCGCAGCCGGAACGACTGTTCCAGCTCGTCGTCGACGGTCTGCCCGACGATTTCCCACCGCTGAAGACCCTGGAGGCGACGCCAAACAACCTGCCCACCCAGCTGACGAGTTTCATCGGCCGCGACGACCAGGTTCGTGAGGCTACGCAGTTGCTGGCCAGGTCGCGGCTGCTCACGCTAACCGGGCCCGGGGGCACGGGTAAGACGCGCTTGAGCCTGCAAATCGCGGCCACCGTCCTCGACCAATTTCCCGATGGCGTCTATTTCGTGCCGCTCAGCGCCATCCATGATCCTGAGCTCGTGCCCTCGGCGATTGCGCAGGCCCTGTCGATCTCGACCACCGGCAGCCGCCGGCCGATCGAGGCGCTGCTCGATTACCTCCGTCAGAAGCGCACCCTGCTGGTACTCGACAACTTCGAGCAAGTGCTCGACGCCGCCTCGGTCGCCAGCAGGCTGCTCGAAGGAAGCGCGGGACTTCGCGTGCTGGTTAGCAGCCGCGCGGTGCTCCGCGTCTCGGGCGAACAAGAATTTCCGGTTCCTCCACTTGGGTTGCCCGACCTCAAGGCCCTGCCCGGGCTGGCGGCGCTTTCGCAGTTCGAGGCGGTGCGGCTGTTCATCGAGCGCGCGGTCGCGGTGAAGCCCGATTTCGAGGCGACCAACGAGAACGCTCCGGCGATCGCAGGCATCTGCGAACGCGTCGATGGGCTGCCGCTGGCGATCGAGCTGGCGGCCGCCCGCGTCAAGCTTTTTTCGCCGCAAGCCCTCCTCAGCCGGCTCGAGAAATCGCTTAGCGCGCTCGGCAGCGGAACACGAGACGCTCCCGCGCGGCAGCAGACTCTGCGGGGCGCGATTCTCTGGAGCTACGACATGCTCGATCCCGGCCAACGGCGCCTGCTCGCCCGCGTCTCGGTCTTCGCCCGCGGTGGCAACCTCGAGCAACTTGAGTCGGTCTGTGGCCCAGCGGCGGATGTCGGCGGTGATGTTCTCGACGCGCTCGATCAATTGGCGGACCAGAGCCTGCTCCGGCGGCTTCCGGACTTCGACGAGCCTCGCTTCCTGATGCTGCAAACCATTCGCGATTTCGCCGCGGAACGGCTCGACGAGAGCGGCGAAGCCCAGCTGATTCGTGAGCGTCACTTGGAGGCCTTTATCGCCCTCGCAAGGCAGGCGCAGCCGGAGCTCTACGGTCCGAAGCGAAAGGAGTGGCTCGACCGGCTCGAGGAAGACCACGATAACTTCCGGGCGGCGCTCGAATGGGCCATCGCCGCCGGCAAAGCCCAACAGGCAATGCGCCTCAGCGGGTTGTTCTGGCGGTTCTGGCAGATGCGTGGCCACATCCATGAGGGCCGGGCGCGCTTGAAGGCGGTACTCGCGATGCCGGATAGCCGTCAATTTGACGAGGAACGCCTGATGGCGCTCGAGGCAGCGGGTGGGCTCGCTTACTGGCAAGCCGACATGATTATTGCCCAGGGTTTCTATGATGAGAGCCTCGAATTGACCCGGCGGGTGGGTGACACTCGAGCGATCGCGAACGCCATTTACAACGCAGCTTGGCCGATGATCGTCGATCGAACGGCGCTGCCGCGGGCGAAGCGCCTGCTGGAAGAAGCGATCCCACTCTTCCGCGAACTCAACGACCAGGGCGGGGTCGGCCGGACGCTCTGGGGCCTCGGCAACGTTGCCTATTTCGGCAAGGACTACTCGGCGGCCCGACCTCCGCTCTTGGAGGCGCAGTCCATTTTCCGCAAGCTGGACGACCGCTTCATGCTCGGCTGGTCGACACATACGCTGGGGTTGGTTGCGGTCAAAACCGACGACATCGAGGATGCCCAGCAATATTTTCTGGATGCTCTTCACTTGTTCATCGAGGCGCAGGACGTGTCGGGGATCACCTTGCAGCTCGATAACCTCTCCGTTATTGCTCGCACAAAAGGCGACCTCGTTAGGGCCACCCGCCTGGCTGCGGCCGCGGTTGCTCAGCAGGCGCTGACCGGGACAAGTCTTGGCGGGCTGCTCAGTTATCAGGAAGGCAGAACCGGCCGGGAAGGCCTGAACGAGGCCGATGCCGCCAAGGCGTGGGCTGAGGGACAGGCGATGACGCTCGAAGAAGCAATCGCGTACGCGCTGGATCCGACTGCCCTACCGGCGTCGTTTCGCCATGGCTGAGCGGGTCGACGTCGTCGTCCTCGGCCTGGGGGTGGCCGGGGAGGAAGTCGCCAATTGTCTTGCCGACCACGGCCTCAACGTGGTCGGCATCGAGAGCAACCTGGTCGGCGGCGAGTGCCCTTACTACGGCTGTATCCCGACGAAGATGATGATCCGGGCCGACGACATGCTCGCCGAGGGCCGTCGCATTCCGGGCTTCGCCGGCGACTCGGTGGTCAAGCCCGACTGGACGCCGGTGGCGAAACGCATCCGAGATGTGGCGACCGACAACTGGGACGATCGGGTCGCGGTCGAACGATTCCAGGGCAAGGGCGGGCATTTCGTCCGCGGCGCGGGCCGACTCGCCGGCCCCGGCAAGGTCTCGATCAACGGTACGACCTATGAGGCCGAGCGCGGAGTGGTCATCGCAACCGGTACCTCACCAGCGGTGCCGCCCATCACCGGGCTCGACCGCGTCAGCTACTGGACCAACCGCGAGGCGGTCAAGGTTGAACAGCTGCCGGCGTCACTCGTCATCCTGGGTGGCGGCGCCATCGGCGTCGAGCTCTCGCAGGTCTTCGCCCGGTTCGGGGTCAAGGTCTCGATCATCGAGGGAATGAAGCGGGTGCTGGCAATCGAGGAACCCGAAGCGAGCGCGGTGCTCGACGAAGTGCTGCGTCGCGACGGCATCGATCTGGTCCTCAACGCACGCGCGAAGTCGGTCGAGCCTCACGGCAACGATCTGGCCGTCATCCTCGAAGACGGTCGCCAGGTGACAGGTCAGCAGTTGCTCGTGGCGACGGGACGGCGGGCCAACCTGAGCGACATCGGGCTGGAAACGGTTGGGCTTGACCCCGCATCGCGTCTCCTCGAGCCCGACGATCACCTTCGTGTGGGTGAACGACTCTGGGCGATCGGCGATGTGACCGTGAGCGGCGGCTTCACCCACATGGCGATCTACCATGCCGGCATCGTCATCGACGACATCATGGGCAGGCCCGGCCCGGGCGCCGATTACCGTGCGAAACCGCGCGTGACGTTCACCGATCCCGAAGTCGGGGCGGTCGGCCTGACCGAGGAGCAAGCGCGCAAGAAGGGGATCAACGTGCGGACTGGACTCCAGAAAGCCTCGGTCACCTCACGCGGCTGGATCCATGGGCCTGGCAACGACGGCTTCATCAAGGTCGTCGAGGACGCCGACCGTGGGGTGCTCGTCGGGGCGACCACCATGGGACCGCGCGGCGGCGATCTTCTCGGCCTCTTCGAGCTCGCCATCAAGCTGCAGATCCCAAGCGACGAGCTGCGCCACCTGATCTACGCGTACCCGACCTTCTATCGTGGTTCGGGCGAGGCAGTGCGCATGCTAGGTCCCGACGCGCACATGCCGCTGCGCTGACCGTCGCCGCGCTGATCGGCTTGATTGCGCAGACGTGGCAAGCCCAGGCTATGACGAAACGTAGTTGAGTTCAACCTGGGCGTGACTATTCGCCCATTGCAGGTCAAACTGCCAGCAGCCGGCGGTCGGGGCGTCCACGTAGGACGGGTAAATTTCGCCAGGGCCGGAGTTGGCGGGCAGGATTTCGTGCATCGTGGGCGTGGCGGCGCCGAGTGGATGGCCATCGATCGTCAGCGGCCCCGTCCGAGGAGTTCGAACGACCCAGAGGACTTTGTTGGCTGGATTATCCGGATGGCCGGCGCGCAACGGATAGGCGAACAGAAACCCGGCGGCGAGCTCGGGACGGGCAATCACGTACGGCAAACCGCTTGGATTGTTATGCGCGCCAGCGTCGTCGAGCCATTTCGGGGTCGAACCCTGAACGACCACGGTCGATCCGCAGATTGGTGCGCCGGCGAGCGGGCTGGCGGTTGGAGTCGGAGAGGATGCCGGCCGCGCCGCCGCCTGGCCCGAACATGCGGCGAGCACCAGGGCGACGCCCATGGCGACTGCTTCCCTCATGCACTGACTACCGTATGGTCTGCCGATCGGTTCCAGTGCTGGCCCAGCGCCCGTGAGGGTCCCCTCGCGACCCGACCCTGACACTGCCAGTGTCATAACGCGCACCGGCGCCACTTGCGGTAATCTTTCCGGCGTGATTGTGCGGTTATGGCACTGGAGCCCGCAACGGCCGTAGCCGGATCGGCCCTTCAGGACCAGCCCGAGGAGCACCGCGACGAGCTGGTCCAAATGGCGCTCGACGTTGCAGGCTCCCTCGACCCAAGGGAGGTCATCGCCCGCATCCTCGAGCGCGGAACCCACGCGGTCCAGGCAGATCGAGGCACGATGTCCAGCCTGGTCGGCGACCAGATCGTGGTCGAAGCCACCTATGGCCGGGCTGGCGACCTGACCTGGGTGGGGCAGCGCTACTCGCTCGATTACTTCGAGGGGCAGCCACTGGTGAAGAAAGCCATCGAAACCCTCGAACCAACCTTCGGGGGTCGTCTCGCCATCGATCGAGCGGCGCCCGAGTTTCGCCAGGCGCTCGCCAACGTGCGGCAGGTCGCCGTGCTACCCCTGATCCATGGCGGACACGCGATCGGGATGCTGGTCTTCAGCCGCTACGAGGACCGGCCGTTCACCGGAGGCGATCGCGCGGTCCTCACCATGCTGAGCACGATCTCCGGCCTGGCGCTCCGAAACGCCCGGCTCTACGAGGAGGGCGAAGCGGCGCGACGGCGGGCCGACGAGACTGCGGCTCGCTTGCGGGCGGCGGTCGACGCGGCGGAAGACGTGGCAAGCCAGGTTCGCCTGGACCAGGTGCTGGGGCGCCTGCTCGAGCGCGCATCGGCGTCGGTCGGCGCCGACGGCACGTCCCTTGCCCGGCTGGAAGGGTCCGAAATGGTGATCGAATCGACTCCAACCGGCGAGCTGGTGGGGACGCGCTGGCCCCTGATGCCCAAGGTGCTGGCCGGAGTCGCAAGCGGCCGCGCGGTCGAGTTGAGCGCGGCCGAATATACCGGGGCGCCGCCCGGCCTGGAGTCGGTGGTGCACCCATACCGGCGGTTCCTCGTCGCGCCGCTGGTCGTCGGCGGCGAAACCATCGGACTGCTGGCGATGGGTAAGGCCGGCGATGAACCGTTCGATCCCGCGGCGGTTCAATCCCTCCAGCAGTTCTCGACCCTGGGCGGCCTGCTGCTTCGCAATGCACGACTGATCGAACAGGCCCGGGAGGCGGAGCAGGCCAAGAGCGAGTTCATGAGCATCGCCGTCCACGAGTTGCGTGCACCGCTCACGGTGACTGGCGGGTACCTGTCAATGGCGCTCGAGGGCGCCTTCGGCGAATTGCCGAAGCCGTTGCGGGACGTGCTAGAAACGGCCCAACGGAAGACCGAAGAAGCCAAGACCCTCGCCGATGAACTGTTGACGGTGGCCCGGCTCGAGGGCAAGGTCCTAACGCCGAGCCCGAAGCCGCTTTCCGTCGGTGAAGCCGTGCGGAACGCAGTCGCCAGGGCACGCCCGCGTGCAGACCTCGTGCAGGCGACGGTCCAGATGGAACCTGGCAACGATGTCACCGTGCTGGCCGACGAGGCGCTCGTCGGCAAGATCCTCGACAACCTTCTCAACAACGCGATGACGTACGCCGACCACCCGCCCACCATCCGCGTCGCCGCGCGCAAGGAGGGCGAGCAAGTTTCGCTGACGGTCGCCGACGATGGGATCGGGATTTCGCCTGAGGACCAGGCCCGGATTTTTGCGCGTTTTGCCCGGGGGAGCGACGTGAAAGTCAGGGAGAAGCCGGGCACGGGTCTCGGTCTCTACTTAAGTCGCGGTCTCGCCGAGCAGATGGGGGGCTCGCTACAGCTGCAATCGAGCCAGTCGGGCAAGGGCTCGACCTTCGTCCTGCATCTGCCGGCCGCGGGCTCGTAGCCGCGCGCCCCACGATCGCGCCGGGCAGCCTTCTCAAGAACGCGCCGTTCGTCAATCTCTGGAGCGCGCAGACCGTATCGACCTTTGGCTCGCTGATCACACGCGCCGCGCTTCCCTTCATGGCGATCCTGGTGTTGAACGCCAGTCCGGGGGAGATCGCCATTCTGCGCGCGGCCGACCTGGTGCCGGGCTTCCTGATCGGGCTCGTGGCGGGCGTCTTCATCGACAGGCTGCGACGCCGACCCATCATGATCGCCGCCGACATCGGACGGGCCCTGGCGCTGGGATCGATTCCCCTGGTGGCCCTCATCGGCCACGTCCAGATCGGCCAGCTTTACCTGGTGGCGGTGCTGGTCAGCTTGCTCACCGTCTTCTTCGACGTGGCCGAGCAGTCATACATCCCTGCCGTCGTCGGTCGAGACCGACTGCTCGATGCCAACAGCAAGCTGACGGCCACGCAGTCGATCGCCGAGGTCGGCGGGTTCGGGGTCGCTGGCTGGCTGGTGCAATTGTTCACCGCCCCCTTCGCCATCGCGGTCGATGCGGTGACGTTCCTCGTATCGGCGGTGTTCGTGTCCGCTATCCGGGCGCCCGAGCCGCCCCCGGCGCCCCGCACGCAGCCGCGCAGCATCTGGCACGAGATGCGCGAGGGCCTCTCGGCGTTGCGCCGGGACGCCTCGCTGCGCGCCATTGCGCTCAGCGTCGTGGCCTTCGAATGCACATTCGGCATCGTGGGCACGATTTACTCGCTGTACGCGCTGCGCGAGCTTGGCTTCTTGCCCGGGCTGCTCGGTCTTGTCTATGCGGTCGGCGGGATCAGCTCCTTCGCGGCGGTAACGCTCGCCCGTCGGGTAACCCGACGCTTCGGCATCGGGCCCACGATGATTGGCGGGCTGGTGCTCGCGAGCCTCGGCATTCTCTTCATGCCGCTGGCCCGCGGCGCCGGCATCGCTGCCCTACTGTTGCTGCTCGCGCAGCAAGTGGTGGGTGATGGCGGCGCCACGATCTACGAGATCAACCAGACGAGCCTCCGCCAGGCGATCGCCCCGGCGGCGCTGCTGGGGCGGATCAACGCGGGCATCCGCTTCGCGGCACTGGGGGCGACCCTCGTCGGCACGGTCGTCGGCGCGGTGCTGGCGCAGTCCGCAGGCTACCGGCCAACTCTGGTAGTCGGCGCGCTCGTCATGCTCGCCGGCGCCGTGGTGATCCTTCGCTCACCCGTCGGGCCCCGGAGAATCTGATCAGGCGACGGCGTCGAGCAATCGCCGGGAGCTGGCACTGACCTCTTTGACCGCGGACTCGAACGCCATCGTGTTCGCCTTCGACGGCACCCGGTAGCCGCTGATCTTCCGGACGAACTGCAGGGCGGCGTCGTGAATCTCCTGGTCGGTGGGCTTGCTTTCCTTACGGCGGAGCGTCTTGATACTTCGGCACATTGCCTCAAGTCTGACAAAAGCTGCGTCGGCCCGTGATCCAAGAGTTTGGGATACCCTAATGAGAGTTCACCGGTCGCTGCGGCATGAGATTGCAAGGGGACGAACCATGAAGTCGCAAGATCCGAAAAATTTGCGCGCCAAGACGGGAGTGAGCCGGCTGTGGCTCGGGGTCGCCGCGGTGGTCGGAGCCGCCGTCGCTTATCTGGGCGACCGCGAACAGGGCAACGCTCGACGCCAGGCGGCGCTTCGCCAACTTTCCGGCGCCGCGCACACGGCGGCCGACCGCACCACACGATGGCGGACATTGGTTAGTTCGCGCTTGGGCGGCCGCGCGCAGCGTCAGCCTCCGGCGCAGGTAGCAATCCCGACCGAGCCGGCCGCAGCCGAAACCAAAACCCCCGAGCTCTAGGGCGCAGACCTTTACCGCTGCACCCGACGCCGATGTCGCGGTGGTTGGCGCCGGACCCTCCGGAGCCGCGGCGGCGCTGTTTGCCGCGCGATGCGGCTTTCGCGTGATCGTTCTCGACAAGCAAGACTTTCCGCGCGACAAGCCGTGCGGCGAGGGGCTGATGCCCAGCGGCCGGCCGGCTTTGCGCGAGTTGGGCGTCGAGGACGCGGTCATATCCAGCGGGGCGCCGCCGCTCAACGGCATCCAGTTCGGGCGCATCAACGAGCCCCAAGCTGCAGTGCCCTTTCCAACGCACGACGGCGAGCAGGCAGGGCTGGGAATCCGGCGGCTCACCTTCGATGCGCAACTGGCCGCGGCGCTTGGACATCATCCGGGCATTCGGTTCTCTCCGCATACGGAGGCGCGCGATATCACAAGGGACGGCGACGGGATATCGACCGTGATCACCGCGGCTGGTGAGGTTCGGGCACGCTTCGTGGCCGTGGCCGACGGCCTGCGTTCGAAGCTTCGTCATCGCCTCGGCTGGACCATCGGACCGCGACCGCCTCACCGCTATGGCATCGTCGGCCATTGGATGTTGGACGGTCCCGTCGATCCCTGGGTGCGGATCACCTTCGATCGCGGCCTCGAGGTCTATGAAGGTCCGGTCGCGGGCAACCAGCGAATGGTCGCGCTGCTCTGTTACCACGACCGCATGCACGAGTTCGCCGGCCAGCTCGACGCGCGCTACCGGGAAATTGCGCAAGCGATACGGCCCGGGCTGCGACAGGCCGAGATCATGGGTTCGGCCTCGGCGGTCGGTCCATTCTGGTACGGCGCGACCACCGTGGCCGACCGGGGCATCTTTCTGGTCGGCGATGCGGCGGGCTTCACCGACCCGATCACGGCCGAGGGGGTCGCCACGGGATTACGGCAGGCACGCGCGTTTGCGGAGGCGCTGGCCTCGCCGAATCCCGAGCGTGCCTATCGAACGGCACATCGGCAACTGACCAGAGACCCGCACCGCGTGGCATGGTTGTTCCTCCGCCTCAGTCGCACACCCGCGCTGGTCGACCGAGCGATTCGCAATCACGGACGATCTCCCAAGACGCTCACCAAGCTGCTCGGGGTCGGCTTCGGCTACTGGGGCTTCAACCGCATCACGCCACGCGAATGGTTGCGGATGTTCAGCGGCCGTTAAGGCGCGGCAGGAAGCGCGGCTTGCCGCCCATGCGCTCGCGGTAAGCCGGGATCGCCATCAGTAGCGCCTCCTCTTCGATGATGCGCTGACGCAGGAGCACGGCGTTCGCGACGCCAAGCCCGAGCGCGCTCAGGTAGGCACCGCCGATTAGCGGCAGGCCGAGGAACTCCAGGCCGAGCGCGACGTAGTTGGGATGGCGGATGAACCGGTAGGGTCCGCCGTCGACGACGCGGAGGTTGTCAGGTACAACGGCGTGAACGTTCCACGACCCGCGTAGGCTGAGGAGGACGCTCAACCGGAGCGCGACGCCTGAGAGCGCCGTCACCCACCCGAGCACCGCCACGGCTTGCGGCGCGGGACGACGACGCCACCATCGTTCCAGTGCGGGCAATGTGAAGAGCCCGGCGTTGACCAGCGCGATCCACTTGAAGGTCGCCCCGGCGGCCGCGGGCGCGCCCGGGCGCTCGCGACGAATGGTGCGCTCGTTCCTTGCGGAATAGATGAGCTCGAAACCACGCTGGGCGGCAAACGCCAGCAAGACCAATATGAATTTCCCTCCCCCGCTTGTGGGGGAGGGCAGGGTGGGGGCCCTCACTCGAGCCGCATCAGCGCCAGCTCGATCGATAATCCTGGACCGAGGGCAATCGCTAACACCCGACCGGACATCTTGGTACGCTGCATCTCCTCGAGCACGAAGAAGATGCCGGCGCTCGACGCGTTGCCGTTGCTGGCAAACACCGAGCGCGACGTGGCCAGTGCATCCGGATGAAGGTCGAGCGCGCGTTCGATGGCGTCGACGATCCGCGGGCCTCCCGGGTGCGCGGCAACCGCGTCGATATCGGCTAGGCCGAGGCCCGCGTCCGCGAGGAACGTTTCAACCGCCCCCCGCAAGCGCGCCTCCACCACGTCTGGCAGCTCGCGGCTGAGTATCACCCGAAGCCCACCGTCGCGCAGCTCGTAGCCCAGATGACGCGCGCCTTCCGGAACCAACACCGTGCCGCAGTGCTCCAGCGTCCAGCCCGGACTGCCGTCACCGCCTCGGAGCACGACTGCCCCGGCGCCATCCGCGAACACCATCGCCGCCACCAGGTTGTCGAGCGAGCGATCGTCAGGTTGGAACGTCAGCGACGGGATCTCGACCGCGAACAGCAGCACGTTTCGCTGCGGGTAGGCGCGCAGATAGTCGAGCCCCCGTGCCAAACCCGCCACCCCTCCCCCGCATCCGAGCTCGGTGATCGGCAGCCGCGCGGTGTCCGGCCGCAGTCCGATCAGCGGGATCAGCTCGGCGTCGAGCGACGGAAGCACGACGCCCGTGCAAGAGACACCAATCACGAGGCCGATGTCCTCGGGCGCGAGGCCGCTACGCTCCAGGGCCTGGCAGCACGCTCGCTTCGAAAGCACCCGCGCGTGTTCGAGATACGCATCCGTTTGCTGACTCTGGGTCCGACGCTCCATCAGCGAGGTCACAGGCTCCGCGAAGTAGCGGGTCCGCGCCCCGTCGTCTATCGGCAGCTTTGGCATCCGTCGCCCGCGTACCCGCCCGAGCGCGTCCCAGACTTCGTCGACCGTGGCAGTGATCGGCGGTACCGCTGTCGCCATGCCGGCGATCTGGGCGTGGCCGAGCGACATCCTCATAGACGTCATGAGCCTGATGCTAGGCTGGCGCGGTGCTGGTTCGTCCGGCGGAACGGAGGGATCGCCCCCGGCTTCTTGCCTTGATCGAGGGGTACTTCACCTTCTACCGCACCCCGTTTCCCAGGGAAAAGGTCGATGCGCTGCTCGATCGTCTCGAGCAGGATCCCGACCTCGGGGTGCAACTGGTGGCCGACGTGGACGGGAAGCTTCACGGTTTCACCAGCTTGTATGCCTGTTTCGACACGCTGGTTGCCGATCGGATCCTCGTCATGAACGACCTCTTCGTCGACCCTTCACTCCGAAATCAGGGCGTTGGCGCCGCACTCTTCGATGCCAGCCTGGCTTACGCTACGGCGCACGGTTACGTCCGCCTCGACTGGGTCACCGCCGAGGACAATCGCGATGCCCAACGCTTCTACGAACGCCACGGCGGCAACCGTGGGCCCTGGATCTCGTACAGCGCCGACCCAAGCGCCGGCCGTGCCCGTTAGGCGCTACCGAACCAGACTTAAGCGGACTTTCGCTTGCGCCGGGTACTGGGCCGGGCGCGGCCCTTCGATGCGCGACGCGCTTGCTCGACACTCGCCCGCAGCGCCGACATCAGGTCGTTGACGCCGCCGCCGCTGGCGACCTCAGCCGTTGCCGGCCGCGCGGAGGACGCGCGACCCTCGATGAGCGCCTTCAGGCGTTGCCGGTAATCGTCCGGATAACGCTCGGGCTCGAATGGTCCCGATAGGGTATTGATCAGTAGCGCCGCCATCTCGCGCTCGTTCTTCTTCAGGTCCGTCGGCTTGGCGGGTTCCAGCCCGGCAGTTGGCAGGATTTCGTCGGCATGGAACATCGTGGTCAGGACCATGAGACGACCCTGTGGGCGCAGCGCGGTCAGGTAGCGCTTCCGGCGCAAGACGAACCAGGCAACCGCCACCTTGTGGGTCTCGCGCATCGCGTCGACCAGCAGCCCGTAGGCGCGCTCGTAACCCCGGTCGGGCACGGCGTAATAGCTGGTGTCGTAATAGATCGGGTCGATGGCGGACGCGTCGACGAACTGCTCGACGTCGATCGTCCGGCTCCGTTCAGGGGCCAGCTCCTCCAGTTCTTCGCGAGCGACCGTGACGTATCGATCTTTCGCCACCTCGAACCCCTTGACGACATCGGGCGCCGCTACCGTTCTCAGGTCATCCCCTCCCCCGCGAGTGGAGGAGGCCAGGGTGGGGGCGTGTAGCTCCCTCCCCCGCTCGCGGGGGAGGGTCGGGGTGGGGGCAGCTGAGACCTCCACCACTTTCTGGTGACGAATCCGCTGTCCGCTCGACCGATCGATCTCGTGGAAGCGCACGTCCTTGCGCCGGGTGGCCGGGTACAGGTGCACCGGGATGCTCACCAGGCCAAAGCTGATCGTTCCCGACCAGACCGCGCGCGGCATCCTCTGATTATGGCGCTCGGGCCGCCGTATCATGGCCGTTGGATGGGCACCCTGGAGCACGCGCTGGTCGAAACGACGATCCCGGCCCAGGACCTGCAGCGCGCGAGAACCTTCTATGCCGAAAAGCTCGGCTTGACCCCTGCCAGCGAGGAACGTATCGGTCTTCGCTATCGCCTCGCCGACGGAACGCGTTTCCGGCTCTTTCGCAGCGCCGGCAAGGCCTCGGGCGCCCACACGCAAATGGCGCTAACGGTCGACGATCTCGCGGCGGCGGTCAAGGAGCTTCGCTCCCGCGGCGTCCAGTTCGAGGAGTACGACAGTCCGGGCCTCAAGACCAGGGGCGGGATCGCCGACGTTGGGTATGCCAGGGCCGCCTGGTTCAAGGACAGCGAAGGCAACCTGATCGGCATCTCGCAACCGGCCGCCAACGCTTAAGCAGCGACTGCCTGGTTCAACTCCATTGGGTAGCCGGCGGCGCGCCAGGCGGGTAGGCCACCCTCGAGCAGCCAGGCGTCATAACCCTGGCCCCGCAGCGCGCGGGTGAGCCGCCTGCTGGCCTCTTCGTCGGCGCAGGTGCAGTAGGCAATGATCGTCTTGTCATGGGAGAGCTCGGGCAGGTCATTGACCAGATCGGCGGCGTGCCGATTCCGGTCGAGAATCGCCCGGGGTGACACGCGCAGGGCTCCCGGAATCTTCCCCTTTACCGCGTTTTCGATGAACGGCGACGTCACGTCCAGGACGATCGCCTGGCCGGCCTCGATGGTTTGCCTGGCTGTCGCGGGATCGATCCAGTAAGGAACAAACGCCATGTCTCTGCCTCCAATGCTTGTCTCGGTCATTGAACGATTCACATGAATAAACCATTGACCTGCCGGGTATATTCCATACGTGGCAACCAAAGTCGAAGCCAGGCCGGCTCAGGCGCTCTGGAAGCTCCTTCGGGACGACGCTTTTGCCAGCCTGCGGGATGACTTCACCGCCCGGGTGGCGGAATGCAGCCTTTCCCTCTCCCAGGGCAAGCTCGTACGAGAATTGGCCCAGCCGCAGTCCCAGCGCGAGTTGGCGCGACGGCTCCACTACGATCCGTCCAATATCAACGCGCTGGCCGACTCGCTCGAGGAACGCGGGCTGGTCGAGCGGCGAGCGGATGCCTCTGATCGACGGTTTCGCCTGCTCGCCCTTACCCCGGAGGGCGAGCGTCTACGCACGATGCTGGAAGCCCGGCTGGCCCAGCCGCCACTCTTTCTCGACCGCCTGACGCCGGCTGAGCAGAAGCAGCTGCATACCCTGCTGGCGAAAGTTTTCGACACCGAGCGCCGCCGGCCGCGTTAGCGCGGCGCTTTCAGCCGTCCAGGCATCGCCTTATCGGCTTCGCGCTGCAATCGCGCCTCGTTGCGCCGCAGGAACACGATCACCGTGATGATCAGGGCGACGCCGATGACTGCCAGCACGAGATCCAGCCGGCCGGAGAGTTGCAGCAGTTGCTTCCCGAGGAGAAAGGCGGCAACGCCGTAGATCGTCGACCAGACGATCCCGCCCGCCGCATTGAAGATCAGGAAGAGACGCCAGTGCATGCGATTCACGCCAGCGAGGAAGGCGGCGAAGATGCGCAGCACCGAGACGAATCGCCCGAAGAACACCACCTTGGGACCCTGCTTGCGGAAGAGATACTGTCCAAGCCATAGTCGGTTCTCATCGAGACGGATGTAGCGCCCGTACCGCTTCAGCAGCCGGTAACCACCGGTGCGACCGATCGCGTATCCGATGTTGTCCCCGACGATCGCGCCCGCCGACGAGGCGACGATGACCCAGAAGATCGAGAGACGCCCCGTCGTCCCCGCATAGATGGCGGCGGTGACCAGCATCGTCTCGCCGGGCACCGGGACGCCGAGGCTCTCGACGCCGACGAAGATGAAGACGGCGAGGTAGCCGTAGGTGGCGAGCAGGCTGTCGAGGTTGCTCGCAAAGAAATTCAGCACCGCCGCCTGTCGGGCTAGGTGCCGGCTGTGACGGCGGCCCCCACCATCCGGTTCCGCAGCAGGCCGATGCGCTCCACCTCCGTCTCGAGCAGGTCGCCGGGCTTGAGAAACTCGGGTGGGGTCCGGGCGAAGCCGACACCGTCCGGCGTTCCCGTCGCGATCAGAGCGCCCGGCAGCAAGGTCATGCCAACAGAGAGCCAGACGATCAGCTGCTGAACCGAGTTGATCATGTCCCGCGTGTTGCCGTCCTGCTTGACCTCCCCGTTGACGCGCAGGGTGACGCGAAGGTTTTGCACATCCGGGATCTCGTCGGCGGTGACGATCCATGGCCCGACCGGCGAAGAGGCGTCGAGGCTCTTGCCTTTGAAGAACTGTCCGCCCCAACCGTTTTGGATATCCCTGGCGCTGATGTCGTTGACGACCGTGTAGCCAAACACGTGGCTCATGGCATCGTCCGCCTTGATGTTGACGCCGCGTTTTCCAATGACGACACCCAATTCCACTTCCCAATCGATCTTGTCACTGATGGCGGGGTCGATCACGATGTCATCGAAGGGTCCGGTGATCGACGTTTGCGCCTTGGTGAACACCGTCGGTGGCTTGATGTTCTCGCCCCACGCCCGCGCACTCTCCGCCGCGTGCTTCTCGTAGTTGCGGCCGATCGCCAGCATATTGCCGGTCGGCGGGTCCAGTGGCGGCAGCAGGGTGAGGTCTTTCAGCTTACGCACGACGCCCGCCGCACCTGGCGCCCTCACCGATGAGACCAGCTCACGGAGTCGTTTCAGTCCATCGTTGCCGCTTTCGATCAGGGCCAACACATCTGACGGCGCGCCGGACGAGCCATTGCCCTTCGCCAGCTGACTGACGTCGACGACTTCCTCCGACGAGCCTTCGCGGACGACGCCCAGGCGCCGCTCAGTGCCCTCCCGAAACATCAGGATCTTCATGTGTTCGATACCTCCTCGGCGTCGCTCACCGGGCCGGGCCTGGTGGCGGCTCCCAAAAACAATCCCTCGAAATCCTGGCGCCCGAGGAGTTCGCCCGGGCGACCTTCCAGCCTGGTGGATCCCGAGACCAGGACGATCGTCCAGGTCGCGACCTCCATGGCTGCACGTGCCCGCTGCTCGACCAACAAAACGGCTGTTCCGAGATTCGCCAATCGACGAACGTGATCGCGTAACAGGGTGTCCGCCAGCTTCGGTGAGAGGTTGGCGGTCGGTTCGTCGAGGATCAACACTTTCGGATCCAGCATCAGGACCCGAGCGATCGCGAGCATCTTCCGCTCTCCTCCGCTGAGCTTGTCGGCGCGTCGCTTTAGCATGGGGGCCAGTTGGGGGAACACCGCAGTGACCTCCTCGATCCGGCTCTTGATCTCATGGCGCTTCAAGAGGTAGCCGCCCATCTCCAGGTTCTCCACGACGCTGAGCGGCTCGAAGATGTCGTTGACCTGGGGGACGTAGCCGACGCCCCGGCGGGCCAGCTCTTCCGGGGCATGGTTGGTCACGTCGTCGGAGCCGAGCAGGACATGCCCTTCTGTGACGCGGAGGATGCCGACCAGGCTCTTGAGTAGCGTGCTCTTGCCGGCGCCGTTCGGCCCGATGATCGCGACGACCTCGCCGGGACCGACGTCGATCGACACGTTGCGCACCACCGGCACGCCGCCGTACCCCGATGTAATGCCCTCGGCCCGGAGCGATGGCGCCGGTCGGGGGGCGATCGCTGCGCTGTTAGCCGACAAGGTACGCCTCGACGACCTCCGGCTGCCGGCGAAGCGCCGCCATCGAGCCCTGCCCGATGACTTTGCCCTGCGCCATTACGATCACCGGATCGCAAAGGCGGTCGACGATGTGCAACTCGTGCTCCACCATGAGGATGGTCAGCCCGTCGTCACGCAGCTGCTCCAGGTAGCCGGCGATCTCGTCCACGATCGAGGGGTGCACGCCCGACATCGGCTCGTCGAGCAGCAGCAGGCGCGGGCGCAGCATCAGCGCCCGCATGATCTCGACCAGTCGCTTCTGCCCGCCGCTCAGCGCCCCCGCGTAATCGGATTCCTTGGGCAGCAGGCCGAAACGCTTGAGCAGACTGCGCGCCTCTGCCACCAGGCGGGTCTCGTCGGGCATCCAGTAGCGCCTGCCGAGCAGCGCCCCCAGCAACGATTCACCGCGGTTATCCGGGGCCGCCACCAGCAGGTTCTCGAGAACCGTCAACTGCGCGAACTCGGACGGCAGTTGAAACGTCCGCACCATCCCTCGCCGAGCGCGCTGATAGGCAGCCAGCCGGGTGATGTCCTCGCCCTGAAAAATGATCGTCCCGGACGACGCGGGTAACGTGCCTGCGAGGACCGCCATGAACGTTGATTTCCCGGCACCGTTCGGGCCGATCAGCCCCGTGATGCGTCCTGGCATGATCTCGATCGACACTCCATCGACGGCGTGCATGCCCTCGAAGTGGCGATGGATGTCGCGGGCGCTGAGCATCGGCTCGCTAACGGGCACCTTTCCCCACCACCCATCGCGTCTCTTCCTCGACGGCGGGCGCGCCGGGAAAGACGCGACGCTGCTCGGGAACCACACCCCTGGGACGGAACCACAAGAAGCCGAGGATGAGGAGGCCGATACACACCCATTCCAGCGCGGGGATCAGGTTGGGCGGGCCGATGTTCATACGCTGCAACAGCCGCGTGACCTCCTCGAAGCCGACCGGCACCAGGAGAGCGCCAACGATGGCGCCGACGTTGTTGCCTCGGCCGCCAACGATGACCGCGGCGAACAGGATGATGGTCTCGGGGTAGAGCCAGGTTGAGGGCGCCCAGACCTGGAGGAAGCCGACCAGGATCGCCCCCGAGAGCCCGGCGATGGCCCCACCGACGACGAAGATGCTCATCTTCAGGGCCGTCGAATTCTTCCCCAGTGCGCCGGCCGCCAGCTCGTTCTCCCGCATCGCGCGAAGGGTGCGGCCGTATGGCGAGTTGACGATCCGCGCGGCGATAAACCAGACGATGGCGACGCAGATCGCCGTCAGGCCGATGTAAAGGTACTGATAACTATTCGGGTCAGAGACCACGCTGCCCAGCGGCTGCGGGACCGCCGCCAGTCCGGCCGCGCCGTTCAACAGCGGTCGCGCGTTGTTGATTACCGTGTTGGCGATGATCGACGTCACCAGCAGGGCGATGGCCTGGTAGTCGGCACGCAGCCGGCGCAGGACCACCAGGCCAATCGGGAGGGCCAGCAGCGCGCCCACGACCGCGCCGCCGACCCAGGGTAGTGGGAACGGAAGCTGGTAGCCACCGACGTAAATCTGGAAGCTGTAGTCCGGCGCCGTGTCCGGCGGCATCGAGAGAACCGCCGCCGCGTAAGCCCCCGCGGCCTGGAAGACGATGAAGCTGAAGTTGACGACGCCAGAGACGCCGAACTGCAGGTTCAGCGCCAGGCAGGCGACGATATCGACGCCGGCGAAAATCAGCAGGTTGGCCAGGTAATAGGTGTTCATCCGGCTGCCGCCAGCGCACCGCGTTTCGCGAGCAGGCCCTGCGGGCGCAGGACCATGACGAGCACCAGGATGGCGAAGGCCACCACCTGTTTGTAGTCCGGCGACCAGACGGCGGCGCTGAGCTCGGTGACCAGGCCGATGATCACCGCGCCAATCATCGCCCCGTACGGCTGGCCGGCACCGCCCAGAACGGCCGCGGCCAGCGCTGTGATCAGAAAAACAGCGCCGCTCGAAATGGTGAACGTGTCCGAGTCAAGGGCGGCCACGACACCTGCCAGGCCGCACAATGCTCCGGTGATCAGCCACACCGTGTCGATCACCCGTTGCGTCGGGATTCCGCAGTTGCGAGCCAGCATGGGGTTCGCGGCGGTAGCACGCATCGCCTTCCCCAGCCGGGTGTAGCGCAGCAGGGCGTGAACCGCCAGCATCACTACCACGGCGAGCACGATGATGACGATCTGATTGACGGTCAGAGCGATGTCGCCGAAGCGCAGCAGCTGGCTGAACCGCTCGCGGTACGACACGCTGAAGTAGCCGACGATCGGCAGCAGCCCGTTGGCGATCATCAATGACACGGCGAGCGACACGATCACCATGCCCAGCAATGCGGTGCCCTTTCGTTGAAACGGCGTGTAGACGAACCGGTTGATCAGGAAGGAGAACACCGCGCCAAAGGCAGCGCCACCCAGCATCGCGATCCAGACGCTGACGCGCGCCTGGTTGAGGTAGTAGGCGAAGAATGCCGACGTAATCATGACCTCGCCATAGGCGAGGTTGATCATGTTGGTGATCCCGAACTGCATCGTGAACCCGACCGCGGCCAGCGCGATCACCGACATGCTGACCAGGCCGAAGCCGAACGCCGCGATCAGTAAGCTCACGGCATCCGGCCCCTACAAACGATTATTCCGACTCTAGATCCCGCCCGCGTCACTCAACTGCTTGGTCTGCTGCGGCGTTAACGACGCGACCTGGACCTCGCCGCCCTGTGCGTCGTACTTGACCAGGATGTATCCCGACTGGGAGTTGTTGTACTGGTCGAAGTTGTTCGCACCGCCGGCGCCGACGTACTGGATTGACTTACCCGCATGGAGCGCGTCGAGCCCTTCCTTGTAGGTGTGCACGACGGTCGCGCCGGAGGTGCCGTTGGCGATCTCCTTGATCTTCGGGTTGTAGACAGTCGGATCCTTGCTGTTGGTCGCGACCATGGCCAGCGCGGTCATGATGATGCCGTCGTACAGGTGGAGCGTGGACCCACGTTGGTTGTACTTCGGCGCGTCGGCAAACGTCGATGCCGCGGCCTGCAAGTTGGTCGTGAATTCGGTGTACGCGGTACCGGAGAAGGTGTAGCCGAGGTCGACGCCGCGGTAATACTGCACGACGTCGTTGACGCCCACGGCATTCGTCACATCCTTGAACCACGCCGGGTCAATCGTCGCCGAGGTTCCGATGAACGGAATCGTCTGTCCGCCATTCTGTACTTTGACCTCGCCGAGATAGGTACCGGCTGAGCCGAGCGCCTCGGTCATGATCACGTCCGGCTTGTAGTTCAGCATGCTCTGCACCTCGGTCCGGAACGACGACGCACCGAGGTGAATCGGAAAGTTCTGGACGGTCTTCCCAAAGTGTTTGAGCGCGTTGGTTGCGGGCTGGACGAAGGCCTGCGACCCGATGTCGTCGCCGAAGACGAGCGCGACCTTATTCCAGGTCGGGTGGTCGGGGCCGTACATGATCCAGCCGACCATCGCGTAGGCGTCGTAGATGTCCGCCGGCACCAGACGGTGGAAATACGGCAGTTTCGTCTTGTTGAACTCGGACTGTCCGGTCATGCAGAACATCGGGAGATGCGCCCTGTCCATAATCGGCGCCACGGCAGAGGCTTCATCCGACGTACAGCCGACGACGGCCATCAGGTTCGAGTTGCTCGCAATCATTTGATTGGTCGCGGGCGCCGCGTCTGCCGGCTCGCCGCGCGTATCGAACTTTTGACAGGTGACGTGGCGGCCGCCGACGCCCCCGTTGTTGTTGATCGCGGGTGCCGCCGCGAGACAGGCCGCGTAATAGGCGGGGCCTAGGTTGGCGTCCGTGCCGCTAAAGGGCGCGAGCACGCCCACGAGAAGATCCCCCGAACCAAGCCCACTCCCAGTGGAGCCACTGCTGCTGCCGCATGCCGTCAGTGCCAGCACCGAGGCCAACACTGGCAATACGAGGAACCGACGCAAGCGCCTCTCTACCATGACGTCTTCCCCTCCGTGAGCGAGATTGTCTGCCGGATTGTCGACAATATTAGGCATAATCGCACAAGAGGGGTCGCATTGAAAACTCCGGTCGTCGCCCACCCACCGAGGCGCTCGTCACCGGCTGCCCCGGGTCGTGAGACCCATACCGTGCAGGACCGCAGCGCCGAGGCGTACCGGCGGCTGCGGAACGAGATCGTCAACGGTGACTTTCACCCCAACGAGCGCCTGGTCGAAGCTGATCTTGCGGTTCGGCTCGACGCCGGTCGGAGCGCGATCCGAGCCGCCCTGGTCCGCCTGGACCAGGAGGGCCTGGTCACCCGCGAACCGAACCGGGGCGCTCGGGTCCGCCTCGTGTCCGATCGCGAGGCCCTCGAGATCGAGGAGGTGCGGGTGATCCTCGAACAGCTGATCGTCCGTCAGGCGGCCCAGCGAATTACGGCCACCGACCTCCGGGACCTTCGCCGCTCGATTGTCCGGATGCGCGAGCGGCTGGCGCAGGACGATCCGATGGGATATTCCGGCCTTAACGCCGAGTTCCACCAGCGGATCTGGGCGATCGCGGATCACGGGACCGCCGGCCGCCTTTTGGCCAACCTCAAATCACAGAGCATCCGGTTTCAGTACCGGACGATTCTGCGACCGGGGCGGACGGCAAGCTCGCTGCGCGAACACGAAACGATCGTCGAGGCGCTGGCCAGCCGCGATCCGGATGCCAGCGAGGCGGCCATGCGCAAACATCTCAGCCATGTCGTCGAGACCCTGAAGTGGGCGATCGACGCCCAGCACCGTCAGCCGATCTGGTTGCCGCGCGGTGCCTCATCGATCGCGTCGGACCCGGGGTAGCGCCAGCGCGCCAGGCCGCCGATGACCAGCACCGGCAGCGTCACGATGGCCGCGATGGTGAACAGGCTCGAGTATCGATGCGCACCGGCCAGCCCCGCGACCACCGACGTCGCCAGCGCAGCACCGGTGAAAATCGCCGTGGCAAACAACGCGGTGGCGGTGGCGCGAGCCTCGGGCACGACGTCGGTCGCCCAGGTCTGAAAGGTCGACTGCATGAAGGCGTAGGCTCCGCCGGCGAGAACACTGGCGAGAAGGATGGCGGGAACGGTCTGGGCGGCCGCGGCAACCAGGTATCCAATCAACAACAGGCTGGCGCCCCCGGCGAGGATCAGGGCGGCCGGCGTCCGCCGCGCGACGTACCGAAAGGCGCGGGTGCCGACCAGGACCGAGAGGCCGTAGGTCGCGACCACAATCCCCGCGATGGCCGGGCTCTGTCCGTTCGCCTCGAGCGCGGGCGCCAGGTAGGTGACGAAACCGAACATCACGGCGCCGACGAGGACGGCCACCGCCAGCAAGAACAGCGCCCAACCGTGCCGTAATACGCTGGCCACCTGCCGCAGCGGATTCTGACTCGACCGCGTGACCAGCGACTCGGGCGTGCCTCGAAGGGCAATCGCGACCGCGAGCGCGATGGCCCCCGGGATCAGGAAGAAGACACGCCACGTGAGGACATGCGCGATCAGGCCGGCCCCGAGCGTGCCCGCGGCGGTACCGAGGGCGACGAAGACCAGCACGTTGGTGATGGCCTGCTGGCGAAGGGTGAACGGGAAGCGGTCGGCAAGATACACCAGCGTCGTGGGCATCACGCCGCAGGCGATGCCGCCGGTGATGAAGCGAGCGACCAGTAAGGCGGTGAGATTCGGCGAAAGCGTGGAGAGCACGTCCGCGAGCGCGGTTCCGATCAGGGCTGCCCTGATGATCCGAACCCGTCCGTAGCGATCTGCCAGCACGCCGTATGCCGTCGGCAGGAGCCCGTAGGCCAAGTAATAGAGGCTCGCGACTCCCGAAACGGCCACCAACGAGACGTGAAACGTGGCCGCCATCGGGATCAGCAGCGGCGCAACGGCGAATCGATCGGCCATGGTCGCGAACGGTCCCAGATACAAGAGTCGTGGGACGCCCCGCTGCGCCGTCGCCGCCAACGGTTCCCTGCTCAGCCCGCTGCTTCTCGCACGCCGACTTCGTCGAGATGCAACAACAGGTCACGCGGGTCCTCGTAGACCCGATAGGCGCCGGCTTGCTGCAACTCCTCGCGACCGTACCCACCCGAAAGCAACCCGACACCCAGCGCACGCGCCCGCCGCGCCGCCAGCAGGTCCCAGACACTGTCGCCGAAGACGATCGAGTTGGTGATGTCGACACCGAGCCGCGCGGCGGCGGCCAGGAACAGATCTGGGTCAGGCTTGGCATGGGCGACATCGTCCCGGGTGATGATGACCTTTGGCTCGACGCCGAGCAACTTGATGGAGGGACCCGCGGTCTTCACGCTGCCGCTGGTGGCAATCGCCCACGGCACGCCCTGCCTGGTCAATCGGCTCAGCAAGTCGTGGGCGCCGGGCAGAGGCCGGACTTCCCCCAATCGCCGCACGAAGGCGTCGGCGTGCTGCGCGAGGAGCCGCTTGGCTTCTTCGGGAGTGAGCCGCTTGCCCGTTTCACGCAGCAAGGCGTTCACGAAGAGTCCGCCACTCATCCCGATGCGCCGGTGGATTCGCCAGACCGAGAGCTCCATTCCGGAGTTTCCAAGGACCTCGTGCCATGCGAGCACGTGCTGGTAGACGCTGTCGACGAGGGTCCCATCGAGATCGAACAGGAGCGCCGGCGGCTCTTCTGCCATAAAGCTAGTGTGGCACGCGCGCAACCGTTGGGAACGTGAACTCGTTTAACCTGCGTTTAATCTGCGACCTGTAGACTCCACCCCCATGTCACGAATCCCCCGACTTGCAATCATCGCCCACGACGGCAAAAAGGCCGACCTGGTTGCCTTTGCCACGTTCAATCGTGACCGGCTGGCCGAGTTCCAGCTGATCGCGACGAATTCGACCGGCAAGCTGCTCAAAGACAAAGTTGGCCTCGACGTCGAGTTCGTCGAATCCGGGCCACTTGGCGGCGACGTCCAGATCGCCAGCCGCGTGGTCGAGGGCGAGATCGACGGCGTCATCTTCATGGTCGATCCGCTGTACCGGCATCCGCACGAACCCGACATCCAGACGCTGCTGCGCATCTGCAACGTGTGCAATGTTCCGCTGGCGACGAATAGCGCGACCGCCGACGCGCTGATCGGCTCGCCGCTGCTCACCGAACTCCGCGCTGCTAGCTAGTTCCCCTGGAGCCGGATGTCGCGCCAGCTTCAGCGCGGCGGCGCGCGCGGTAGGCTCGCCCCTTAGCTTCGTTTCCGCAGTCGGCCATCTCGCACCACCGACCCGACCGGTTCTTCGACGTATCGTAAAAAGCCCAGTGACAGTCATCGTTGGCGCAGCTTTTAAGCCGCGACCAGCCGCCGGTCACCATTGCTACGAAAACGGCGGAGAGTATCCGCGCGAGCCCGCCGTCAACACCCTTGACGGACGGATCGAGGTGCGCCGCGCCATCGTCTCCGAAGGCAACCACCATGCGGGCATCCTGGGCCAGCTGGTTCAGTTCCCGTATCGTCCGGCTGTCAATAGCTGTGCTGTTGTTGGCCAGGGCGGCCCGTCTGAGCGCCTCACGAAGTCTGATCGCCTGCTGACGGTCCCGCTCGCTGACCGCCTCGGCTCGCTTAATCAGGTGACGACCCAGGAGCCATCCGCGCAGGCCGCTGGTGGTCGCGAGCTCGTCGGATCCCGTTTCCAGGTCGAGCGTATTGATGAACGCCTCCACCAGGTCGAGTGGCGGCGGAGCGGGAGATCGATTGGGTGGCAAATCACTCATACCCGACAGCCTAACACACCATCAAAACCACTTGACAGGTTATGGGCACCGGCGTAATCTATTCGTAGGTTCGTCGAGGAACTCTGCATCACCTGGCGAGGAGGCCGAGTATGAGCATTCAAGGCCGATCAGAAACCTGGATGACCTGGTTCGGGTCTCCGCCGCCCGACTGCGTTAACGAACGGCGGTATGCAGAGTGGCGGGCCAACTATGACGAGGCCCGCGGGATCGCTCGGTACTTTCGGTACATGGCTGAGAGCCGTCCCAAGCCCGGCGTTCGTCGCACCGAGGGACGAACCTGAGATGGACGATCGTACGTTGCCCCGGGTCAACATCACGATCGCGGTGAATGAGCGCCTGATGCTGGAGGTGGCTCAAATGGCATGCGAAGCAAACACAACGGAAGACGAGCTGGTACGTCGGGCAATCGAGGGCCTCGTGCAGGCGCACCGCGGTCCAGGAATCCCACGATTTGCGCGGCGGCTTGGTCCTCTTGCCGGGAACTAGGGAGTCGAACTCGAATTCAACGCTCTAGGAACGTGACTGGGTGGCGGCCTCGGATGGGCCACGACCCGTCTGCAGCGGCGCCGCTCCGACACCGCCTGCGAACGCGCGTGATGAGCGCGTTCGAAACCTCTTCGAAAAGCAACTCGGGTTTGGCTTGGTCAGTCGCGCCGTCGCGCCAGTACCACGACCGTGAACGCGGTCAGCAGCATGACTGCGGCGCCATAGCCATAGGTGGCGTTGTGAAGGCCATAGGAGTTGGCGGCGAGACCGCCGGCGATCGCCGGCAGACTGAAGCCGAGGTAGGAGACGATGTAGATGGAAGAGACGAGGCCGCTGCGCTGCTCGGGCGGCGCCAGCGGGGCGAGGGTCCGGAAGATTCCAGAGAAGGACTGCCCGAAGCCGGTGCCGATGACGACGGCGCCGACATACAGCAACGCGAGCGAGCTCATGTATACCGCGAAGAGGGTGACGGCGACTCCCGCCAGGAGGAAAAGCCCGCCGCGCCTAACAAGCCGCCGCGGCTGGCCTAAGGCGCCGTAGGCGGAAGCGACCGATCCGCCCGCCGCCTGGGCGGCGACGAGGAGGCCGCCGGCGAGGAGGTTGCGACTGCCGAGGGCTGAGATCGCCAGCGCCGGCCCGAGGGAAAGATTGAGTCCGCCGAGCGCCCAGGTCGCCGTTAGCGACGGAGCGAGGGCCGTGAACAGCGAGCGAGCTGGAGCCGGGACGGCGACCTGCGGCCGCAAGGAGGCCAGCCAGCCGCGCTCCCGCTTGACTCGGTCTTCGATCGTTAGCGTCGGGAAGAGGCACAGCACGTATGCAGCACCGAGGATCCAGTACACGAGATGCAGCTTGTCGGGGCCGTACTGGACGAGGAAGGCGGAGCTGAAAGCGCCGACGAAGATCCCGGTCAGCGGCGCCGCCGACGAGGCCACGCTGCCGAGTCGTGGATTCCGCGGCGGCTGCAGGTCGAGCATCCAGGCGGTGATCGCCGCGATCCCAAGCCC